>POVV01000290.1_pt1 | contig 37622 bp, 38 predicted proteins | sample 1560271 | NCBI WGS metagenome assembly POVV01 (sample SAMN08337232, study PRJNA429181) | Bioreactor metagenome, whole genome shotgun sequencing project. | biome: cows' rumen and soil; feature: anaerobic; isolation source: anaerobic chemostat enrichment culture, galacturonate as sole carbon... | reverse complement strand
TGCGCGGCGACTCTTCTGTCATCTCCCCTTCAGCATCACCATACACCGAGGTTGAACTGATAAAGATAATACGCTGAACCTGTTTTCCCAGCGCACTGTCCACCAGAATTTGCACCGACTGGCGATAAATTTCACCTTTCTCCGGCGTACGGCTGGCGGGTAGCGTAATGATAAGTACATCACACTGAATAAGCTGTTCCCAGTCATCAGCCTCACATTCCGGCTGTGGCGTCATCACTAACGGGTAAGCATCAATGCCCGACATGCGCGCGGCTTCAAGACCGTCCGGCGTCGTCTTACTCCCGACAACCTGATATCCTTTTCCCATCAGAGAAAGCGCTAACGGCATTCCTAACCAGCCCAAACCAATAATAGAAACTTTCTTCATTTGTATGACACCTATAGAAAACTCGACAAAGTCAGCGTTGCATTTTAGTAGTAATGATAAGCCAGATTGCTAATCATTGCCGGATTTACTCAGCGATTTGTTCCATCGCTTCTTTCATTATGGCCGGAAAAGCTTCTCTCACTTTCTGAGACAATGACCTGAAACAAAAATCCCTTAATAGTGATTCTGTTGTACCAGGATACCCGCTAAAAATAGCCGGATAATATCCCCGCTGACGGCAAAATAACTCAAAGCGGCGGCACCATATACCGTCAAGATTGAACGCCAGTGCATAAGGTAAATAGCGTTCAAAAACATCATCACCGGCCAGAAACGGTGAATTATGTCGGTTATTGTTCTCGGGCGATTCATCAGATAAATAATGTCTGAAAGACGCTATCTGATGTTGATAATTAAGCATTGAAGGCGTCGGTCTTTTCAATAAAATAAAGGCCAGAACGTGTAATGGAGTAAGTAAATGGATAGCGATAATGCCGTCAAGACGCAGAGGCCCTATGTCACTATCTATAGAATCAAAGCTGAAAAATACAGCACCAATCGCCATCAGCCAGACCATGATGACCAACACTATTGACTCATCTTTCGGTTTTTTAATTATGCCGGTCGTTAACTTATAGAGTGCCCAGCCGATCAATATAAAGACGCATCCCGAAATACAGGTAGTGACGCCATAGACAAGCAAACCCGAAAGCATTTTGGCAACATCCCCATTGCCCCAATAGCAGGCAATAACACTGATAATCATCGACTGAAACACCAACCCGGTCCAAATAACCCAGCTATCACGATGGTAAAGTGGCATCAAAAAGCCTTGATGCCACGAACTATTAAGATATTGAGATAGCGTGTCAAAGTGCTTTTGAATCTCGAAGTCATCAATCCATAAACAGCGACTCTTTTGCTGTTGAATTCTTTTGGCTAATAAATATTCATCATGTTTCAGGCTGTCTTGACAACGCCGGTCTGAATTTAGAACAACGCCACTGATGCCAATCTTATCTTCACCGCTGTTTAACAACTTAATTTCAAAGCGAATCACGCCTTTTATCGCAATGGAAAATAGCACCGCATCCAGTACCTGATAGCGATCTCTGTCTTGCAAAGTGCAGACTTCTGACAGTGTCAAATCACCAGGTGGAGTATCAGAAAAGGCCGTGGTACCGTAAAAGCCTTTCCCTTTACTTAGATAAAACCAGCTGAAAAAATAGCCGATTGCTAAAGTGAGCAAACCACCCACGGCCAAATTACTGACCGCATTTTCGCTTAACTGGCTGAATGGTGATAAAAAAGCATCAATGCACCCTACAATAAACAGCGGAGTGGCCAAACAAAGGGCAAAGCGTTTTATCATCAAATTAGTCCATTAATTTATATCGTGCGTAGTCGGATAACTGATGTCGATTACGCGTAAACGCCCTTTTCTAAGGTTGTCAGTGTGAACATGGTTAGTATGAGTATATTGAGCTAAAAATACATCCTTACAGTCACTATTAACAATAAGATAATTGTTAAATAAGGATCAAGTTAAGCGCGACCATTCCTTTTTTAGCTGAAATATTCAATTACGGGTAAAGTCGCCAGCCCCGGTGAGAAGATATATTTATTGCCTCGAAATACAAAATTATCAGCAATATTACCTAAAAAGGCGGCGCTATCAGGTGGTTTATTTCCCCTTCTGATTGGCATTCAACACAGTAGATAACCCGGGATTTTCAGTTCCTTTTCTGATTATCGCTAATATTTAAAAAAGTAGTTGCCATTCATCTTAACAATGGTTAGGTTATTGAACAGCAACATCGAAATGTCATTTTTAAAACACATTCAAGGCATAACAAATTATGAATAACGTTCTGTTTAACCACCATCATCACCATCACCCTGATTAGTCTTTGGGCGTTTGGTGCTGGAAGACGATCAACGAATCTTCCAGTGGCGACAGAAAGTTAAAGAGAGCCCTCGGAAGATTCCTTCCGAGGGCTTTTTTAATGCCCACGATTCAAGAAATAAATTAGAAAAATTTAAGAGGATTACCATGTTAGATAGAACTCGTTTACGGATAGCAATGCAGAAGTCAGGTCGTTTAAGTGATGAATCAAGGGAGCTGTTTGCCCGTTGCGGTATCAAAATTAATCTTCAGGAACAACGCCTTATTGCCTTTGCTGAAAATATGCCTATCGATATCTTACGGGTTCGTGATGACGATATTCCGGGTCTGGTAATGGATGGCGTGGTTGATTTAGGTATCATCGGCGAAAACGTATTAGAAGAAGAGTTACTCAGCCGTCGTGCTCAGGGAGAAGATCCTCGCTATATCACGCTGCGCCGCTTAGATTTCGGTGGATGTCGCTTATCCATTGCTATGCCATTAGATGCTGAATATCAAGGCCCTCAAAGCTTGCAAAACAGCCGTATTGCCACCTCTTATCCTCACTTATTAAAGCGCTACCTCGACGAGCAGAAAGTTCGCTTTAAATCCTGTTTGTTAAACGGGTCAGTTGAAGTTGCGCCGCGAGCCGGCCTGTCCGATGCCATCTGCGATTTAGTCTCTACCGGCGCAACCTTAGAAGCCAACGGCCTGCGCGAAGTCGACGTTATTTATCGCTCGAAGGCCACTCTGATTCAGCGCGACGGTGAAATGTCTGACGAAAAACAGCAGTTGATTAATAAAATGCTGACTCGTATGCAGGGTGTGATTCAGGCCAGAGAATCCAAATACATTATGCTGCACGCGCCAAGCGATCGTTTAGACGAGATCATTGCCCTACTGCCTGGCGCTGAACGCCCGACCTTGCTACCGCTAGCCGGTGATAAAAATCGTGTCGCTATGCACATGGTAAGTAGCGAAACCTTGTTCTGGGAAACCATGGAACAGCTTAAAGCCTTAGGTGCCAGCTCAATTCTGGTGTTACCAATCGAAAAAATGATGGAGTAACGGCGATGCAACTGACCTATTGGGAAAAAAGCACTCAACAGCAGCAAAAGGCGCTGTTGTCACGCCCGGCCGTTAATGCGTCGGACCGAATCAGCACGGCAGTTAAAGAGATTATTGAACAGGTGAGATGCGACGGCGACAAAGCGCTGCTTGCATTAACGGCCAAGTTCGATAAAACACAGCTGAATGATATCCGCGTAAGCCAGCAGGATATTGACGCTGCCAGCGCCCGCTTAGGCGATGAAATTAAGCAGGCAATGGCGATTGCTGCCCGAAATATTGAGACGTTTCACAGCGCTCAGGCTATTGCGCCGGTCGATATCGAAACCCAACCCGGCGTGCGCTGCCAACAGGTCACTCGCCCAATCAGATCTGTCGGTCTCTATATTCCCGGAGGCACCGCGCCACTGCCTTCTACCGTATTAATGCTGGGAATTCCTTCTCGGTTAGCCGGATGTAGCCAAGTCGTGCTGTGCTCACCGCCGCCGATTGCGGACGAAATTTTATATGCGGCTAAGCTGTGCGGAATTAAAAACGTATTCCAGCTCGGCGGAGCGCAGGCCATTGCGGCCATGGCATTTGGTACCGACTCAGTGACTAAAGTCGATAAAATCTTCGGGCCGGGTAACGCCTACGTGACCGAAGCCAAACGCCAGGTCAGCCAGTCAATTGACGGTGCAGCCATTGATATGCCGGCAGGCCCGTCAGAAGTTCTGGTCATTGCCGACAGCGGTGCAACACCGGCCTTTATTGCCTCTGACCTGTTATCACAGGCAGAACACGGCCCCGATTCTCAGGTTATCTTACTGACGCCGGACGAAAATATTGCTCAAGCCGTTTCTGATGAGTTAGAAAAACAACTAGTGACATTGTCACGCTCAGCTATCGCCCGTCAGGCACTGGCTGAAAGCCGCCTGATCGTGACCAAAGACCTGGACCAATGCATCGAAATCAGTAACCAATACGGGCCTGAACACTTAATTATTCAAACTCGCCAACCAGAACAAATGGTTGACCGTATCACCAGCGCCGGTTCGGTGTTTTTAGGGGATTGGTCACCTGAATCTGCCGGTGATTACGCTTCAGGTACCAACCATGTGTTGCCGACATACGGATATACCGCCACCAGTTCCAGCTTAGGCTTGGCTGATTTCCAAAAGCGGATGACCGTTCAACAGCTAACGCCTCAGGGCTTTCTGGCTTTAGCGCCGACCATTGAGATACTGGCTCAGGCAGAACAACTGACTGCCCACAAGCAAGCTGTCACCCTGCGGGTAGCCGCGCTGAATAACAAGGCTTAGGAGACGTTATGACTATTGAACAACTGGCCCGAAATAATGTGCGTCAACTAACGCCTTATCAGTCCGCCCGACGCATCGGCGGAAACGGCGATGTGTGGTTGAACGCCAATGAATATCCGGAAGCTACTGACTATCAACTGACTCAGCAAAACCTCAATCGTTATCCTGAATGCCAGCCGGTCAGCGTCATTCAACGATATGCCGCTTACGCCGGGGTTAAGCCGGAACAAGTGATTGTTAGCCGCGGTGCCGATGAAGGTATCGAACTGCTAATGCGCGCTTTTTGTGAGCCTGGCATTGATGCGGTACTTTACTGCCCGCCTACCTATGGAATGTACAGCGTCAGCGCTGAAACCCTGGGCGTTGAGCGCAGAACCATTGCCAGTAAATCTGACTGGCAGTTAGACCTTCCGGCAATTCAGGCGGCGCTGGACGGCGTTAAGCTGGTTTATGTATGCAGCCCGAACAACCCTACCGGCAATCTGATTAATCCGGCAGATATCCGCGAACTTCTGGCTATGACCCAAAATCGTGCATTAGTGGTGGTCGACGAAGCCTATATTGAGTTTTGCCCTGAAGCCAGCGTGGTAAGCTGGTTAGCTGAGTTCCCGAACTTAGTGATTCTGCGCACGCTGTCTAAAGCCTTTGCACTGGCAGGCTTACGCTGCGGTTTCACGCTGGCCAGCGAAGAGATTATCGGCCTGCTGCTGAAAGTTATCGCCCCATATCCATTATCAACGCCGGTGGCTGATATTGCTGCCCAAGCCCTGAGCGAACAGGGTATTGCGACCATGCGTCAGCGGGTGACTGAGCTGAACGCACGCCGTGATAACCTGAAGAAAACCTTAGCTGAATGCCGCGCTGTGACTCAGGTATTTCCCAGTGAAACTAACTACCTGTTGTTCAGCCTGAATGATTCTGACAAAGCATTTAAGGCGCTATGGGAAAAGGGAATTATACTCAGAGATCAAAATAAACAGCCGGGTCTGAAAGGATGTCTGCGCATATCTATCGGAACTCAACGCGAATGTGACGCTGTCACAGATGCATTAAAAACCTACTAACATCAGGAGCCGCCATGAGCCAGAAATTCCTTTTTATTGACCGCGACGGTACCTTAATCGCCGAGCCGCCTGAAGATTATCAAGTCGACAGGCTGGATAAACTCGCCTTAGAGCCTCAGGTTATCCCTGCCCTGTTAAAATTACAGGCGGCCGGTTTTGAGTTAGTGATGATTACCAATCAGGACGGTTTAGGCACCGCCAGCTTCCCGCAGGAAGACTTTGAGCCGCCACATAGCCTAATGATGCAGATCCTTGAGTCTCAAGGTATTTGCTTTAAAGAAACGTTGATCTGTCCGCATTTACCGGCCGATAACTGTGATTGCCGTAAGCCAAAAACCAAATTGGTGATCGGTTATCTGAATAAAGAGGTGATGGACTATGACCAGTCGTACGTTATCGGCGACCGTGAAACTGACCTGCAACTGGCCAGCAATATGGGCATTCAGGGTATCCGCTATCAGCGTGATACCCTGGGATGGAGCCAGATTGTCGAGCAACTCACCAAGTTAGACCGCCATGCTCACGTTATTCGTACCACTAAAGAAACCTCTATCGACGTTGAAGTATGGCTGGATCGCGAAGGTGATAGCAAAATCCACACCGGGATCGGATTCTTCGACCATATGCTGGATCAGATTGCCACCCATGGCGGCTTCCGGATGAATATTAACGTTAAAGGCGATCTGTTTATTGACGATCACCACACCATTGAAGATACCGGTTTAGCCTTAGGCGAAGCGCTTAAAAAGGCGCTGGGCGATAAACGCGGCATCGGTCGCTTCGGTTTTGTCCTGCCAATGGATGAATGCTTAGCCCGTTGTGCGCTGGACATTTCAGGCCGCCCGTTCCTGGAATATAAGGCTGAATTTACCCACCAGCGCGTAGGTGACATGAGCACAGAGATGGTTGAACACTTCTTCCACTCCCTGTCTTACGCAATGGCTTGTACCCTGCACTTAAAAACTAAAGGTAAAAATGACCACCACAGGGTTGAAAGCCTGTTTAAAGTTTTTGGTCGTACCTTGCGTCAGGCCATTCGGGTTGAAGGCGATACCTTACCGAGCTCAAAAGGGGTGCTGTAAATGGACGTGGTTATTTTAGATACCGGCTGCGCCAACCTTGCTTCCGTCTCTTACGCTATTAAGCGCTTAGGATACAACGCCAAGATCAGCCGCGACTCAGAGGTTGTACTTCGTTCAGACAAGCTGTTCCTGCCGGGGGTAGGTTCAGCACCTGCTGCGATGAAACTGCTTAAAGAACGCGACCTGATAGAGTTAATCCGTGCCTGTACCCAGCCGGTGCTGGGAATTTGCCTTGGCATGCAGCTTATGGCTAAAAGCAGCGAAGAAGGCAATATCAATACTCTGGGCATCATTGATGCTCCGATTAAGCAGATACCGGATCACGGTTTACCATTACCGCATATGGGCTGGAATAAAGTGAATTATCAGGCAGGCCACCACCTGTTCCGTGGCATTGAAGAAGGTGCCTACTTTTACTTCGTACATGGATTTGCAATGCCCGTATGTTCAGCCACTATCGCGCACTCCACCTACGGCGAGGCCTTCACCGCCGCCGTACAGCAAGACAACTTCTTCGGCGTGCAGTTTCATCCAGAACGTTCTGGACAAGCCGGTTCTCAGCTGTTGAAAAACTTTCTGGAGATGTAACACCAATGATTATCCCCGCTTTAGATTTAATTAATGGCACGGTTGTTCGCCTCCATCAGGGCGATTACGGCCAGCAACGTGATTACGGCAATGACCCGCTGCCAAAGCTGCAACAATATCAGCAGCAAGGCGCTCAGGTATTGCATTTGGTCGATTTAACAGGGGCTAAAGACCCGGCAGCTCGCCAGCTTCCGCTGTTGCGTAAACTGTTGGCCGGCGTATCCGTTCCGGTTCAAATCGGTGGTGGGATCCGTACCGAGCAGGATGTAGCCGATTTAATCGAGGCCGGAGCCAGCCGCGTAGTGATAGGTTCTACCGCCGTTCGCCAGCCGGACATGGTTGAGAGTTGGTTCTCCCGCTTCGGGGCTGATGCACTGGTATTAGCGTTAGACGTGCGTATTGATGATAACGGAACCAAAAATGTCGCTATCAGCGGCTGGCAAGAAAACTCCAGCAGCACGCTGGAAGAGATTGTCGAACGCTATCAGTCCGTTGGTTTAAAACATGTGCTCTGTACCGATATTTCACGTGACGGCACGCTGGCCGGCTCTAACGTTGAGCTTTATTGTGAACTGACCCAGCGTTATCCTGACATTGCTTTTCAAGCCTCCGGCGGTATCGGCAGCCTCAATGACATCGCAGCGCTGCGCAACAGCGGCGTTCAGGGCGTTATTGTAGGCCGGGCATTACTGGACGGTAAATTTAACCTAGAGGAGGCTATTTCATGCTGGCAAAACGGATAATTCCTTGTTTAGACGTCCGCGACGGGCAAGTTGTCAAAGGCGTGCAGTTCCGCAATCATGAAATCATCGGCGATATCGTCCCGCTGGCCAAACGCTATGCCGAAGAAGGTGCCGATGAGCTGGTGTTCTATGATATCACCGCCTCATCCGATGGCCGGGTGGTAGACAAAAGCTGGGTGTCTAAAGTTGCAGAGGTGATTGATATCCCGTTCTGCGTAGCCGGTGGCATTAAGAGCATCGAAGATGCAGCTCAAATTCTGTCATTTGGCGCAGATAAAATCTCGATTAACTCCCCTGCATTGGCTAATCCATCGCTGATTACTCAGCTATCCGATCGCTTTGGCGTGCAGTGCATCGTCGTCGGTATTGATACCTGGTATAACGAAGAGCAAAATACCTATCAGGTTTATCAGTTTACCGGTGACGAAGCCCGCACTAAAGCAACCGCATGGAGCACGCTGGACTGGGTTCAGGAAGTTCAAAAACGCGGTGCCGGTGAAATTGTACTCAATATGATGAATCAGGATGGGGTACGTAACGGCTACGACCTAAAACAGCTCAAACAGATTCGTAAAGTGTGTAAGGTGCCGCTAATTGCCTCCGGCGGGGCCGGTACCATGGAACAGTTGTTAGATGCGTTTAAAGTTGCCAACGTTGACGGTGCTCTCGCCGCTTCCGTGTTTCATAAGCAAATTATTAATATCGGCGAACTTAAACGTTATCTGGCCGATAATCAGGTGGAGATCAGAAAGTGTTAACACAAAAACAGCATGACCAACTGGACTGGGAAAAAACCGCAGGCATGATACCCGCAGTGGTTCAACACGCCGTTTCCGGTGAGGTTCTGATGCTGGGCTATATGAATCAGCAAGCCCTTGCCGAAACGGAAAAAACCGGCAAGGTTACCTTCTTTTCACGCACGAAGCAGCGTTTATGGACCAAGGGTGAGAGCTCAGGTAACTTTCTCAATGTGGTCAGCATTACGCCTGACTGCGATAATGACAGCCTGCTGGTTTTAGCTAACCCTATCGGACCAACCTGCCATACCGGCACCAGTAGCTGCTTTTCACCGACCACCAGTGACTGGACCTTTCTGTATCAGTTAGAAGAGCTGTTGGCCAGCCGTAAGAATGCCGATCCAGACACCTCTTACACCGCCAAGTTATATGCCAGCGGCACTAAACGCATCGCTCAAAAAGTGGGTGAAGAAGGTGTAGAAACGGCCCTTGCCGCCACCGTGAACGACCGTGAAGAGCTGACCAATGAAGCCTCCGATCTGATGTATCACCTGTTAGTGCTATTGCAAGATCAAGATTTAAACCTAAGCACGGTGATTAATCGCCTGCGGGAAAGGCATGCAAAGGCCTGAAGTGAATACATAGCTGCAGTTCCGGAGTCTGTTGGTTAAGACTCCGGTATTTTTCACCCTCATGACTCAAACTGACTCACTCAAACCTCGTCATTCAGCGGTATTTCTAATCGCATCCTGCAATAGCTGGTAAGCCTTAGCGGAAAAACGGCAGTCGTCTATCGAATCTGGAGTGACTAATCGGTAATAGAACACTTGATCAAACATCAGATTAATATCATACGGCTGAAAGTCAGTATCCTGTTCGAATTCAAATAAGGATGCTTTGCCATCCAATTTAACTTTTTTAGCTTCAACACCGAAGCACCCTTGGCCATTTATAGCCGTGTTATATCCGTTATCCATATGGTCTTTCAGCATGGCTGCATTTGTATAAAAAAGTAACGAGCACTCAAGGTTATATTCATGATAATCAAACTGATAACCCATTTTCATCGCCTGAGTTTTCAATGTGTTAAAAACGGCTGATATCTGTTTGTTGCTATAAAAATAGTACAGGGTACCGGTCCATTCACTCATCTGTTTTCCAATTAATATCCTGAATAAGCCCACGGACAGAACCTCAGCAAAATAGCTGAGTTGGCACCACTGGCTCAGTTACTCGTAAACGGCGGCGGCAGATAAGATATCGGCAAAAACGCTCCAGTTAAGGTTATCAGGTATATCTTTACCGGTATTCTTATAATACCCGTCCATATCTTCGATCCATGCGGCCATCGCCTCTAAATAGAGCGGCAACGTATTATTTTCTAATTCTTGCGGGTTATTACGCGCCTGTAGTGCTAACGACGTGATTAAGGTTATCAGCTCATCTTTAGTGTTCACTCTGGGTAATCCCTCTGTTATATCGATAAGCCAGGCTCACTTGACCATCACCACATCAACCAGGTCCTGACAAAAACGCTGATGTTCAGCCTCAGTCAGTTCTCTGCCGCTGGAAAGCACCCGCAGGCTATGACCATTAAACTTAGGTTGATAAGGCGGATGAACGTGGGTAAACCGATTTTCTACAAAGCCCAGCGCCAGATAGAAACGTAATCTTTTACGTGAGATTTCATCGATAACCGGGTCGATCTCCAACACCACAATTTTATCCGTTTGCTCAATTAACTCTCTGAGCAGAAGCGTGCCATAGCCCTGTCCCCTGACGTTATCGCTAATGGCGTAATGCTCGATGTAAATATACTCAGCAAACGCCCAGTAAACAACAAACCCGATAAACTGCCCGTCCTCTTGCTGATAGCAGTTTATAAAGCAGTTTTCTGCCGTCAGCGCTTTAGCATGATGAGTAAAGGTACGTTGTTCGTACTCAGGAAAAGAGATGCGGTAAAGCCGCTCAAATGCAGGGAATAGTTGATCGTCCGTTGTGCGTAAGCGAATCACGTTCATGGTCGGTTATTAGCTCTTCAGAGTAATGGTAACAGTCAAATAAATCAGTCTGTAACCATACACAACTCAGATAATGTTGCAATATTAGGCGCTGACAAAAATCGATTGAAAGCATGGTATCTGCCCTAACAACTTAAGCGTAAATTATAATATTTTTTGTTTATCCTGCTTAAATCCATCGTAATATAAGCTTGCTTATTTTACGCATCTTCTGATTATAACTTCTGGATAATATTGCTATTTTTTCTAACCGGCTGTAATTTTTTGTTCTCCGCCAAGCGATTTCCTAATCTAAATCAAACAACAATCAGATAATTGATTTCCCCTGTTTCCCTATCAGGTTAAGTGCGCTAAAACTGAACTAATTTAATAATTATCCGGCTTTAGTGGTCTGTGCCGTTATAACGATTTCCTTATTTTTCAATATCCCAAAACTCATGGAGCTTATAAAGATGGCAAATAGAATGATTCTGAACGAAACCTCTTACTTCGGTCCGGGTGCCATCGCCCATATCGTTGAAGAAGTTCAGAAACGCGGCTTTACCAAGGCATTATTAGTCACCGATAAAGATCTGATCAAATTTGGCGTAGCCACTAAAGTCAGTCAGTTATTGGATCAGGCTAAACTCCCTTACGAAATCTTTGATGAGGTTGTTCCAAATCCGACTATCGCCGTGGTTCAGAAAGGCGTTGAAAAATTTAAGGCGTCTGGCGCTGATTATCTGATTGCCGTCGGCGGCGGTTCTCCGCAAGATACCTGTAAAGCGATTGGCATCATTATCAATAATCCGGAATATGCGGATGTCAGAAGTCTGGAAGGCGTTGCTCCAACTAAAAAAGCCAGCGTGCCGATGATTGCTATTCCAACCACTGCGGGTACCGCGGCAGAGGTGACGATAAACTACGTTATTACTGACGAAGAGAACCGTCGTAAATTCGTTTGCGTTGATCCGCACGATATTCCGGTGATCGCAATTATCGACTCCGAAATGATGTCCAGCATGCCGGCCTCATTAAAAGCGGCAACCGGCATTGACGCACTGACTCATGCTATCGAAGGTCTGACGACCAAAGGTGCATGGGAACTGACCGATATGATGCATCTGAAAGCCATCGAAATTATCGCCCGTTCACTGCGCTCTTCAGTAAAAGGAGAAGCGGCCGGCGTAGAAGATATGGCTCTGGGTCAGTATATTGCCGGTATGGGTTTCTCTAACGTCGGTCTGGGATTAGTACACGGAATGGCTCACCCGCTGGGAGCCTTCTATAACACGCCGCACGGCGTCGCTAACGCAATCCTGTTACCACATATTATGGCCTACAACGCTGACTATACCGCTGAGAAGTTCCGGGATATCGCCATTGCCATGAACGTAGCAAATGCTGCGACCATGCCACTGGCCGAAGTGCGGGAAGCGGCAATTAACGCGGTTAAGCAGCTAAGTAAAGATGTCGGTATTCCGGCCAAGCTACGCGAAGTTGGCATGAAAGAGAGCGATATTGACGCTCTGGCTGAAGCTGCATTTGCCGATGTATGTACCGGTGGTAACCCTCGGGATACCAATGTAGAAGAAATTAAGCAGCTCTACCGTTCGATCTATTAATCGCATTACGCGATCAATAACGGCGTCGGTAATTTTCGACGCCGTTATTGATGCCATCCGATAACCAATTAAACTGAAAATCAACCCAGTTCCGCCAACCTTTTTTGAACCAGTTCAAGAAACAGGCGCACTCTGGCCGGTACATATTGGCGGCTAGGATAAAGTGCTAACAGTTCCAGCGGTGCAGGCACCATTTCAAACTCAACCTTAACCAATCGGCCGGATTCAATATCATTCCGACAGCCATTCTCAGCTAAAATAGCCAAGCCAACACCCCGTAGCGCCGCCGTTCGAGCCAGTTCCCCGCTGTTTACCTTATACCTGCTGCTTACCGCGACTTTATGCAGGCTGCCCGATTTATCAATAAACTGCCACGGCTGCCCTTTTAGCACACTTAAGGTCGTCACGCAGGGCAACTGCTTAAGCTGCCGGGTCAGCTTAGGAATTCCGATTTGTTTCAGTAACTCGGGTGAGGCAACGACTACGCTGGTCATTGACGCTATTTTTCGGGCGATCAGTGAGCTGTTATCTAGCAAGCCGCGGTTAAATACAATCGCTAAATCAATATCATCTCGCAAGATCTCACTGCCTGGTAATCCGGTATTACACTGAATCTCAACCTGCGGATGGCTTTGGGCAAAATCCGCCAGGATAGGCCCCAGAACGCCCGGTCCGAACTCTCCCGGAAGACAGAGTTTTAAGGTACCACTTAACACAGCCTGCTGTGAGGTCAGGGTGAGTTCGGCTAATTCAAGGGATTCTAATAGCGGTTTGGCATGCTGATAGAGCAGCTTACCGGCCTCGGTAATTCGCATATTTCTCGTGCTGCGCTCCAGTAAACGACAATTGAGCTGTTTTTCTAATTGTGAAATATAACGACTCACGTTCGAAGTTGGCAGCGAAAGCATGGTTGCCGCGCCGACAAAACTCCCCCGATCGACCACCGCGACAAAAACATGTACCAGATTCAGATCCATACCACCCGCCCATTATCCCGAATAAAGTCATAATCAATCTCACTTTATCACTCTAATCCCATAATCAACCATCGAATAAGATAACTATTCAACCTATGACATGGAGTATTTTTTTGAATCGTTACCAACACATTAAATCTAATATCTTTATCTCAGCGGCTATTATCGCCCTGCTGCAGTTCACGCATGCACTTGAATACATGATGGTCGGGCCGCTGTTTAAATATATTTCTGACGATCTCGGGTTACCCATCGGTGCCGCAGGCTATGTCACCGGTGCGTATACTGCGGCATCGGTCGTTTCTGGCGTTGTTTCATTTTTATTTATTGACCGGCTGGATAAGAAAAGAACGCTGACGATTAATCTTGCCCTGTTGGCAATCATCACCGCCATTACGCCGTTTTCACCCGGTCTTAGTACTTTGTTAATATTACGCATACTGGCCGGACTGGTGGGCGGCATCACCTTAGGCATTGGTCTTGCGCGATTACTTAATCGGGCACCGCCGGAGATCCGTGGTCAAATTATCGCTATCGTGGTGGGCGCATTTTCAGCGGTGAGCCTTCTGGGGCTCCCCTTATCTCTTTATCTGGCAGAACATCTAAGCTGGCACGCTCCGTTCTGGCTGATTGCCGCCATCTGTGTTATTTGCCTGCCTCTGGTCAGCTATTGTTTACCTGAAGAAACGACAGAGAAAATCACTCGGCCGGCAGCTCAAAGCCTAAGCATGTCACCTGCCGTATTACTGGCTTCTGTCGCTAATGCCGTCTCTAACTTTGCCCCTTTTGTGATTATTCCGATTCTGGTTCCGATATTAATTAATCTGACTCAAATCCCTTCTGACCAGATTCCATTGGCATTTTTTGTCGGCGGTCTTAGTAGCTATATCGGAACCTATCTGGCTGGAAGACTCGCCGATAAGTGGGGAGCGTTATGGACAGGGAGCGCAGCCAGCCTGCTTTATTGCCTAACGCTGGTGTTATTAGCGCTGAATATGATTAACGGTTACTGGTTTATGATTCTGTTTATGTTTTCAACCTATATGCGCATTGTTTCATCATCGGTGATGTCGTCTTATTTTCCCGATAATGCCCATCGGGCAGGGTTTAATCTACTGCAAACCGCACAGACAAATCTGGCAGCAACCGTCGCCTTTTTTATTCCTGCTGCTTTACTCGGCAATAACGATGTCAGTTCTGCCAGTATCAGCACCATTTTGCATCTGGCGATAATCGCCGGGGCATTGCTGCCGCTTTACCTTTGGATTCTGAGCCGGATATTAAAACGGCGAGCGATATCTCAGGTGGCTAAAATCACATCGCCATAAAACCTTCGCCCTCGCTATTCAGGCGATCATTTTCTTCAAATATCAGCCTAAACGGTTACACTAAGGGATAAGTTTTTACATTCCTCTATTATTCCGTCATAAAAGGAAGCTTACTATGCAGATGATCAAAACTCGCGCCGCCGTTGCATGGGGCCCGAACCAACCTCTGGTGATTGAAGAGCTGGACCTGATGCCGCCGCAGAAAGGCGAAGTGCTGGTCAGAATTGTCGCTACCGGTGTTTGTCATACTGATGCCTATACGCTTTCGGGCAAAGATCCTGAGGGCGTATTCCCTGCGGTACTCGGTCATGAAGGTGGCGGTATCGTCGAAGCTATTGGCGAAGGCGTGACCAGCGTTCAAGTTGGTGACCATGTGATTCCGCTATATACCCCGGAGTGCGGTGAATGTAAGTTCTGTAAATCAGGTAAAACCAATCTGTGCCAAGCCATTCGAACCACTCAGGGCAAAGGGCTGATGCCAGACGGCACAACCCGTTTCTATAAAGATGGTAAGCCTATTTTCCACTATATGGGAACCTCAACCTTCTCCGAGTACACCGTATTACCGGAAATCTCGCTGGCTAAAATCAGCAAACAAGCCCCGTTGGAAGAAGTCTGCCTGTTAGGCTGTGGTGTGACCACCGGAATGGGTGCGGTAATGAATACCGCTAAAGTTAAAGCCGGTGATTGCGTGGCTATTTTTGGTCTTGGCGGTATCGGGCTTTCAGCCATTATTGGCGCTAAAATGGCCGGTGCAGGCCGAATTATCGGGATAGATATTAACACCAGTAAGTTTGAACTGGCCCGTAAGCTGGGGGCAACCGACCTGATTAATCCTAAAGATTACGATAAGCCTATTCAGGATGTGATCGTTGAACTGACTGACGGCGGCGTAGACTTCTCCTTTGAATGTATCGGCAATGTTAATGTGATGCGTTCAGCGCTGGAATGCTGCCATAAAGGCTGGGGTGAATCGGTTATTATCGGCGTCGCCGGTGCCGGAGAAGAGATCTCAACGCGTCCATTCCAGCTGGTCACCGGCCGAGTATGGCGTGGTTCGGCCTTTGGTGGTGTTAAAGGGCGTTCTGAGTTACCGGGTATTGTTCAGCGTTATCTGGACGGTGAATTTAAGCTGGATGACTTTATCACTCATACTATGGGCCTGGATGAGATCAACCATGCCTTCGATCTGATGCATGAAGGTAAATCAATCCGCAGCGTTATTCACTTTAACCGCTAATCGATGAGTTAAATAAAATAGGCCGGAACTGGTTCGTTTCGGCTTATGTTACTGAAAGTTGGTTTTTAGCCGGTTTCCCCCGCCAATAACGCGATGACATATTATTATTTCTGGCAATCAATATGACATCTTAAATACTGGGAGTAACGGCTCTTCTTACGCAGCTCCCCCTCTTTAAGACTACCAAGGAATTCGCTATTTATGTCTAAACCTGAAAATCTGATCTTAACTGAAGAACACCGGTTATTTGGCGGCAGGCAGCAACGCTATAGCCATTATTCTGCTTCGCTAAAATGCGATATGACCTTAAGTATTTATTTACCCCCGCAGGCTGAAGATAATACACCGCTGCCATTAGTCTATTGGTTATCCGGCCTGACCTGTAGCGATGAGAATTTCACCACTAAATCCGGTGCACAGCGGATCGCTGCCGAACTGGGGCTAATATTAGTGATTCCGGATACCAGCCCTCGCGGAGAGCATGTCGCTAACGATCCGGCCTACGACTTAGGTCAGGGGGCAGGATTTTATCTCAATGCCACTCAGGCCCCTTGGGCAGAACATTTTAAAATGGATGACTATATTAGTCAGGAATTACCCGTGCTGCTGGCGGCTCATTTTAATCTGAGCGGCAAACAATCTATCTGTGGGCATTCAATGGGCGGACATGGTGCATTAACCCTAGCCCTGCGCAACCCACAGCGCTTTAGCTCAGTATCCGCCTTTGCACCTATTGTGAATCCGTCACAGGTTCCCTGGGGAATAAAAGCCTTTAGCCATTATTTAGGCGATGATAAAACATGCTGGCAACAGTACGACAGCTGCTATTTACTCAGCCAGAGCACCCATCAGTTACCGATATTAATCGATCAGGGTGGCGCAGATTCATTCCTGCCTGAACAGCTACAGCCGGAGGCTTTTTGTCAGGCCGCTCAGGCTCGCAACTGGCCGGTAAAGGTCAGGATTCAACCTGGCTATGACCATAGCTACTATTTTATAGCCAGCTTTATTGAAGACCACCTCAGGTTTCATGCCAAACATCTTGGCTAGAGTTTGACGGATATCAGAGAGGGTTATCGCTGATATCCGTTTATTCGCTTACTGATAGATATCAGCTATACAGGGCAAATATCTGTTCGGCGATATCCATCGGTAATCCGTCATCGTATTGGTCATCATCCAGATCGACAAACTCCGTTCCTTCCACTGCGATTAACATCAAGTCAGGAATTGGGCGCTTCACCACTAAGTCAGCATAATCATCAGGCCTTCCGCCCTCTGACTGTAACGGATCAAACCAGATATTATGGCAAGCGTAATAGCCTTCGCTATAGCGTTGTTCAAGCAACTTTAGCTGTTGAAAGGTTTCTCGCTCATAGGACTGCATCTTCTGTTCAGACTCAAACTGAACGTACCACCCGGCACCTAAATACCAATAGATCAGTAACGCCGTTGCCCGATCGAGATTAGGATTATCAATAAGCCAGCGTAGCGGTTGATCGTTGCCATCATAGTTTGAGCGAGCAGCGAATAGATGCCACTGTGCCGGCGTTGCCTGTTCCAGGTAGCGACGGACAATATCCCACTCCTGCTGTTGTTGATTTATCTGTTCCATATAACAATTTATTTCCTAATGTTTTGATAATATTCAGAGTTTCGCTAATCACATAGGCCGACAGAATGCTGGTCGGGATTGCCAAAGACAAATACCCCCAACTTAGGCCCGAACAATACGGCGGCAAATAAATAACGGATAGCCGTATATTGCGTCGAGTCAGGGCATGACGCAACTTTTACCATCGAGTGACAAACAGAATAAAGCATTGAGGAAAATATACATCGAGCGGCGGAAGGCCGAACCCGCGCACGGTCGTTACCCGGCCTTCTCCACCTGCCCGCCGCCTTTTCTGTATTCCCTTGGCGTTTTACCCGTCAGCTGTAGAAATGCGCGATTAAAGGCTGAGGTGGTATCAAAACCAATATCCTGTCCGATATTAATAATCGGCTGAGGGGTGCTGTGTAATAGCGCACATGCCTTTTGAATGCGTAGCGAAGTGAGATACTTGCTAAAACTTACCCCAACATAAGTATTAAAAAATCGGGTAAAGGTACTGCGCGACATACAAAAATGTTTAGCAACCTCATCAACCAGTAATTTTCGGAAGGCATTTTCGTTGATATAGCGAAGAACCTGCTCTGATTTAAGCTGATTTTTACGAAAGTCAGAGTGATAATCGTAATGTTCAGAGATGATGCTAAAACGGTTATTGACCGAGAGCTGAATCAATAACGTCAGTATATGAATAGCCTGCATCAGGCCGGATTCTGTTTTAATTAACCTGACCAGAAAAGGAAAATAATCGTTATCCTGCCCGTGGAATATCATTCCCTCAATTGCACGGTCCAGTAAGTCACGCAGTTCTTTAGTAATTTCACTGTCAAAAAAGCCGGACACTAAAAAGTCCCGGTTAAAAATCAACGATACCGAATGGTGATTCAGGCTATCTTCCAGAAACTCATGCGGGATCCATGGGCCAAGCAGAATCAAATCCCCTGCTTTATACGCTTTCACGCCGGAACCGTACTGTATGTGCCCCCACCCTGACTCAATATAAACAATTTCGAAATCCCGATGAACGTGCCAGGTTGAACTGAACCGGTGGACAATTGTTTCGAACACCAGACAAGAATTGTGCGGGATTTCGCGATTATAGACCTGTATTTTTGGCATGGCTTGCAACTCCATTTTCGCGTCATACATTCGGCTTACGGCCGATAGTCATTGATAGCTATCGGCCGAAGGCTTTAAGCAACAGGGCTTATAACGATGTTTCCCGCTTCCAGAATATAAAATCATATTGAGCTAAGCGGTCGGCTTTAACAATATAGTCGCGTCCGGCTGTCTCAATCACTTTATCAAACAGTTGCTCACCGATGGCGTTGATCGCTACACCATCAATAATCGAGCCACAGTCAAAATCAATCATGTCACTCAATTTATTAGCCATCGTCGTATTGGTCGCAATTTTCAATACCGGCACGATCGGATTTCCGGTCGGCGTGCCCAGCCCGGTAGAAAAAATCACTACGTTGGCCCCGGACGCCACCATACCGGTAACCGCTTCAACATCATTGCCCGGAGTACACAATAAAGACAAACCGCTGTCCGGCATGGGTTCGCCGTAATCTAATACGCTGGTAATCGGAGCTGCCCCCGCTTTTTTAGCCGCACCGGTAGACTTGATGGCATCGGTAATTAATCCGTCTTTAATATTACCCGGGCTCGGATTGTCAGCAATCGATGCGCCGCAGGCCTGAGCTTCCACCTCGTAGCGCTGCATTAAATCCACAAACCGCTGTTTATCTTCGCGCTTAAGACAGCGGTCGATCATATTGGCTTCCGCTCCGCACAGTTCAGGAAACTCAGCCAGCACTGAACCGCCACCCAGCGTCACCAAAAGATCGGAAACTACCCCCATCGCCGGATTAGCTGAAATACCGGAAAACCCGTCAGAACCGCCACACTTCACGCCAATCTTTAATGCTGAAACCGGGACCGGCTGCCTGATGAACTTATTGGCATCCTTTAAGTGTTCAAACGTTTCTGCGACTGCCCGCTGCATCATTTCGGCTTCGCTATGCCAGTCCTGCTGGCGATAGATCAGACAGGGTTTATCAAAATCAGGATTACGCGTATTCAGAGCCTGTTTAAACATTTTAATCTGCGCTTTCTCACACCCCAGGCTGAATACCGTTATGCCGGCCACGTTAGGGTGGTCAGCATATGCGGCTAAAATTTTGCACAGTGACTGAGAGTCGACCGTCGTTCCGCCGCATCCGCTGTTATGAGTGATAATACGAATACCATCTAAGTTGGGGAATGGCCGTGGGATAACCGGATCGTGATTTTCACTTAATTGGCCCAGTAGCGAAGCCGTCAGCGATGTCAGGTCGTCTGTTCGATAACCTAACGGCTTCTCTAACGCATCGCGTAATTTTTCTACCGTTCGATTTTCGCAAAAGACTAAGGGAATAATCAGCCAATAGTTAGCAGTACCTATTCGGCCGTCGGCTCTGATTACGCCGTTAAACATTCGCCCCTGCCACTGACTGACATCCGGAGCCTGCCAGTGATATGGCCTGGCTGAATTAACGTCGACCTCTGCGGCATAGTGTTGAATATTTTCTGTCGTAACGGTCTCACCCTTAGCTATTGGTCGGGTTGCTTTCGCTACCGGCACGCCATATAAGCAAAGAATGTCACCTACCTGAACGTCTCGACGGGCAAACTTATGTTTAGCCGGCGTCTCTGTCACTAAGGTAAAGCGTTCGTCGTTCCAACTGACCTGCTCTCCCTGATATACATCTTTTAGCGCGACTAACATGTCATCGTCAGGATGAATACATAGTATCTTCTGCATTAATATCTCCTTTCATCACAACAGAGCTTACAGCCTGCCTGTTGCTGCCATAATAAATGCCATAGCCGTTGCTATCGTTGAGTTTGAAACATCTGTATCAGTCGGGTCATTAAGCAGATTTAACCGCCTCTTCAGCCTTAATGGGGCGAACAAAGAATAGAATTGCAGCCGCACCAATAATCGCAATTACGCCGGCAATCACAAAGGTCAGCGGGAATGAGCCACTGCGATCCAGAATATAGCCGGTCACCGTCGGGCAAATAACACCGGCCAGGTTGGCAATAAAGTGGATAAAGCCGCCAACGCTGCCGATGCTTTTTTGAGGAATGGTATCCAGCACCGTCGACCATATACAGGTGCCTGCGTTATATAAGCAGTAAACCGTCAGTGTCATCAGTGCGACCGCCGGATATACGGTAGATATATTACTGGCATAAATAATCCCGGCGGCTGATAACAGCATTCCGCCGACCACAACGGTCTTGCTGGAGGCCAATGCTTTACCGCTGCGACGGAATAACCAGTCACAAATAAGACCGCCGGTTAATAAGCCTACCGCGCCAAATAGCCACGGAATCGCATTAACAAACCCCATGGTTTTAATATCCAAACCATGTTCACGCACCAAATAGGTCGGAAACCAGGTCAGGAAAAACGACAGCACATAGCTGTAGGCAAAATAACCGGCAGCAGTTGCCCATACGGTCGAACGGGTCAGGTAATAGCTCAGCTTAGGCGCATCAGTCGTCGAAGCTTGGTCACTGGGTTTTTCTTCCAGTCCGGCCTGAATATATTCTAATTCTGCCTGATTAACCTTGGGATGCTCTGCCGGTGTATCTCTGGCAATTCGATACCAGCCATATAGCCATAAAAAACCGAACAACATGATGATGATAAACGCCGCCCGCCAACCTAAAAAAAGGGCAAAAGATCCGACTATAGGCCCGCATAAGGCACCGCCTAAAGGTTGCCCTGAATTTACAAAACCGGTAGCCGTTGCCGCCTCTTTTCTCGGAAACCAGCTTTTAATGGTTTTATTAATCGTGGTTTGCATCGGCCCTTCACCCATGCCAAATAACACCCGCACCACCACCATAGAAAAGAATCCGGTGACGGCAGCGGTCAGTCCACAAAAAATAGACCAGAGTCCAATGGCGCCGGCCATGGTTTTTCTCGGTCCGAACCGATCGGCGCACATACCACCAATAAAACAGAACAGCGCATAACCAAGAAAAAAACTGCTAAAGACCATCCCCATTTGGGTTTGTGTTAACTGTAAATCTTTTTCAATAAAAGGTGCCATCACTGACAGTGATGCCCGGTCCATATAGTTAATAATGCCACCGATAAACATAAAGGTAGCCAGTGTCCATCTGATGCGAGTTTTTGCCATGAAAAATCCCCTCAACAACTTGAAATTCCGTTGATATCCGCTTTTCATTATTTTGAGAAAATGCGGTGTGATATTTATGACTCTCTCAAAGAGAATATAGCTTCAGACTATTGTGTGTTGTCGTATTCTCTTTTTTGATTGAGCCCATTATCTTTAGGGATATAAAGCAATACTATGCAAATAAAACTAATTACCGGCTAAATTAGTTCACAATGTTATTTATTTGAAGTTGAATACCTGTTGCATCACAATTTTAATGTGATGCAGATCGCTTAATTAAACAGATTATTTCGAACGGGTTAATTAGATGGTTAATTTAAATATAATAAACTATAGGTTTATTATATTTAAATTATGTTAGACAGGCACACTCTATTATCAACTGACAATGATCACTTCCCACAGTACAAATACATCGGCTAGATAGAATTTAGTCAGGATACTGTCTCAATTACGTCAGCGGGACCGGCGAATTACTCTCTGCCTCAAAGTCCTGCTGCTGATAAACCACAACCTGATTCCGCCCCTGATACTTAGCCCGATATAAAGCCATATCGGCTTTGCGATAGAGTTCATTGATGGTTTTACCATCTGTTGGCGATTGACTTATGCCAATAGAGATTGTCACTTTTAGCTCCTGTTCATCAGGCAGAATAAACTCCGACGCTTCAATGGCCTGCCGCAGTTCTTCCGCCATTTGATAACTTTGTTCCGGCGTCATTTGCGTTAATATCACTGCAAACTCTTCACCACCTACCCTGAACGGCTCTTGGTTATTATGGCAATGGGTTTTCATTACCGTCGCTAACTGTTTCAAAACCGCATCTCCGCCATCGTGACCATACCGATCGTTAATTGATTTAAACTTATCAACGTCAATAACTAATAGCGTGGTGTCATAAGAGAACTGCAACAGAACCTCGATCTTCTTGGTAAAAATTCTCTTATTCTTTAGGCCCGTTAGAAAATCTATCTCAGCCTGTTCTCGATAAGAATGGAATTGTACCGTTTGCTGGCGAAGATCCTTCATAAATATAAATACAATCACTAATGCTATTGTAGAAGAAACCGTCATAATTAAAATAAATTTTAATGCGACTATTTTATCATTTGAAAAGAACAATAGGTAATTAATACATATACATAACATTGTTATAATGCTAAATATAATACCCCGCACCTTAATCACTCTGGATACATATTTATCACTAAAATAAAGTATCAGACCCAACATTAAATAGGTTAGAGATACGCTTATGGCGGTAGCGCTCAGGCCAAACTGTAAGCGCGCAACGGCAATAATGATACAGGCAATCAGCGCAGGTAACCCGCCAACGTAACAGGAGATAATAATAAGCGGTACATGGCGAAAATCGAGTATGATTTGGTCACTAATCGGGGCTGGCACCGCCGATAACATCAAAATATAACCCAGTAACCCGGTGGTTATCCCTAACTGAACTTTTTTACCCACCGATAGCGTTGGACTCAGTGGCTCATGGGTCAGTTTCGTGATCAAATAAAATCCGGTGATCATGATACAGATATTACTCATAATGCCATGAAATAGCATATTTCCAACGCCTCTGGAATCATAATTTATTTATATCGGTTTTATCCAGCAATATAGGATACATCGCTAAGTATGTAAAGTTATCTTATTAGTCTTAAACATAAATCTTCATTATGTAACAAGGTAAAAAGCAACGGTATCATCGAAATTTAAACCCTATTTATCATTACACTGAAGGCAATCACTTTAAATAGATCACACACAACCAATATGTTGTATTTTTTAAAACATCAAAACCTACGTTTAACAAATCACAGCTAATCTATAGCAATAATCATAAGGATTATATCGTAAGATTGACTTTAGGTTGTAAAAAAACCACTCACGACTGGCATTAACCGACTTGTCATCTATGCTTGTGTTGTAGGTACTGGCGACACCATACCTGCAATCATTATGTAATTTTTGCCCCACTCGCTGGGGCTTTTTTATGGCTGCTGAATGCCATGACTGACCAGATGCCCCCATTCTCGAAAAGAAAAACCATCTCACCGCCGCCTAGGCCAGTCACTAATACCCACAGCTGTTTGTATCAATAAGTTGCCACCGTTGGAACATAATTAAAGATTAAAATTGCCTTAAAGTGTGTTTTACATACTGGAATTGATTTAAATCATAAACTATAACTTTTAGTAAGTATTTATGGAGGTATTCAAGGTGATGAAATTCAGTAAGTTTGAAAAGGTATTTGTCACATTCATCTGCCTTTCCTTATGCCTAAGCGTTATATTCGGTGCTTTTATTATTACTGAATATGTTCGTTTTTGATGAATGATAAAAAGAAAAAACCGCCTTACCATGGCGGCTTTAACCGTATGCTCGACCTATTAGTCCAACATTGATATCCCATTCGATACAACATTATTGCTTCTGCTCATAAGACATATCGCACTAAATAGTATCAATTAAATACGCTGTGCAAAACCGTATTCACAATCAGAGTGGTCGCAGCGACAAGAACTAAATCATCACCGACCATGTACCAGTCATATCCCGAATAATGTGGTAATCCACTCAGCATATTTGCAGGAACTCGTTTTTTGGCAATTCCGGGAGGTAATGGCTTTCCTCGGGCGTGGTTTTTGGCAATGCCTGGCGGTAGAGACGGGTAACCGGTTAAACCATAGCTTACCGCTAAGCCTCTGGCCTGATCTACCGAAAGAGTAATACTTATCGGGCTACCGTCAGAAGGGCTATTTTTGGTATCTGAATTGCCCTTATTGGAGTTACCCTTATTGGCTTTCCCTTTATTCCCTTGCTGCTTGTGGTTATTGCCATCTTGATGACCTTTTCCATTACCGCCCGGATCGGCCATAGCCGGAGATAAGAACATCATAAACGACACTATGACGGCAGATACCCCAGCGGTTAGTTTTTTGTTCATATTTAAGAATCTCATTGGCCCAAACTCTCTATCAATATAGATCATTTCTATTATTTGAGCACGGTAATGAACGCCATCGTTATCGGGTCAGAGGCTAACCCTGACGTTATGCGAATAGAGCCGCTAACAAGGATTTAACTAACAAATCAATACCTACATTAACGCTTAGTCATTGATTTTTAGACATCTTAATCACCTCAATGACATATCCCCTCGTCGCTAATGAACAATATCGCTTAAACCAGTGGCGAGTTAAATAAAAGGATCTAAAATGTTAATACATAGTTAAATTCAGGGGGGTACCACAGATGAGTACATCAATTTCAACCATCACGCTAATCATTAGTATGGCCGCAATATCTGGTTTAGCCGTCAGTGAGATAACAAACAAAAGAATAATATTAAATTTTAAACAGTTAAGCCTTAACCTACCTCCCGTTCAAACAACAAATAAGCAGCTAAATGATCTATCAACGCTTCAGCGTGAGAACAAAACAGCAGGCATGTGAACTGACCTATAAGTTCACCCTGTTATGGTTTAATACTTAACGCAAATATCACCACAGCCCCGAATCGGCTGCTGCTCATTATGGCTTGCTGTACATCCCATTAAAATAAGTACCAATGCCAATATGATAGATTTCATCTTCTATTTCCCTATAAAGTGACAGAATAGCCATGTCAAACCACTCAGCTAATGAACATCATAATTGCTATAGCCGCCGATTTGTTTTGCTTATCATCCCATTTCACTTTCCTTCAGTCGTAAAAAAGACCACCGAAGTGACCTGACTAAATTAAAGTGCGGTGTCTTGTTAAGCCGATACTCGCCATTAATTAGAAGCATTACCCCAACAATTTGTGTGATTAACTGCAGTGATATATATAAAGTCGCCCTCAGTCATATTTGGGTTTATGCTGCCAAACGGGACTTTTACCATCTCGGTTATCTCTGATTTTGATAATGTATTACTCATTTCATTATATAAACAGGTGCAATTCTCTTTTGTTCCCGACTCAAATATTTTCTGGGCATCTAAGCAATAAGCAACGACCTTCTCATCCATCGGGTCAGTACAGGCAAATAGAGAAAAAGAAAAAAATACAATTAATATCCGTTTTATCACCATAGCCTCCAATGGCCATTCAGCTACAATTTACGCTAGGTTAGTTATTATTGGAATCTATTGCATAAATAATGCCATCGACAGGTAATAAGACGGTATCTAAAACAAACGAAAATGGAAGATCAATCATAATCAAGGGAGAAATCAAAGAATCCTTATTGCTCAACTCATCAAGATCGCTCCTTACGCCTGTATATGCATATGTGTAACGACCATTGTTGCTCGACCTCTCAAACACGCTTACGCAGCCTGACATGATGAAAGCAAGCAATAATATTGATAACAGCTTTTGTAGTTTCATTTAATTATGATTTAAATTATTTTTAAAATTAATTAGTTATGTACTATATCTCTATTTAAAATCTTAAACTAGCGATCTGTTTTTGTATAGTGAGCTGTGTCAGATGTTAAATAACAGATGTTAAATAGCTGATGCTAATATCGCTACACTTTAGCCAGTCCATGCTTCCTGCCGGGAAATGGGCTTACCGTTTTCATCAAGCAGCCCATTTTGCTCAGTAACTGCCACATCGGACGACCGCAATGATTTCGGAGATAAAAAAGTCTAACCGGCGCTGATCTATGTGATGCAGGTCAATATAGAAAGCACAAAATGATCAACATTTATTTAACAATTGATCAATATTTAGCCTTCATAAAAATAATGAACAAACCCTGTGTCCGATCCTTTCCCCTTGGTCATCCTACCCGTTGATTGAGGGGATTTTTTTGCCGGTTATGGTGATTGAAAATATTGGCTTGTCTTTTTCCTGAGTGTTTTATGCACAAAAAAACCACTTATTGTGATATAATCAACGGCCCATTCAGGAGCTCCTAATGAAATCCTCTGATACGTTAGATTGGTACCCTTCCCTATTACCCAACGTTAAATTAATCCTCGGAAAAGCGGTTGTTGCTGTAGGTCGGCAAGGGCGGGCTATAAACACCAGAACGCTAATTGAGTACCTGTATGTTGTTCAAAAAAGAAAGATGAAACCGGACGATAGGGTCGCCTTAAAAACAGCGATATCCGTGCTCAATGATAATCAACTTAAACACGGGCACATCTAATTTTAACGCCAGTTCCGGGTATAAATGAATGTTGCATACCGGATAAAAGCAATGAATTGGCTTAGAATATAGAGTATCTGCAACTAATTAGCCACTTCACCTACCTTTAACCATTAAGTTGGATAATTAGTTTGCATTACTCGCAGATTGGCGGAGTATTGAGCTATCAACGTAATCCTAATTCTTGTGTTGATGCATAATTTGCTAATTTTTGCTTTCCCTCATTACTATTTTTGAGGGCTTTTTTTTAAACGCTTAATAACTCATAAGCACCAAACACTTTCCATTCTTAATTCAATGAGTTTTAACCTATTGAATTTTTAAACCTCATTAACCGTATTAACCTCACTGGCAAGGAAATGACTATGAATAAAATATATCAATATCTTGGCGCATCTATATTAGCAATCGCCCTGATTTCTATCGTTGGCTGTGCGCCAACCCAGAAGCAAGAAGGCACTGGTGAATATTTTGATGATACGTTAATCACAACAAAAGTGAAAACTGCAATATTCAACGTCCCGGTGTTGAAATCATCTGAAATTAGTGTGGAAACATTTAAAGGCGTTGTTCAATTAAGCGGCTTTGTCAGTTCGGTGGATGCATCTTATCAAGCAGTAAGTGCCGCATCAGCAGTCGGCGGTGTGAAGGCTGTAAAAAATGATATGCAAATCAAATAACGTCACTATCAATCAAATATAGACCTGTTATATGCCCTCAATAGCCGAGGGCTTAGTCCTTTTTATTCACTTCCTGCCGCAATTTAGCAGTACCAGCACTGCCCTGCACTACAGAGCGGTAAGTTATAAATAATAGGGCGTAGATTCAGCTATATCTTTAAACTCATTGACTAGCTCATCGGAATCAACGTTAGGAACGCATACATCATCCCTACTCTTCGCTTCTTCACAACCTCTTACTCGATATCCAGATTTGTAGGCAATGGTTATAAAGAATTTGATATTTGTTACGCAGAGCTTTATATCCGTAGCACCGGACTGCTTGCAAGCATCAACCATGGTTTTAGCCAGTCCATCTAACTCAGTTTCAGCCACAGTCCCAAAGCTGGCTAATCCCATCGCAATGCCCAGTATTAACTTTTTCATCTTACGTCCTTATATGTATGTTGGGTGGATATCAGCCGTTGTAGCGATTAAATCAATGATATAACGGTCACGGTGACAGTTTGATATCGGGTTTAAACATGGGGTGATAAAAATATCGAGATTCTTGCAGGCTTCTGTGTCACTTACGCTATTAGTGCTAATAGCATAACAGCTATCAACAGCGGTACCGGTAACCCTTTAGTCACACCAAGATTATCATTATCAAGCAGAATGGCGGCAGTTGTCATTACCGATTGCAGAATGGCTATTGAGGCCCAGAGGCTAACGGTGAAGGGAGACGTTAGTAAGAATTAAAGTGTTTGATGTCTTCCATCCTATCTTTGTCATTTTTCAATCGAATACACCCCTCTTTTTGTTTATTTTCTTTCTTCGCACATAAGCTATCCGTATAGCCAATTTCGTAAGCCATCTGAGTGAGTTTTTTTAGCGTTAATATGCATTGCTGTTTATCTGATTCCTTAGATGACGCCGCGTTGCAATAGCTATCAATACGGCCGGTAACTGTTTTATCTTTATCCGCTGTAGCGCTAAAACTAGCCAGCACCAATACCCCTCCCAACATCACCTTTTTCATCTTGTACCCTCATATGTGCGTTGGATGGATATTATCATAAGGAAAATAAATGACTAACTGTGACTATTCAAAATTAAACGACTTTAGAGTATCAGCTAATCGTCGCCAATAACCTTATTGCCGCCCCCCTCTTTTCTTTAGATATCCCATCACCTTTAATAAGGTTTTTTCTACTTATTCTAAGGTGATGGAATCATAAGTTTCAAATCGTGACTATGGATTTTTAGACTAATATCACAGGCACATTATTATCATTCTTGAGAATTTCGTTATCGAACAGCCAGGCAATGACTTAATAATTCTTTGCTGTGTAAAAGTTCATCGGCGTTTCCGGCAGTAATCATAAAATTACTCCCCAATTCAGCGTATATGTTAGCCGTGGAAATAACCTTATCTTTATAAGAGAAAACAACTTTCTTTCCCATGTTTTCTTGAGAAAACGTCTTCATTTTCTCACCTTCTTCATCGCTAAACTTTATAGATAAAAAGGCAAATCCAGATTGATCAACGCCGGCATCAGTAGAGATTAGATTTTTGCACTCAATATTAATCTTATTATCTCCAGCAGCCATCGTTAAAAACTCATCCTGCTCATTAGAGCATGCCACTAAAAAAGGAATTACCAAAAAAGACAGATACTTCATAGATACATCATCCCTAACTAATTGAAATATTAAAATATCTTATATCACTAATCAGAGAGTTATCAACACTATTGCGCCTTCGGCGCGGTTTTTAATACCGCAGGATTTATGGGAACACATCAATTGCTGATGTTGATATCTATTGCAAAAAATTGAGTAAGGCCTTTGAAAAAGCTCTATCTATCAAAAAAAGATCGATGAATGCCCATACTCTCAGTTCGTTATTTTTAATCATTAAAACTGTGCTGCATACAACAAAAATAGCAACCTTTTAGTTAAATATAAACATCACAAGGCTAAAAAAATATGAAAGAAACTATCGAGTACATCACTAATTATTTAGCTTACGACAACCTTTATCGGGACCTTACGCCGGACTTAGCGCAACAGCTAGCTAACGATCTGGTGCGTGATATCCAAGCCGGGGCGGTACCTAATCTGGAGTTTAAAGAATGATACCCACCGACGAGTAAAAACAGGAAATGTTGGACGTTATGAAGTGATAATCTTTGCAGTTTGCTTTTCAGCGCTACCGATATTGGAATGTTATAATCCCTTTTGGTGTTATCCTTACGGGCAGGCAATGACCATCCGTAAGCTCTAGATTGAATCAACGCAAGAATAACATTAACTTGTTAATATTTAAGTATAAATTAATACAACGAAAAACAGACAATTATAATGACCAACAAACGCGCTCAACCTACATTCTACGTTCATGATTACGAAACTTTTGGTATTAGTCCGTCTTATGACCGGCCGGCTCAGTTCGCCGGCGTACGGACCGATAGCGATTTTAACGTTATTGCCGAACCCTTGGTCATCTATTGTAAACCTGCCGATGACTACCTGCCGGAACCTGATGCGGTGATGATCACCGGTATTACACCGCAGGAAGCGTTGCGTAAAGGGGTGAATGAAGCCGAGTTCGCCCGCCAAATTCATCAAGACTTTAGTACTGCGGAAACCTGTATTCTGGGCTATAACAATATTCGTTTCGATGACGAAGTCAGCCGGAATATTTTTTACCGGAACTTTTACGATCCATATGCCTACTGTTGGCAAAATAATAACTCACGTTGGGATCTTCTGGACGTGATGCGAGCCTGCTATGCCCTGCGCCCTGAGGGCATTCAGTGGCCATTAAATGAAGAAGGCTTGCCCAGCTTTAAACTTGAACATTTAACCAAAGCTAACGGCGTTGAACACCTTCAGGCCCACGATGCGATGTCTGATGTTTATGCCACTATCGCTATGGCTAAGCTGGTTAAACAGGCTCAGCCAAAGCTTTTCGATTATCTGTATCAGCTACGGAATAAGCGCAAAGTCGCTGCGCTGATTGATATTCCTGAAATGACGCCTTTGGTTCACGTTTCCGGCATGTTTGGTGCCCTGCGTGGCAATACCAGTTGGGTGGCACCTTTGGCATGGCACCCTGACAATAACAACGCTGTTATTATGTGCGATCTGGCCGGTGATATGACTCCGCTGCTGGAACTGGATGCCGATACGCTACGCCAACACCTTTATACTCGGCGAGATGATTTACCTGAAGGGGCATCGCCGGTTCCCTTAAAGCTGGTACACACTAATAAGTGCCCGGTGCTGGCTCCGGCAAAAACGCTGTTAAAAGAAAACGCCGAGCGACTGGGAATCGATCGTGAACGCTGTCTGGCTAACCTTCAATTATTGCGCCAACGTCCGGACATCAGAGAAAAGGTGGTAGCCATATTTGCTAATGCCGCCCCTTTCACACCGCCAACGGATGTCGACGGTCGCTTATACGATGGCTTCTTTAGCGACGCTGACCGGGCAGCAATGAAGATAATTCAACAAACTCGCCCCGAAAATCTGCCGGCCCTAAGCCTGACCTTTAACGATAACCGTTTAGAACCGTTATTGTTCCGCTTTCGTGCCCGCAATTATCCGTCGACCTTGGATGATAGTGAACAACGTCGCTGGCTGGCCCACCGTCAGGAAAAGCTCAGCCCTGAACGCATTCAACAATATGTATTAAAGATTGAACAATTGGCTGAAATTCACCGTGAAGATGCTGAAAAACTGGCCCTGCTTAAACAGCTGTTTAAATACGCTGAAGAGCTAGTGGGCTGATGTTGGCTGTTTCTTAACACAGGGCCATAGATCAATCGTTGATTTAAAAACCGTTGTTATATGGCCGGACTTGATATTGCTCCCAACATAGAAGAGTTATCAGTAGTACTATTCCCTTATCGGTTCACTACATAAGTGCAGAGCAGAATAAAAATGACGTCTCGTACAGGACCGGCGCTTGCCGTGTTTTCCTTTATTCTTTGGGGCATTACTCCGCTATTTTACCGGCTACTGCCCGACGCTAATCCCCTTGAGTTATTAGCTCAGCGCGTTTTCTGGTCGTTGCCATTATTGCTGTTGATTCGCCCATTGATTAAACAGCGCACCCTGTGGCGAAGCGTTTGGCAAGATAAGCGTTCACTGTTTTATTGTCTGCTGGCCACATCCATTATGGCGGTGTCGTGGTGCACCTTTACCTATGCTATTACCCATAATCAGGTGCTGGCGGCCAGTTTGGGTTACTTTATTAACCCGCTATTCTCTATTCTGCTGGGGATGATTTTTCTGCACGAAAGGCTGAGTCTCACTCAGAAGCTGGCGGTCATATTTGCCTTTGCCGGCGTCGGCTACCAGCTTTGGCAATATGGCGAATTACCGGTGCTGGCATTAGTTATGGGCGGTGCCTTTTCCCTGTACGGTCTGGCACGTAAATTTATCAATTTTGACATTATCACTGCATTGACCGTCGAAACACTTTGGCTCTTTCCTGTTGCTATCGGACTAATGATTTGGCTGCCGGCTAACCACGCCAGCGCCCTGACCAATGCCGATATCACCACCAAAATTTATTATGCTTTAACGGCACCGGTTACTTTGCTTCCGCTATTGTTCTTCGCTGCCGCGATTAAACGTACCACTTTAACAATCGTCGGGCTGTCCCAATACATCGAACCTACCCTGCAGTTTATTCTGGCAATATTTTTGTTTGGTGAGGCGTTTGACAGCGTCAAGGGCGTCAGCTTTTCATTGATCTGGATAGGATTATTGTTTTGTATGTGGGGCTTATTTCACGGCTGGATGAGCCAGCGTAAAAAACTCAATCATTCAGGCAAGTATGTACAGAACGAGTAACCCATCTTATGCTGATTTGTCCTTTTCCATTCAACTGGAGAAATTAACACCATTCTGAACGATATAAGAACAGCCAATGGAATAGCTAAAGCTCGCTGATAATTAGATAAAAACAATATTAATAAGCAATGATAATGGTTAATTACCATTAAATTAACTTTAATTAATTATATACCTGGTGTATTACGCTGTTGTTTAATAGCCAACATTTTAACAGTTAACTCATTGTTTATAAATTTTAACTGACTATCACAGATATTTTTAACATTACTATATTAAAATTCAACATCTCCCTGCTGACCATCATCATACCGTTGATTTATATTCAGGGTAACGGCCCGTATTTATTCTCCTTTGATCGTCATCAATATAATCATAATCAAAAAGAAGTAATTTCATTACTCAGAGTGATGACAAAGTGGTTTAATTTGATTTCAGCGCGAATTTCGTCCGCATAGTTAGCATCGGAATATTGGTTTTTCCTAGCGGCCGAAGGGCGATGTTTTTGAGTACTGTGGGCTCCGGGCTTAGAATCCCTAGGGGCGCTCCGGCTGGCAAGCCAGCTACGACCCCAACGGAATTCTTTCCCTACGTTTAAGCTTTTTAAGGGCAAAACGCTGATGTCCGAGCGTTTGTCAGCAGTCTGAGTAATTTCATTACTGATGATTCAACTTTGTTTAGGTTTATTTATTGTTAAATTTAAACTTCACGTGTTTACCCCACCTGAAATATTAAAGATCGCTATTTATTAAAATTAGAAAAATCCACAAACCAATTATTTCAATTTTGTGAGCAACCCATATGTCAAAAACGATTGATGACTTACTCGTTAGGGATATTTCCCGACGATCGCTATTGAAAAATAGTGTTAAAACCGGAGTGGCCATTACCGCGGTCAGCTCTGCAACCTTACCTTTTGTTTCTGTTCAGGCTGAACCTACGGTTACCGGTACCCCTGGTGCAACAGAGACCGTGCGCCATAGTGCTTGCTTGGTGAACTGCGGTAGCCGATGTGCACTGAAGGTTATTGTAAAAGATGACACTATTGTGCGCATTGAGCCTGAAGATTGCAAAAATGACGACGTTTTTGGTGAACACCAGATCCGCCCTTGCTTACGCGGGCGCGCCAGCCGCTGGCGGGTGTATAGCCCGGATCGCTTAAAGTACCCGCTACAGCGCGTTGGTAAACGCGGTGAAGGTAAATTTAAACGAATCAGTTGGCAAGAAGCCTCATCGATTATCGCTAAAGAGCTAACCCGTATTACTGAAAAATACGGTAATGAATCTATCTATTATAACTACCAATCAGGGGCTTATTACCACACTCAGGGTACCAATGCCTGGAAGCGGTTATTGAACCTGAACGGCGGTTTTCTAAAATATTACAATACCTACTCTACGGCACAAATCAGCGTAGCAACTCCCTATACTCAGGGTGACTACGTAGCCAGCCATTTTGATCAGGTCAAAAACTCCGATCTGGTGGTCTTTTTTGGTATGAATTTATCAGAAACCAGAATGTCTGGTGGCGGTCAGGTTGAGGAATTACGCAGGGCGCTGGAGCAATCTCAGGCCAAAGTCATCATTATCGACCCTCGCTATACCGACTCGGTTATTGGCGAACATGCTGAATGGTTAGCGATAAAACCGACCACCGATGGTGCTCTGGTTGCCGGTATTGTCCATACGCTGATTAATGAAAACCTACTGGATGAAGCGATGATTAATCGCTATTGCGTCGGTTTTGACAGCCAGACGCTGCCGGAATCAGCCCCGGCGAATGCCGGATATAAAGACTATATTCTGGGTCTTGGTGATGATAAAACTGAAAAGACGCCGGAATGGGCGGCCAAAGTCACCGGCTTACCTGCCGTTCGCATTCGCCAGTTAGCGCGTGAAATTGCCAACGCGAAAGCCTGTTATATTGCTCAGGGCTGGGGCCCGCAACGCCATGCAAACGGCGAACAGACCGTGCGTGCCATTCAGTTACTGCCTTCATTGACCGGCCACTTTGGCCGACCGGGAACAAATACCGGTAACTGGCCTTATGCTACCAGCTACGGCGTACCTAAACTGCCTGAGGGTACCAACCCGATTAAAACTGCGATTCCGTGTTATTTATGGACCACGGCGATTGATGCTCCTGAAACAATCACCCCGACTAAGCTGGGTTTACGCGATGCCGATAAGCTGAAGACCGGCATTAAATTTATGCTGAATCAAGCCGGTAATGCCCTGCTAAATCAGCATGGCGACGTTAACCGGACTAAAGAAATTCTGGCCGATGAGTCTAAATGTGAGTTCATTATGGTGATTGATAACCATATGACGCCTAGCGCTCGTTTTGCTGATATTTTATTACCTGAAACCAGCTATCTGGAAGCTAACGACCTTGTCGATAACTCTTATGCCTCCGGCTCCCACAACTATATGATTGCGATTCAGCCGGTAGTGACACCGATGTGGGAAGTGCGCAGCACTTACGATATGTGTGCTGATATCGCCGAAAACTTAGGTAAGCGTCAGGAATTTACTCAAGGCCTAACGCAAATGCAGTGGATCGAAAAGAACTACGCCGAAGTCAAAAGCAAACGCACCTACCTGCCTGAGTGGAGCGTGGCGAAAGATATGGGCGTTATTGATCAGCAAATTGCGACTGAAAAACAGAGTATTGCCTTGGCCGATTTCCGTCGTGACCCTGATGCTAATCCGATAAAAACTCCGTCAGGAAAAGTTGAAATCTATTCTGCCCGTTTGGCTGATATTGCCAGCAAGTGGGAATTAGACAGTGACGAAAAAATCACGGCGATACCGGAGTTCTGCCCGTCTTGGGAGTCTCATTTGGATACCAAAGCGTTAGAGAAGTATCCTCTGCAAATGATCGGTTTCCATACCAAAGGCCGAACTCACTCGACCTATCACCCCATTGCGCAGCTGCGTGAAGCCGTTCCTGATGAAATCTGGATCAACCCGATAGATGCGGCAGCAAGAGGCATTGAGTCTCGCGATCGCATTCAGGTGCGTAACGATCGCGGCATCATTGAGATTCATGCAAAAGTCACTAACCGGATTGCTCCCGGCGTCGTTGCCGTACCTCAAGGTGCATGGACCCAAAGTAATAACGAAGGTGTCGATATCGGCGGATGTATTAATACGCTGACAACGCTGCGCACATCTCCGTTAGCTAAGGGTAATCCGCAACACACCAATCTGGTCGAAATTAAAAGAATATAAAGGAACATACTTGTGACTCAATATGGTTTTTTTGTGGACTCATCCAGATGTACCGGCTGTAAAACCTGTCAGGTTAGCTGTAAAGACAACAAAGATCTGGACGTAGGGCCAAAGTTCCGTCGGGTATATGAATACGGCGGCGGCGAATGGATTAAACAAGGGGATGCGTGGCAGAACAGTACCTTCAGCTACTATTTGTCAATTGCCTGTAATCATTGTGACGAGCCGACCTGCGTGCAAGGCTGCCCGACTGGAGCAATGCATAAGCGCGAACAGGATGGCCTGGTTGTCGTCAATGAAGAAGTTTGCGTCGGTTGCCGCTACTGTGAAATGCGCTGTCCATATGGTGCTCCACAGTTCGATCCGGTCAAGAAAGTTATGCGTAAGTGTGACGGCTGTTTTGATCGACTGGAACAAGGACTACATCCAATTTGTGTCGATTCCTGTCCTCAACGCGCACTGGAATTCGGTAAGATTGACCAACTGCGTGCTAAATATGGCGACAGCAATGAAATTGCGCCGCTACCCAGCTCACAGCTGACTAAACCAAACCTGATTGTTAAAGCTCACCCGAACGCACGTCCGACTGGTGATACTCAGGGCTCCATTCAGAATCCGTCGGAGGTATAACATGCATGAATTACCACTAGTGCTATTTACGGTGTTAACTCAGGTTGGCGTAGGTGCATTTATCATCCTCTACCTGAGTCATAAATTATCTACCATCAGCGATCGTCAACTGGCCGTAGGCCTGTTTTGTTCAGTCATCATATTCGGTCTTGGCGTGGTTTTGGCTTCATTCCATTTAGGGCAACCGCTGCGCGCGCTGAATGTATTCCACGGCATTGGTCGTTCACCAATGAGCAATGAAGTTTTACTCTCAGCCCTGTTTGGTGCCTGTGCCGGACTATCTGCCTTGGGTTTACTGTTAGATAAAGGCGGAAAAGGACTGTTTAACCTGTTGGCCGGCGTTGCTGTACTACTTGGAGCTGGATTCATCATTGTCGTTCCAATGGTATATCGCATAGAGACAGTTCCTACTTGGGCAAACAGCTACACCACTTTAGTCATGATACTTACCCCGTTTATTGGCGGTGGTGTACTGGCAGCCACATTTGGCGCAATCCGACTGGGCTCGGCGTTGAGTGCATTGGGTATTATCGTTGCGCTGGCAGTACGCACCGGATATATCAACGCACTTTCTTTCGCCAATGCCAGTCTGGCAACGGCACAGGAAAGCTGGTTTACTGCACAGTCAGCAATTTTAGCGATTGTATTAGTATTCTGCGTTGCCGGGCTATTTAACCGATTAACCAGTAAAGGACTCTTTGCCCTGTGTACTTGCATGGCAATTATTGCTGAATTATTGGGCCGTATTGCGTTCTATAACCTATGGGTTATACCGATGTAACTCTCTTAAGGCCTGCGCTGCAGGCCTGCTTACTTTTAATATGGTTATGCAATGAATCAACATATCGCACTCATGCCCAGAGTTATCGGCTCGCTGTTCTACTATTCACCGGACAGCCCTCAGGTTAATGCTTTAATTCCTCAAATCGAATCATTAAGTGAACTGTTTGAGTGGCGCGACAGGGCTAAAATCGGGCAAATTTGTCAAAATATTGAGCTGCCCAAAGAGGACCAACTGATTTGGCAATTCTCGGTCCTGTTTGAAGGCCAAGGTGAAATGGTTGCCCCGCCGTGGGGGTCCGTTTATCTGGATAAAGATAACCTACTGATGGGCGATAGTACCGTTGCGTATCGGCATTTTCTGGCAACCAATGGCATTGCGTTTGTCGCCGATGTTTGTCAGCCGGAAGACCAATTTGGTTTAATGCTGTTGGCGGCGGCTCAGCTGTTAGAAC
>POVV01000289.1_pt1 | contig 37637 bp, 28 predicted proteins | sample 1560271 | NCBI WGS metagenome assembly POVV01 (sample SAMN08337232, study PRJNA429181) | Bioreactor metagenome, whole genome shotgun sequencing project. | biome: cows' rumen and soil; feature: anaerobic; isolation source: anaerobic chemostat enrichment culture, galacturonate as sole carbon... | reverse complement strand
TTAGCTTCTCAGCGTCTGTCATATAGAAAACCCTCCTTTTTTTGCTTTTCTTGTAATCACTATAAGCCGTTTTTGATTGTTTGAAAAGCGAAACAAATCGCAATATTCGACATTTTTTTGTCATTCTTTAATAATTAAGCCATATTTTTTTCTAAAAAGAGGCAAAAATACAACATCTATTTATACTAATAAATCTGGGTACAATATGTGCTGTAAGAGATTGTCGATAAAATTCGTGAAAAATTGGTCACTTTTGATAACATTTTAACGACTAAATATTACATTTCATTGTATATTCTGATATTCAGGGGGTTTTTACTTCAGTTGAAGCTTATAAGATGGGGGTACTTTGTAATCTGTGAGGCCTTTTCACTAACTGGCGGGCAGATTTACATTGGCTACATAACTCCATAGTTCCATAGCTCTACTACCTTACCACTCACCTTTAAAAGTATCTACATTATCTTTATTTACTTCAACCTGTTTAATTTCTGTAACAGGGGCAACTGTTTCACCTTTTAAGAATTTAACTGCTGTTTCAATCGCTACATGCCCTTCCTCAACTGCTGACATATAGGTGGTACCATCAATTAAACCATCTTTAACTGCCTGAAGACCATCAATACTTCCGCCCAGACCAATAACTTTAACAGTATCTTTTAATCCTGCTTCTTTTAAAGCCTGTCCTGCCCCGGTTGCCGAGTTATCATCCTGGCAGATCACAATATTAAACTCCGTTTTTTTCTGAATCATGTCTTCTACAATTTTAAGTGCCTGTTCTTTTTCCCAGTTAGATGTCTGATTAAATATAACTTCAATATTGCTGCCTTCCAGGGCCCGTTCTAATCCTTTTTTTCTATTAATCTGTGGTGTTGTTCCCGGAACGCCTTCAATCAGAATTGCCTTTCCGCCATCTTTGCCTAACAGCTGTTTTGCAAGTTCCCCGGTTACTGCACCTGTATTTACTTCATTTTGGCCTACATAAGATACAAGGCCGTCATATTGTCCGCTTTCCTCTCCACCGATCGCATTGGTAAATGCCAGAATTGGAATATTTGATTCATTTGCAGATTTTACGATCTTCTCCCCTGATCCTGAATCAACAGAACATATTGCAATTAAATCCACACCTTTTACAATAAAATCTTCTGCCTGAGCGAGCTGTTTCGAAGCATCCCACTGTGCATCTGCATATTCAATCTTTACGTTATTCTCTTTTGCTGCTGCATCAATTCCTTCTTTTGTTGCTACAAAATAACCTGTCGGACCCGGAAGTAAAACTGCAATTTTATACTCGTCTTTTCCCTCACCTGCTGCCTGTGTTTCTGCTGCCTCTGTAGCTGCTGCTGTTTCTTCTTTGGCCGGGGCAGAACAAGCAGTCATACCTGCTGCCATCACCGTCGCTAAACCAAGTGCCAATACTTTTTTCATTTGCTTCTTCATAATATTCTCTCCTTCTCTTTTTGGGGCTTAACTTGAAGCCAGCCGTTTTTTACTAAATGAATCTGCTCCCACTGCGATTAATATAATTAATCCTTTAAATATATATTGAAAATACATATCTACACCCAGTAAGTTAAAACTATTATTGATTACACTCATAAGCAGCACTCCGATGACTGTTTTCAATACAGATCCTGATCCGCCTGAAACAGAAGTACCGCCAATTACTACCGATGCTATTGCATCCATATCATAGCCATCGCCTGCTGCCGGACTGGCTGTACCCATTCTGCCTACCAGTACTATCCCGGCCAATGCCGCTAACACTGCGTTGATTACAAATACCTTTATTTTATAAGAATCTACATTGATTCCATTTAATTTACTGGCTTCTTCATTGCCGCCAACAGAATAGACATATCTTCCAAATCGTGTTTTTGTAAGAATGATAAAAGCTATGGCAACTGTAATTGCAAATATGATGACAGGAATCGGAATCCCAGCCACATATCCATTTCCGATGGTATCCAGTACCGGAATTGTTTTTGTAATGGGATAACCTCCGGTAAACATCAGCATGGAACCTTTCACCACACTTACCATTGCCATGGTTGCAATCAGGGAAGGAACATTGATTTTGGCAACTGCAATACCATTAATAAGTCCTACGACTGCACCGATCCCGAGAGCTGCCAAAACAGCGATTGCTACCGGAACCCCATTCCCCATTGTTATCAGTTTCATTGTTACCGCACCTGACAAAGCAGCTACCGCCCCAACCGAGATATCAAAGCTTCCTGATATAATTACAAATGTCATTCCTGTTGCGATGATTCCGATGATGGAAGACTGCCGTAACAGGTTTAAGATATTCTTTTGAGTTGCAAATGCCGGAGTTGCAAATGAGATGACCACACACAGCAGAATAAAACCTATTACAACACCATATTCCCGAAAATTCATCTTTTTCAGTACACCCATTTTATTCTTCATATCACTCATCTCCTCTATACATCAAATATCTTGTCCATAATTTCCTGTACTGTAAGATTGTCATTATTCAGCTCACTGACAATTATTCCATCTCTGACTACCAGTACCCGGTCTGCAACACGGATCACTTCCTCTAAATCGGACGATATAAATATGACCCCAATTCCCTGTCCTGAGAATTCCTCTATCGTATGAAAAATGTCTTCCTTCGCCGCAATATCAATTCCTTTGGTAGGTTCGTCGTAAATAATCAAATCCATATCCTGATTCAGCCATTTGGATACCACAACCTTCTGTTGATTACCGCCGCTTAAGTTTTTGACCTTCTGTTTTACATTGCTGATTTTGATGCCCAGTTTCTTTTCTGCAAATTCAGCGAATTCTATTTCTTTTGCTTTATTTAAGAATCCTGACGTCTTAAACTTATCAACCTGGACGGCCGTAGAATTTTTATATATTTCCTGTCCCAGTATCAGGCCAAGATGTTTTCTGTCTTCCGGAATAAAGCCGATCTTATGGTGGATCGCCTGTTTCGGCGATCTTATCTTTACAACTGTTCCATTCCTTAAAATTTCACCGCGGTCACAATGGTCCACCCCATAAATCAGATTAATGATCTCCGTTCGTTTAGAACCAACCAGGCCGGCAAATCCTACCACCTCACCTTTATGAACTTTAAAGGATACATCTTTTACCACATTTCCCCGGCCAAGATTTCTGACTTCCAAAACGGGTTCGCTGGTATAATCTGCATGAAAGGTCTGTTTTTTTCCTGCAATATTGCTGCTGTCAATACCAGTCATCAGCTGAGTGATCTTTTCTTTTGTAAGGTCCTTTACATCATAGCTTCCGACCATAATTCCATTTCTCATAATGCTGGCGCTGTCACAATTTAAAAAGATCTCATCTAAGATATGTGATATATAAATAATGCTTTTCCCTACTGCTTTTAGCTTTGCAATCATTCCATAAAGACTTGCTTTCTCATTATTAGTAAGTGAGGTTGTAGGCTCATCCATGATAATGATCTCAGTATCGCAGGATACTGCTTTCATGATTTCTACCATCTGCTGCTTGGCAATGCTCAGCTTAGACACAATCGCATTTGCAGGAATATCAAATGAAAACCGCCGGCAAATATCTTCATATTCTTTTTTCATTTCTTCTTTTTTTAAAAATACGCCGGAAACCATTTCCCTGCCAAGAAAGATATTATCTATTACCGACAGTGTTGGTATCAGGCTTAGTTCCTGATAGATCACACTAATGCCTGATTGCTTTGAATGATAGCTGTCCTTAAAATTTATCTTATCTCCTCTTAAGTAAATTTCACCTTTGGTTGGCGCATGAACACCGCCCAGTATTTTAATCAATGTAGATTTTCCTGCACCATTGGCACCTAAAAGAGCTCTGACCTCACCTTTTCCCAATGAAAAGTCAATGTCATTCAACACTTTTACGGCCCCAAAATCTTTATAAATGTGCTTCATCTCTAATATCTGATTCATTGCATTTCACCCCTGCCTCCAAAGCAATGGTAGACCGCCTCAATATTTTCTTCAGGTGCCGATAGAATATCCCAGGATAACACAAAGCCTTTTATATTGGTTTGAGACAGACTATTAATAGTATCTTTTATATATTCCGGATCTGCCGGTACAACATCTTTAATTCTGTTGACTTCAATTCCGCAATATACCGGTATATCCATTCGCTCCATGATGTCAAGTTCTGATTTCACAAAATCGAGATCAAACCGATTGTCCCCGCTTGTCTTAATTCCAAGCAGCTGATTAAACTCTCTTCTTACCGTATCGGTATCAATGCTGGTAGTACCTGACAGGAAGCTGTCATATTCAAATGGAAGTCCTGCCGGAGCATAGGTAATCCGATACATCATAGGTTTCATAAAATCTGTTAATCCTTTAAGTCTTGACAGATCCTGTCCGGTAAAATGAGTTAAAAAAGGTGATAACACATCCATGCCGATCTTTAGGCCCTGTTCCCGGAAATAACCGGTAATTTCTTTTAGCGAATCATAGATAAAATCTGCTTTACAGTTGAAAAATTTTTCCCAGATCGGATTATCAAACCGATAGCTTCCATCTTCATAAGTTAAACATTTTAACGGGTGTCCGTCATATCCTTCCAGCCCCTCAATAACTTTGTCCATCTCCATACGTAATTCATCGGTATCCAGTTGTTTTTCCTGATACTTTTTCATACATTCAGGGCAGAAACAGCTAAATACTCCAGTGATTTTATTGGAAAAGGAAGAATACCTGATTTTATCTAAAAATATTCCATCAAAGCCTATTTTGCTAAAATGTTTTTCATAAATATGTTTTACGCTCTCTCTGTTTTGTTTTATATTAGGACAATAAAACTCGAAATTTTCTCCGGCCTTCAGCTGATAACTTTTTACTTCCTCACCCCGAAAATCCTGCAGGAAGCTTACCGGTTCCATCAATCCTGTTTCTGAAAAAATTGGCATCCATAGATATAATTCTGCCTGATACTTATGTACCAGTAGTTTTATCTTTTTATATAGTTCCTCATCAACAGACCAACCGATAATTACCTTTGTCACTTTTATTTTTTCCAGTATTGGTTTTAATTTGCTTTCCACTTCTTCATATGTAGTTTCTTTACTTAAATATCCTCCGGTAAATACCTGCAGGACAATTTCTTTTTTCTTCTCCAGTAGCCGCTGTGCTAACTTTATCCCTCCATAGGATGGTCGATTCTTCTGAATATAAAACTGAATATCCTGATTAGGAATTAATTGTCTGATTTCTGATGCAAGCATGTCTTGATAAATCTTGCTTTTTAATACTCCGCCTGAAAAGACAATCTTTGGGATCTCAGATAAATCCATTTGTTTTACCATACCCGCAACCTGATCAGCCAATTGTCTGGCTCCGTCTTTTAATATGTTAATGGATAATTCTTCCTGTTCTTCGACTGCTTTTACAACTTCATAAGCCAGACCTGCAATTTGATTCATATCTTTAATTTCTGTCACAATATATGGAAGCTCTGTATAACTCTCCGCCTGGAAATAGCCTCTGACCTGTTCAAATACAGGTGAATATGGATGACAGTTATCACAATAAAGAAGAGTTCTCTTAAGTATCTCACAGCCGATCCAATAACCGGATCCAATATCACTAAAATGGTAACCCCATCCTCCTGAACGTTTGACCTCCCCCTGTTTATCTATCCCGATTACGATTGAACCGGTTCCTGCAATCACTACAATTCCCGGTCCCTGCGTCTGTGCATAAAATGCCAATACCCCATCGTTGCATAGATGAACATTGTCTTTTGTAAACCCCAGACTTAAAATCCGATCAAGAATCATCTGATAATCATTATCCGAATCACATCCTGACATTCCAAACACTCCCATTAGAATATCATCAGGTGTAATTTTATATGTCTCTTTTAGCCACTTGATCCCTGCCTTTAGATGGTCATAGGATTTATCCCCTCCTACTGACTTGATGCTGGTGGATCCAGTTGTAAAGGTGTCTATCATATTCCCTTGCAGATCACTGATATAAAATTCTGTTTTAGTTCCTCCCCCATCTACTGATAATAAATATTTCATTTTATTAACCTCGCTTTTTATTAGATAATGAATAGGAAGAAGTACTTTCCCTAATGCACATACGAATTACTCCTTGAATACTGCTTTTGCTTAAATCTGCCGCATTTATAATGGAGGGAACATTGCTTTCATCCACCCATTCTGCCAGCTCTTGCTCTATCTTTCTACAATCATGTTCTGTCAGACAGCTATGCTTCATCACGATGATTTCAGGGTTCAAAACGCAGATAACACTTAATAGGCCTTCAACAATTGTACGAATCAGCATATCTTTATACAGCCCCTGCTCAGACAATCCGGAGGATTGTTCAATTGCCTCAGTGATTAATGATATTTGTGTTTCGAAGTTACCTGTATATCTGGTAACCTTGCCTTTTATAGGGAAATGCTGCTTCACCGGTATGTAGCTTAACTCCCCGGCAAAGTTACTGGAACCTTTAAACAGCGACTGGTTAATGATAAATCCTGATCCGATTCCCTGATCCAAATAAATCAAAGCCATGTTTCTGACTTTATTATTCTGATACTCTGTATTATAAATTCCTAATGTAGTCAGATTAATATCATTCTCAAGCAGAACCGGAAGCAGATATTTATCTGATAAAATACCAGAAATATCTTTCCCTTCCCAGGAAGGGATATTGGGAATATTGGTAATGGTACCTTCCTTTACAACTCCAGGAACACCGATTCCTATTGCTTTTATCTTATGATCACCGCACTTTTCGATGAGACTGTCCAGTGCTGCATATGTATCTTCCATGACCTCTTCATAGACATCCACTCTGGTGGGAAATTCCTGCATATAAATTAATTTACCTATGGAATCTGAAATGGCTCCAATATAATGATTCTTATAATAATAAAGACCGATATAATAATTTGCTTCATTATTAATTTCAAAGAACATTGCTCTCCTGCCGCCGGTGGATTCGCTGGCTCCACTGACTCTTACTTTTTCCTCCTGAATCAGTATAGCAACTGTTTTATTTACAGTAACCAGACTTAGCTGTGACCGTTTGGCTATCTCTGGTTTTGTGATTGGACCATTGCTTCGAATAATTCCTTCTACTACATCTTTATTTAATAATTTTATTACACCTGGTTTTCCAACCATCTCGCCCATAATTTAATCCGCCTTGTACTTACTTTATAAACTTTATTAATTAACTTACTCTAATTATAGCAATTATGATTACTTTTGTCAACTTGTATTAATATTTTTGTACAAAATATTCTAATTTTAATTGTAATACTTGTGCAGTACATACAATCATCTTTACTATCTTCATGATTGTTATTAACAGCTTTGTATTATCATATTAGATTCTTAAGACGCTACAGTCAGCAAAATGATGTCTGCCTTCTATACCTTTACGTCATCCTCACCGGCTCCCATCTGGCAGGCAGTTCTTATTACGGTGAGCATAATGTTATGTAGTTTATCAAAGCCTAAATGGAATACAAATCAACATAACCAATAAGATATGCAATGCGGTTATACTGTTCCCTTCTTCTGTGGCATAAAAACCATAGCCGTTTTGTCTTTCAACATTTCAGTCTGCCGGAATGAGTCCGAAAAAACCTGCTATTAAGGATGAGGGGGGAAGGTAGTTATGCTATGGAATATATTTTTTGAGAATATTTTAGACAATAATGTGACGTGTCGCTATGATGAACTTTAAACGGTAGCCTGAAAAGGTGAAAGAAAAAAAGATAAACGGTACCCCTAGTCAAGAACACTAAAAGAAAGAATCTCTTTAGATGTACTGCTATCTGGGTACCGTTCATCCCTATTTTCCAAATTAGAAATGGAAATTAATTATTATTTTTCAATTTGAACCCTTTTGGTGATGTCTTCCTTCTCTTTTAAATCAGGCTCATTTACAATTCCTCCGAAAGGCATTTGGGCGATCAGCAGATAGCTTTCCGGCAAATCAAACAGTTCGCGGACCTTCTGATCTATAACCGGGTTATAGTGCTGTAAGGAGGCGCCGATCCCTAATTCTCTCAGCCCGCTCCAGATGCTTATTTGAAGCATTGCACTGGACTGCATCGCCCAGGCTGGAAAATTGTCCGCATACAGTGGAAACTGTCCCTGTAATCCTTTTACAACCTCCTGATCGTAGTAATAAAGAATTGTTCCCGCCCCAGCTTTAAAGCTGTCGATTTTTTCTCTTGGGACCTGGCCTCCGAAAGCGTCATAGATAGCGTCCCATAATAACTCCTGCTTTTCTCCTAACGCCACAACAACGCGGGAGCTTTTCATGTTAAAAGCATCAGGTACCAATTCTGTTAATTTTTCAATTTGTTCAATGACTTCTCCGGTATCAACGGGAAGCTCTTTATTAATGCTGTAATAGCTTCTTCTCTTTTCTAATGATTCAATAATGCCCATTTTAATTCCTCCTGATCTAATTATAATATTTTATTAGTTATCATATGACATTTTCTTTTGTAAGAATGTTCCCTGATCCAGATCTGTAAAAGCTTTTTGCAATTCAGCCTTCGTATTCATTACGATGGGACCTCCCCAGGCGATAGGTTCTCCTAATGGCTCTGAGCTTATAAATAACACCTGGGCATTCTTCTCAGTACTTTTTAACTCGACCTTGTCTCCAGAGGTAAGCTTTGCTGCAGTCTTCTCTCTCACCAGTTCTCCTCCGACAGAAACCTCACCGGACAGGGTAAAGATCATAACCGAGCGGTTTGGATCCGTATCTATGGAAATGGAAGCGTTGGGATCAAGATGGATATCGTAGTAATCCAGAGGAAGATATCTGCCCATGTATCCGTTACTGTCCTTATATTGCCCGGCAAGTAGTCTCAGCTTTCCATTTTCAAAATCGATCTCTTCAATCTCATCATTTTTTATGCTGTGATAGGAAGGAGCAGTCATTTTATCCTTTGACGGTAAATTCAGCCACAGCTGCACCCCAAGCATTCGTTCTGATGCAGGTAGTTTCTCTTCATGCAGGATTCCGGAGCCTGCTGTCATCCACTGGACTTCTCCGTCTGAAATGGAATCTTCATTTCCCAGACTATCCTTATGAACCATCTGCCCGCGGTATACATAACTGATTGTTTCAATACCCCTATGCGGGTGCATGGGGAATCCGGCCGTGTAATCATCGGGATTTGTACTGTCAAAGGAATCCAGCATCAAAATTGGATCATATTCTTCCATTGTTTCATGTCCTAACACCCTTACCAGGTTCACGCCGGCACCATCCTGGGTTCTAAATCCTTTTACCTGTCTTTTAATCTTTCTCTCCATTCATCTCATCTCCAAACTTTTTTAATAAAATTGCTAATTGTTCTTTTTCTTCGTCAGTCCAATGAGTCATTAACTCAATAATTCTGGCTTCATTTCTTGGATATACCTGACCAATCAATTCTTGTCCTTGAGCTGTGATATGGAGAATGCATCGCCTCTTATCTTTGCTGTCTGCTTTCCTTATAAGATACCCTCTTTTTTCAAGGTTATTTATAATAAGAGGAATGGTTCCGCTGGAACTTAATATTTTTTCCTGTACCTGACCGATGGTCATGTCTCCTTTATGGTATAATGCCTCTAATACGGCAAATTGGCCCATGGTTAGATTGTATTCCGAAAAAATCTTGGTTGATTGGCGGTCAATATAGTTTACGGCCCGGTGGAGGCCTATTAGGATTTTTAACTCTGTTTTTGCCATTTCATCTCCTATATTATCTCTATGTAGTTATATATTACTCTATGTAGAGATAAATTGCAAGTGATTTTTTTTATCTTCTTTAACTTCTCATTTTGTAATTATCCTTTTACATTAATCTTTTACAACCTGACTCCATAAAGACGAACCGCGTAAGATTAATTTAAAAGATATCAAATAATTAAAGAATCTGTTGATGAGGTATAATGCTAGTAGTGGGATTTTATTTTTAAATAGAAATTTAATTGTTATAGACTTATGGAAATAGCGTGTGAAACAAATAGAATTATAGGAATAGCCCTGATGCATGTATCATAGTAAAGTAGACTGCTGATTGATGAGCACATGGTTACAATCACTTAGAGTATAATTATCGTTGGCAAAAGAAATAAAAAGGAAGAGACCGAAATCTCTTCCCCATCATACAGAAATACCTTATGATTAAGTTGCGAGACTAAAATCAAGGAGACTGTATGATGGATACTATAATAAAGGAAAATGGAATTACATTCAAGGAGTTAGAGAAAAATATATTTCAATGGATTTGTGAAACAGGGCGAAATTACACCAGGGATTTTTTAGAAAAGTATGACAGTTATCTCATGAATCACAGGGATAGGGCCGTTTATAGGCATAAAGGGCTAAAGCGGACTACGATAAAAACGGTCTATGGTGAAGTGACTTATAACAGAGCTATTTATGAGGTAAAAAAAGAAGATGGCACCAAAAGATATGTATATCTGCTGGATGAGACCCTGGAACTGGAACATGTGGGTCTTATCTCCACCAATCTGGCAGAGCAGATGGTTTCATCTATTACAGAAATGTCATATCGTCAGTGTGCGGAAAAGATAAGTGGTATGACAGGACAAAGTGTCAGCGCCATGGGAGTATGGAATGTAATCCAGGCACTGGGGGAAAAGGTCTGTGAGGAAGAAACACAACTGGTAAGAGCTCATAAAGAAGGAAAAATCTGTGGAGATAGAGAGGTCCCGGTGCTGTTCGAGGAAGCGGATGGAGTCTATGTCAATCTCCAGGGAAGAGACCGCAAAAAAAGTCGTCAAAAGAAAGCAGAAATCAAGGTAGCACTGGCATATGACGGTTGGAAAGCAAAAGGAAAAGGAAGATATGAACTGGATGGAAAAGTAGTCGTGGCTGGTTTTTCAAAAGCAAAAGAATTTCATGAATACAGGGAAGCAGCCATAGCCAGACAATATAACCTGGATGAAGTGAATGTAAGACTGATGAATGCAGACGGAGCATCATGGATTAAAAAGGTAAAAGATAAAAGTACGTATTTTCAGCTGGATCCATTCCATAAATACAAAGCGATAAAAGAAAATGTTGCCCATAGGGAAGCAGGAAAAAAGCTCTGTGAGCTGATTGAGCGAGGAGAGATTGAGAACATGTTCGAATATATGGAGATATACAAGAACAGCCTGTCAGAAGACAAAGAGATAGAAAATATGGAAGAGCTGATCCGCTATTTTGAAAACAACAGGGAAGGACTGCTGCCCTATCAGGAAAGAGGAATTGAGCTGCCGGAAAGCCCGGAAGGTCTGGAATACCGGAATATGGGAACAATGGAAAATCACATATGGAGTGTGATAGCGCGAAGAATGAAACATAACCATACGAGCTGGAGCCGCCGAGGAGGGAATCACCTGACAAAGATACTAGCAAAGAAATGCAGCGGACGTCTTTTTGAAGTGACGCAAAGACTGAAAAAGCCACTGTTTGAAATGGAGAAGCTGGAAGAAATCCATGCCGAAATACTACTATCTGCAAAGGCACCAAAGACAGACGGAAAGGGATATGAGTATCCGGTAATGGTGATTATTACGCGGCATAAAGACCGCAGGTCGTCTTTTTTGATACCGGTGATACGCTTGAATGATACCAGCAATTCGCTTGTAGATACCGCCCGGTTAAGGGCGGTATCTTAAAAGACTATTACAGTGGATGGCTTGCTAGAAATTCTCTCATATTGTAATTACCGGTATTGATAATTGTTGCATTGTGAATGATTCTATCCATAATGGCATCAGCTACCACGCCACCCCCAAGACGAGGATGCCATTCGGTCTGTTTGTACTGCGTACAAAAGATGGTTGGCCATTGATCATATCGTTTTTCAAATATTTCCAGAAGGTAATTCACCTCTTTTTCAGAGGGAATATCCATGAGCCATTCATCTATGATCAAGAGGTGATAGTTGGCGATTTTTGTTACAACCCGGCTGATTCCACTACCTTCCTGCTCAGCAAGATTAAATTTTTCAAGCATCTCTGGGAGCCTCATATACCGAGTTCGATACAGATGCCGACATGCTTCTTTTCCAAGAGCACACGCCAGATGTGTCTTACCAGATCCAGTAAATCCGTTGATGATGATGTTCCGGCATGTGATAAAATATTTGCCAGTTGCAAGTTCAAGAACTTGATTACGGTCAATCCCACGCCCTTCATAAAAGATCGTGTTGACATCCGCATTAGGATATCTCAGTTTGGCATATTTCAGAAGGCGTTTCGCTCTGGTAGCATTCTTTCGGCAGTACAACGAATCAATTGCGATGTTAATTCTGTCATCGAATGTCATTGCCTCGTAAGATGACCCCTGTACCTCCTGATCTTCCAGAGCGTCAATCAGCTCCCTCAGATTTAGTTCACGCAGCTTACGTTTGGTTTCGTCATTTATCACTGTGCCCACCTCCGTAATAATCTGAACCGCGCACATAAGCCCCCTCATTGTTTGTAGAAGATGGCTTCTGTAAGCCAACAGTCTGCTTGTTCTGCATCACAATGTCTTGATTATTGCTCAGAATCGCTTTAAGATATCTGTAACGGGGCGAAGCGGTGTTCTTTAAGGCGAAATGGCAGGCAGATTCAAATCGGTCATTTGAATAATTCTTACTCAGTTTCAATACAGAGAGTGCAGCGTTATAGCCCTGTTCTTTTATGGTGACGCTTCGGAATATACGCTGGATGACTTCCAGGGTATTGTCTCCGATTGTGGATGCCCAGGAAAGCATTCTTTCATCATTCATCTGTGGTTGGTTGAATTCATTCGGCATGTCCGTATCAAATGTATCATACTGGTTTTCGACATAATCTGGAAACTTTGCATGAGATGAAATACGCTGGTTGTTGCAGTATACTTCAATCGTCGTATCCGTATACTTGATATCAACAGTACGTCCTCTGTATAATGACGGAACAGAATAAAAGTTCTTTTTGAGGCATACGTGACAGTTTGGATAAACCTTGCGGTCCCGTTCCCAGGAGGCAATCTCATAAGAAATCTTCGGTAGACTGTGCAGGTATTTCTTTTCTTCCAGAAAGACTTCGGTTCTACTGTATTTTCGCTTTTCAAAAGGAGCATTATTGAAATCTGCAAGTGCTTTTTTTACTGCTTTTTGCAATGAGATGAAGTCATGAAATATCTGATTCCTGAGTTTTGCAATGATAGCTGTTGCAATCTTACCTACGGTACCTTCTACAGAGGCCTTCTGCTTTGGCTTTCTTACACCGGTTGGCATGATTGCTGTTACATAATGCCCGCCCAGTGCTTCGTATGCATCTGTAAGGATAGTTTCTCCTTCTTTGGGATGCTTTACAACGCCGGTTTTGAGATTATCACAAATGGTGCAGACTGGAACACCCTGAAAGAATGCATACATGTGGACATGGCATCGAAGCCAGGTATCCATCTTCATGTCAAAAGTCGGCTCCACATATGCATACTGACTGTAGGGCAGGCAGGCTACAAAGAGATAGACTGTGGTAATCTCACCTGTATGAGAATTGACCAGCTTCATGGTAGGTCCGCTCCAGTCCACTTCGCAGCGGTATCCTGGTTTATGCTGCAGATGGTTCGTCAGAGCCTTGGAAGAAACGTAGGCTCCATAATCGTCACAGAACTTTGTATACCCGACAGCAAACTTTCCATCAGCATGGCATTGATCCGTGTATTCCTGCCATAACAGTTTAAATGTGACGCCGACTCTTTTCAGTTCTGAGTGGACGTAATCATAATCGGGCAGCTGGTATAGTCGCTCCGTTTGAAACTTGTCTGGAAAGAACAAATGATACAATTCATCGTCAGCCAAAGTGCTGACACCTTGAAGGGTGACTCCTTTCTCTGTCGCAATTCGAAGTACCGTGCTGACAGAAGTTTTTGATAAATGCCGGGTCTTAGCAATCTGATTTTGCGACAAGCCGCCGGCATGCAGCTCAAGGATGAGCCGCACATTGATTTTATTGGCCATAGTATAGGCCTCCTTTCGTAGAATTAAGACATTTATGTCTTGAAATCATTCTACTACTTGGCGGCATCATTGCGCATATCGGCGGTATTTTTATGTGTGCTGCATGCTCATATAAGAAGTGGTATCCTGTCGCAGACAATCGGTATCATAAAGCGTATTGATGGTATCCGTATCGCGTAATATTCAGTAATGGGACATATGTCAGGTCTTGATGTGGCAATCAGGGGAGACAGAAGAAAACTATTGGCAATGTCAGGATTTTAGGGAAAACTGTATGAAATGAAAAGTTGCCAACGATTACTTGACAGTAACTTACAATCATTATTAATTCCTTGAAGATATCTTTATTTTTGATTATAATATATATAATTAGATATCTTAACTACTTTGCATTATAAATATAATCGATAGGAGCCTTTATGACAAGTATTATTATGCCTGCGTACAATGCTGAACGCTACATTGAAGAATCCATTAAATCCATTTTATATCAAACCTGTACTGATTGGGAATTAATTATCATAGATGATTGCTCTAACGATCAGACACCTAATATTTGTAAAAGCTATACAGAGCATAGCAAGAATATTCTCTACTTTAGAAACCCTTCTAACAAAGGAGTTGCAGAGTCCCGGAATCGTGGTGTCTCTCTGGCTCAGGGTGAGTGGATTGCTTATATTGACAGTGATGATTGCTGGCATCCACAAAAATTAGAACTTCAATTGCGCCTTGCGGCTGAAAAACAAGCCTGTTTTATATTTACTGGATCAGCTTTCATAAATGAAAACAGTGTGTCTTTGGAATATTGCCTACCGGTTCCATTGGAAATCTTCTATAAAGAACTACTAAAACAAAATATCATATCCTGCTCCTCCGTTCTTATCCATAAGGAATTGATGCTCCGTTACCCTATGGAAAATGGATCCGAGATGCATGAAGACTTTGCCGTTTGGCTTAAAATATTGCAGAATGAAAAGATCAGTGCCTATGGCATTGATCAGCCCCTGCTGATATATCGTATCAGTTCTACCTCAAAGTCTGGGAATAAAATAAAAGCAGGAATTATGACCTATCGCGTCTATCGCCATATAGGTGTTTCCATAATTCCTGCATGCTATTATTGGATATGCTATTTTTTCCGCAGCTTAAATAAATATAAACATCTTATCAAACGAAACTGAGTTTGTATTGTTATGGGTGAATATCCTTCAATACAACCTCCAGTGCCTGATCTTTGGTGAAGTGATGATTAATAAAATCCCTGGAATGACTCATTAATCTCATCAATTCATCATCATCTCCATACAGCGCAATCACACGATCTGCAAAACTATCATCTGCTTCAGCTATTGCAAAGGCGTCCTCTTCCAGGCTCAATCCTTCTGCACCAACCGGTGTTGTAATCATTGGGCTTTGGTTGTAAACGCTTTCCACTACTTTTCCCTTAACACCCGCTCCATAGCGAAGCGGAACTACAACCAGCCGACATTCCCGATACAATTCTTTCAAACGTTCGTCAGACACAAAACCAAGTAAATGAATGTGATCATTTTCAACAGACTTAATCTCATCAGTCGGATTCGCTCCTACAATGTTCCAAATTATATCTGGATAGACCTCCTGAATTTTCGGAAAAACATCCTTGGCAAACCACAAGACTGCATCAATATTAGGCGGATGTCCAAATCCTCCTACAAACAGCAGATTCTTTCGCCCCTCTAAAATAGGCTCACAGGTTTCATCCAACGGCTCATACGTGAAAATCGGGATATTGCGCAGCGGCTTTTCTGGAAATTCCTTTTTCAAAACCTCATACTCGTAATCTCCGACCACATAAACCACATCCGCTTTCTGCATAAGGTCAAGCTCCATGGTTTTCCACTTTTTTGAAGACACAAGATAAGACTCATCATGACTCACCTCATATTGGCGATATTCTCTCAAATAATGCAAATCATGACCAAAATAAATTATCTTGCCTTTCGCATATTCTTTCAGCAAATCCATGTACTTTATCGCAATATGAGGACGGTTCACATATATGTAATCATAATAGCGTACATTATCTTTCAGCCATTCTTTACAGTACTTAAAATAGTAATTCCCGTATAATACTTCTATTCCCAACTGTTCCATCTCCTGCGTATATGGCTCTTGAGGAAAGTAATTATCTGGCATAAATGTAACTTTCAATCCCAACTGTAAAAAAATCCGAGTATACATAAATACATTTCTGGCACCGGCATCTTTATCATACCATGGTACTCTGTGATCTATGACAAGGATTTTCTTTTTCATCTGGCTTCGATCACGTGCCAGGAATGGATCTTGTCCATTGGGCAAATGCTCCTTTTCGAGGACATCTTTCCACTTTTCATAAAGCTTCATCTGATTTTCTATCTGATAAGCTTTTAATCCTGATGAAACATCCGTACCATTAGAGATGCCCTCAAAGTGCACCACCACTGAAAGTGGTTGATACACCACCCGATACCCTGCTTTCCGGATGGAAAAAGCGAAATCACTGTCTTCACAATAAGCTGGTACAAAATGCTCGTCAAACCCCCCCAGTTGTTTCCACAATTCACTGCGCACCATCATAGATGCCCCAGAAATATAATCGACTTCTTTTACATAATGATATTCTGGCAGTGCTGGATTATTCCCATGTCCATAATTCCATGCACTTCCATCTTTCCACAGGATTCCACCAGCTTCCTGCAGTCTCCCATCCGGATACACCAACCTGGAGCCTGTCAAGCCAATATCCAGATTTTCCTCCAATAATTGTACCAGTGGCTCCAGCCATCCTGGCTGTACCTGCGTATCATTGTTTAAAAACAGATAATACTTTCCTCTGGCAAACTCTGCTGAATAATTACAATTTTTCAAAAAACGTAAATTTTTATCTGTTCGGACTACACGAATATTCTTTATTACTTTTTCAATTTGTGAGGTCAAATCTGTGGAGCAATCATCAGCCAGAATAACCTCATATGAAACATTGCCAGAATGTTCTGCAATTGCTCTCAGACAACTGTACGTGTACGCAAACTGATTATAAACCGGTATGATGATTGATACAAGTGGTTCAACTATTTTAGGTAATGCAATTGGAGGATATCCCGTAATATCATTCTCATATATATCCTTTTTAATAACTAAATCCAACTTCAAATCGGCTCCCATCAATAACCGTTCATCCAGAATCCTGGATACACCCTTTAATCCGCCATGCCGCAAATAATATAGTGCTCGCATGATTTTTGATGGTTTCATGTAATACAATGCCTGTTGTGGGTGCTGTATTAATTGACTTATCACATTCAAAAAAATATTGTTCATAATAATGGCCTTCCTGTTGTTTTCTAAATGCATTTTCTAAATAACCAAGCACTTTATTATACCAATAATGAGGTCTCAAGTGAGACCTCATTATTACATCATAATCTAACAGTATCACGAATTCCCAACCACTTCTGGTCTTTCTCTGATATGATTAACTGCATATCATTTTCAACTGGCCAATCAATCCCTATTTCCGAATCATTCCACAGGATTCCACCCTCGTCACCTGGATGATAAAAATCTGTACATTTATATGCAAACTCAGCCTCGTCAGATAAAACAAGAAAACCATGTGCAAAACCTTCTGGAATATAAAACTGTTGTTTATTCTCAGCCGTCAGTTCAACACCAAACCATTTTCCATATGTATTAGAATCAGTTCGTAAATCCACTGCTACATCAAATACAGCACCACGTATGCAGCGAACCAATTTGCCTTGGGGAAACTGTTTCTGAAAATGAAGACCACGAAGTACCCCTTTTACTGACATAGATTGGTTGTCCTGAACAAATATCATATCCAGACCAGCTTCTCTAAAATCATTCTGATTATAAGTTTCAACAAAGTATCCACGCTCATCCCTATACACCATTGACTCAATTACACAAAGTCCTTCAATCTCACATTTTGTAACCTTTATTTTTCCCATTTGTCCCTCCTCATTTTTCATTAATTCTACTTAAATCTAAACACCATAAATCGTCCGATAGATACACATATCAAATATATATTACAGTTTCCAATCTAATTTTCCCTACTATTTCTTACAATTTACAGTTCTCTACCGCTCATAATAGTAACCTTCCTGATATTTTCCAGCAATCTTATCCTTTTGCTTCCATTCCTGCACTCAGATGCATTCCTTTTTTGTTATCCATAAACTATTTTTGAAAAGGCCAACAGTTTTGACTAACAATACTGAAACTACTCCAGTTATTATGAGATAAGCAATAAACAGTAAATATAGTATGCGTTTTGGCATATTAGATAAATCAAATCCTCTTACCAAAATGTATGTTATTTGGTGATGTACCAAGAAAATTGCATATGTATATTTGGAAATATCAATAAAAATGGTTCTCAATCTTAAAGATTTAACACTAGGTGCTAAGTATGCTAGAATTGTAAAAACACAAGCACTCATTACAATTTGGTAAGTAAGATCTCCTAAATAACTTACAACAAAATCAGCATGTATATAAAAAATAATACCGACAATAAATGCTATTCCGATACAAAAAAGCCGTTCCTTCCTAGATTTAATTTTTAAATACTTCACAAAAAACATTCCAAATAACAGTTCTGGAATACGCAAGAAAACACTGACCGAACTACTTATAATCGGAATTGTAATGAGATTATTGAAAATTATATAGGTTATTAACACTAACAAGGTTACAACTATCGGCCTTTTTCGCACACCATAATCAATTGCTGGATAGATAACGTAAAGCAAAACTATACAACCTAGAAACCACTCTCCAACTAGATAAAATCCTCCTAGCCCTTCAATTCCTAAGGCAGTCATATAAGCGTCAGCTCCTGCGAGAGAAAGCACCATATTCCTAAGTGGGGCATCTGTCATACTCTTATATGTCAACAAATTATACAAGCAAAAGGCAATCCAGGCAATCCAGAACATAGGATAAATACTGATAAAACGTTTTTTATAAAAAACAAGCAAATCTCTAAAACTTCCTGCACAACCTTGGGGATAGGTAATACTAAGAGCTGCACCTGTCAGCATAAAAAACATACTTACACCAAGTCCGCCCAGATACAAGTGTTTAAAGATATAATTGGGAAACACTGCATTGGGATATACAAAAATCCCATTAAACCACCCACTTAATGTTGCGTTAAAGTGTATGATTAGCACACACAAACAAGAAAATACTCTTATAAAATCTAGGTCAAACCGTCTTTCTTTAATCACCTATTTCACCTTATAATCCCTTCCTTATATACATGCCTGCCAGCTCCATTTCTTTCAAGGAAGCCTCATAACCACTATTATCAGACTCCTGTCCTTTAACCCATGCAGTAAATTCCCGCAGTCCATCTTCCAAAGAAACAGACGGTTTGAATCTCAGTAATTTCTCTGCCTTTTTTATATCTGCAATATTATGTGCGATATCTCCAACACGAAAATCCCCAGTTATGCAAATTTCCGATTCGCTTCCGTATAATCGCTTTAATGTTTCTACAATTTCTATTACACTGGTTCCTACACCACTACCCAGATTAATTATTTCACCATTCGTTTCCTTCTCACCCAAAGATTTTATAACAGCGGACGCTACATCTTCCACATTTATAAAATCTCTGCTTTCCGCTCCATCCTCAAATACATTTACTTTCTTATTATCAAGAAGCAGTGTCGAAAAGATTGACAAAATTCCTGTATAGGGGTTCTTCAAGGATTGTCCTATCCCATAAACATTCTGAAAGCGAAAAATCGTATATTCAATCTGCATTGCTTTACACATTGTTTCCACCATCTTTTCCTGCGCATATTTAGTAAATGCGTACAAAGAATTAGGGGCAATCTTACTAGCTTCATCTGTTGGAACCGTTTGCAATCTTCCATTACAAATCGGACAGTGCATTGTGAAGTCTCCTGTTTTCATATCTTCTACTTTTCTGACTTCTGGATATACAGTTTTATGAACTGGGCACTCATATTTTCCTTCTCCATACACAGAACGTGAAGACGCCAGAATAAATTTCTCAAGTTTCACTCCTGTGGCAGAAATTGCCTGAAAAAGATTAGAAGTCCCCATGATATTCACTTCATTATATTGGTTAATCTGATACATCGACTGCCCTGTACCTGTTTCTGCTGCCAGATGAATAATATAATTACAGTCTTTAACTACCTGTTCTACTAACTGATAATCCCTAATATCTCCCCTAATAAAATGGCATTTATCTGCAATACCTTTATACAGATAGGACTCCTCTGTCTTTTTCCCATGAATTTGCTCCGTAAGCGCATCTAATACCACAAGCTCATTGCACTTATCTTTTGATAATTCATTAATAATTGCGTTACCAATAAATCCTGACCCACCAGTAATCAAAATTTTCATTTGCAATTGTCCCTTCTTTCATAAAAACAATTCCCCCAATAGAACTTCCCAACAAATTCAGCCATTTTCAAATCTTCTTCTGTATTAATATCAACGGCTTCAAATTTATTAACACAATAAATATAAGGCTTTCTTCCAATTCTCGATTTATATTTTTTTAAAGATTCCGATGAAATACCATACATTCCAGTTGTTTCTTCCATGACTGGAACCAAATCTTGTGAGCGAGGCAAAACATCCGGTCTATAATTAACAGGTAAGTTATTAAGCCAATAAAAGCCGTGATTTGGTACTGCTGTAAAACACGAATCAAACTCTTCACTATTTAGCATAAAGTTAGCACAATTTCGAATGCTATCGGGTTGTAAATATGGTGCTGTCGCAAATAGCTGAAAATAATAGTCATATTCTGGATGAAGTTCTTGTTGATAAACCAGCAAATCATTTCCATTCGCTGTGTTTTCAGCCAATCTAGGCTCTCTATCAATAACTTTAACACCTAATTCATTCGCATATTTCTTTATTTCTTCGCTATTAGTATCAACATAAACATCATCAAAGCATTGTGCCTCAATAGCATTCGTAATGATGTATTCATATAACTTTTTTCCATTTAACACCCTAAAATTTTTACCTAAGACTCGTTCAGAATTAGATTTTATAGGTATAAAACATGCATTTTTCATAGAACTCTCCCTTCTGTAAATGACGCTGGGGTATACCTCTGGCATCTACTCAGGCGAACCTGTCACTCAATCCATTTATACTTTTCTTTTCAATAAATCTGCAAACTTTCTAAAAGGTTTTGATTTGTAAGATGTAGATTCTAAAATCTCACGATACAATGCTTCTTTTTCACCACACAGTTGCTCTGCATCTTTCAACTTCACATTCATTATTGTATTTAAATTATTGAGTTCTTTTAGGCTGTCAATATTCTTTTTATTATTTACTTGCAACAGATTAGATTCATTTTCTAGTAGGCTGTATTTCTCTTTAAGCTGTGCTAATTCTTCATTTAACTCTTTATTTTTTTCCTTAACACATTCCACTTCCTTAAATAATTCACTATTTATTTTAGTTTGTTCTTTCTCCTTATTTAAAGTGTGGTTCAATTCAATTTGAAGCTCTGCTACTGGTGTTAAGTTTCCCTTTGGCATTACCTTCAAGTATTCTTTATTCAACCTTGACTGTAAAATCAGTTCCAATCGGTTATCCGATGCTGCTAATTCTTCATATGTCAGACCATAATCTCTCAAATAATAATCCAAGTTTAATTTATACATTTCCAATTCTGAATCTAACGTAATTGCTTTCCTTATATAATTAATATCCTTCAATAATTCCAATGGAGCCAAGCAACAAAATGCTATAAAATTCAATTTAATATTATCTGGTAATTCATCTGTCAATTCTTTTAATGATGAATTACTAATAAATGAATATTGAGACCAACCCAAATCATATGCCGGAACCCCATAGAGAGCAGCTTCAAAAGTTACATTAGAACCTGCAGTTACAACTCGTTTACACTTCTGAATAAACTGAGCTGATGTGATTCCAATTTTCTCAATATTAGGAAAGTGAGGAGTTCCGTCTAGGGGATCTCCCGGATGCTTCTTTATTATTATTTTATCATTTGAGTACCATTTTCTCACCAACATCAGCTCCTCTGCCAATGTTATCTGATTAAAAGCACTGCTAGCTTGAGGGATACTATAACCACCCAAAATACCAAATTCATACTCTTTCGGTATATGTGTATTTAAATAGGATAATTTATCTTCTCTTAAAAAGAGGGCTAGTATTTCTTTCGATTCCAAAACCAATACGGGTTTTTCTGTGAACTCTATATTAAATTTAGCAAATCTACTTTCAAATCCAGCTTTTCCCTGCAATCCACTTTTCGACCAATAAAAAGTATTTCTATAATCAGGAACTCTTAATCCCAATTCAAAATAAAAGGTTGGAACATTTAACTTGTGGGCTAAATCCTCAAAGCATCTATAATATCTAAATAGTATTAGACCTTCAACAGCTTTTCCCTCTTTCAATATTATAGAACTTAATCTTTCATATAAATACTCTACTAATTCAGTCCATTTATCTATAAATGAATTTACATATGCATCTGTTCGTGAAGGAAATTGTTGTCTGTAATTGTTTATTATGTGTTCTGGAATTTCAACAGGAATAATATTTTCCAGCACGCCTTCAGTATCCAAAGGGACATCATACAATTCACTAAATGAATCTGGAACTTCAAATATCTTATATATATCAAAATATTCTTTTTGTGCCACAACAGGCCACTTGTAGCCTTTTCCTATGGAAGCCAATTTATGGAACGCCCACATAAAAGATGCTTCTGCCGTAGGATCCAACGTCATGATAATAGGGATAAACATATTTTTTCCTATATGATATCTTCAGATACTGATAATCATACTTTTCCTCTCATTTATTTTAGTTCAATTTCTGCAAAAAACATGTTACCTCTTCAAATGTAATTTGACTAATAAATCACCAAATGCTCTGAGCGGTTTTGTAACTTTCCATGAGGTTGAATTCTTTATAGCATTTACCTCACCATTCGAACAAATACCATTATCTAGAATAACATTATTATTTCGAGCCCATTTTATGTCATTTACCTGCATTCTCTCCTTATACCACCCATAATAATATGTCTGCAGCTCAACCTGTGCCCACTCACTATTTAGCAGCCAACAGACATAATACCCCGCTTCCTGGACAAAATACGGATATCCTCTTTCAATTGCATGCAAAAGAGTTCCGTTGTTTCCATTCGGCTCCTTGGGAAAATCCTCATATTTCCATCCAATACCTTTGTAGCCATCAAATAACTTTTCAAGAGCCTTAGGACGAAACACAAACATAGTACCCAGAGGAGCGACTGGCTCTCTGTCTGGAGAAATTGGGACACTTAGCTTGAAATCTTTTATTAATTTCTCTGTAGCGGAATAATTATCTGTCCATTGCCAAGTCATTAACCAAGCATATGCATTGCTTGCAGAAAAAGGCGATGGTGGAAATGCCATTCCCAGTCGTTTTTCTTTCTCGAAAAGACTAACAATATTTTCTATATAAGCAGGAGTTCCAAGTAAATTTTCAAAACATTTATCCTGCCACGAAGCACCTATGGACCATGGTTCGACAACCACTGTTTTTTTGTCGTGAAGAAAAAATACTAAGTCATAATTTTTGTAATCCTCATACGCACCAATAAGCAAGGCAGATACATCCCGCCCACGATTCTCAATCATTATAAATTTCGTGTTGTTTTTAAGATTGACCTTTTTTGATTCTTCTATAAAAGTCTGCTTATTTTCTTCATTGCTCACAGTTATAAGAATATCACAATATTCTGGTGCATTTTTAAGGTAACTCACAACATAACTAGTTAAATCATTGTAATATATATGAACGACGATTAACACCTTAGAGTTATTTTCTCTCACCGAATAGTCATATGGTAACACACGATTAAAGTTGCAATAATGTTTTAACTGTTCCATATGACAGGTACGAAGAAGATTATCCCATACCATATTCATGTCATATTCCGTTTCTTCTTCTAAGAATCGAATAAATTCAGAAACCTGGCCCCCAAATGTGCCACTATCGCGATCCTCATAAGGGTGATAACCAAAAAAAACCTTTCTTTTAAAAACTGGACAGCGGCGATTCTTGGCCATCTCTGTTGGCATGAACATCAACGGATAATAAGATACTTTCTTCAAATCTTCAGAATTACAGTACACTTCAGCTTTATATCCTTTATCCCTAAAATCTTTTGTAAAAACTGTTTCATAGTAGCCGACAGAATCACCATAGCTTTTAATTTGAGGAAGTTGTTTCCAAAATTCATGATATTCTCTGCTTGTTAAAAGGCTATTTCTTATAACCAAAAAACTCGACTGAATGTGTTCGGGAATATAATTATATTTATGAACAGTAAATATATTGACAGGCATTTCTCCATGAGTAGTCAATCCCCAAAAGTCCAGATCTTCTGCAGCAGCCCAATCAAATGCCTCCTTAAATGGATATATGGGACCGAAGCAGGTGTCGTTCATCATAATAAGTTCATCATATTCAGCCAATTTATCCCAGCCAGTGAGTTCTATTCCTTTCCTATATGCTTCTACCTCAAACCCCTCGTTTTCGCGAACAAAAATTTCGTCTACAAACGGTTGGATTTTTTTTCGTGACTCGTAAGTAAGTTTACCATTAGCTAAAAATAATATGTGATCAACATTTTTTTTCAAATCTGCCACTTGATATGATACAAAGTCATCAAGTATTCCATCTTTATCATAAAATACATAGAATGCAATTCGTTTCGGGTTCTTACCTAAAATCATTTGTTCTCTCCTCTTATTGTATCCATAATTTTTATAATATTTTCACATCTTTCTTAAAATTAAAGTTTGTAAGCATATTATTTTCCATACCTTGTAAACTCAGAACTTTTATAACCTCCAATGGCTCTTTCTTTTACCTTCCAAAGTCTCACATATAATGAATTCCCAATAATCTTACGCATTATATCTTTCATTTTTCTAAAGGGTGCATTTTTTCTATCTAACTGCTGCTTTGTCACGCTAATCTTGTGTAACATAAGTTCCCTATCATCTACACCATAATTTAAAAATAGCGTTTGGTTCACATCACGGAGCATCTTACATAAATTCGTAATTTCCATTTTAGCATATTTGTCACTAAGCCCCCATGCACAATAATATCCACTCTGCTGGGCAGCAAATGGATACAAACGTTCAATTGCATGCATAATATTGCCGTCATTGCTTCCTGTTGGCTCCGCCGGGAAATCACTGTATGTAAGCCCAACTTCATACAATTTTTTAAGAGCTTCTTTTCTGAACCAGAAGGTGGTTCCTAATGGTGCCACAGGTGGTTTGGACTCACAAATATCTACTTCTATTCCCCATCTTTTTGCCAAGTCTACTACATTCTTATAATTACTTTGCCATTCCATACCAATTAGGCTATGATATGGTCCATGACAAGGAGTTGGTGGAACTAATAATCCTAATCGAGGATTTTTCTCAAATAAATCAATAACATTTTCTGCAAAAACTGCGTTAGGCAATGTATTTTGATAGCAATGGTATGCAAAGGATTCTCCAACCATTCTGGGCACATTATGATCCGACTTCTTATCATGCATAAAGCATATATAATCATATCTATCTATGTATTCTTTTAACCCAATTAATAATGCACCTACATCTCTGCCTCTATTAGTAACTTTTACAATATGAATCCTGCTCTCATCAAACGTAGAAAACACTTGTTTCAATTGAGCTATTTTTTCTTCTGTGTCTGTCGTTAAGCAGATATCTGCGTATGAGGGCATATATTCAGCATAGCACTTACACATCTCAGCAAGTTCCATGGAATATATATGCATAAACAGTGCTATTTTTTTATTCGTCTGTGTTTTGGCCGTCTTAACCTCTGTGGATAATATATAATTCAACTGCATTCTTTGCTTCACATCATACATATTCGCAGTTCTCAAAAGATTATCCCAAATAAGGTTCAAATCATAATTCGTATAATCCCGTAAATACTCATACAATTCTAACCCAGGCTGTCCACAGCTAATATCAAGAAACTCCTCATACTTATAAAAAAAAGTCTCACGCTTAAAAATTGGACACTTACGATTTTTTATTAACTCCACAGGATACAGCATCAATGGATAATTACTAAACTCCTTTAAATCTTTGGTTTCAATATATACCCTTGATTTATATCCCTTTCCAGTAAAATCCTCAGTAAAAATTGCCTCATGGTAGCAGACTGCTTCTTTATAATTGAAAATCATAGGCATATCTTTCCAATACTCTTGAAAGTCTCTGCTTATTAACATTGACTTACGGATGGCAATAAAGCTGGACTGAATATGTCTTGGTATAAAGCCATATTTACATTTATTATAGGGGTCAAAACTATGTCCATAATGTTCGGTAATCCCCCAAAAATCTACATCATATGTATCTGTTTCCATGAACATTTCTGAAAATGGATATATTGGACCCAAATTTGTAAAGTTCAGTAGAATTAGTTCATCATATCCACTTAAGACCTCCCAACCGGTCTTTTCCATCCCCTTTTTATATGCCCAAACATCAAATCCTTCGTTTTCTCTTTCATAAATTTCATCCGACACACAACGTAATCGTTCTTTTCCTGATTCCTTTAACACGCCATTAGAAACAACCATTAAATAATCTACATTCTTTTTTAAATCATTTAACAAATAGATATTATAATCATCAACGATTCCATCCTTATCGTAGAAAAAGTAAATTGCATATCTTTTCATGATTATACACTCCTATTTTAAGGTTGTCTTCTTCATTATATTATCAATAATTGTACTATCACCATAAACAATCGGTGAATCGTATGCTCGGTCTGGAAATGCACCATACTTTAATTCTATATTCATATTGTTATCTTTAATATAAGCTTCAACCTTATCCCCCAGAGAAATTGGATTGCCAGTACACGCATTAATAATACCAGTATACTCGTTCTGAATCCCAACCGCTGCTATCTGTTTTCCCAGTTCTTTCACATCAATAAAGTCATACCTATTCTTTCCTGATGTAAATGGGAATTTTGTTTTTCCTTCTGCTTCTGCCTGAACCAATTTTGTGAAGATTGAATTATTATGTAAATCATCTCCTAAAATATAATACGCGCGCAGCCACTTCAAATTCACATTTTTATCCTTGGCTATTGATAATATTGATTGTCTTAATGCATTCTTGGCAATTCCATATAAAGATAAAGGATTGCATGGCGTATCAGCTTCTATTTTCCCTTCCCAGTAGCCGATTTCGTGCATTGTACCCATTATTGTAATATCTTTACAGCCTCCATCCATTAAATGTCTCAGAAAAGAAAAATGACCCGATAAATTCTCCATATGTGATAAAGCATTGTGGACAAATCCATCCTGCCATGCCAAATGGATACAGTACTCTGGTTTTCCAATGATCTCAAATACATCATCTCCCGCATCCAGAACTGATGCTTTGCACTGAATTGCTCTGGAATCCACTCCATCAAACCTTAAATCTACCGCAACCACCTCATATCCATTATCCAATAATTCTCCTGTTACAAATCTGCCAATATAGCCATTGGCTCCCGTTACTGCTACTTTCATCTTAATTTATCCTCCTTTGATTTGTCCTACTTCCAATATTCTTTATATGCCTTACATACCTCCTTTGCCGTTCCAGTCATTCTTACTTTTTGCTGGTCCAGCCAGACTACACGGTCGCACATTTCTTCAACCTGCGTTAAACTATGAGAAACAAAAAGTACAGTGGTACCTCCACTCATCAATTCCAGCATACGTGCCCTGCTTTTATTTTGAAATCCTTCATCGCCTACCGATAGTATCTCATCTACAATCAATACTTCTGGACAAACTACCGTTGCTATTGAAAATGCCAGCCTCATCATCATACCTGATGAGTAATTTCTTATAGGCATATTGATAAATTCACCTAGTTCTGAAAATTCCAGAATCTCTGGATACTTTTCCTTCAGAAACGCTTCACTATACCCTAAAATCGCCCCATTTAAATATACATTTTCTCTTCCGGTTAATTCCGGATCAAATCCAGAACCTAATTCAAGCATAGGCACAATATTTCCATTAACAGACACCATTCCCTTGGTAGGTTTTAATACTCCAGAGATGATTTTCAGCAGCGTACTCTTGCCTGCTCCATTTTTTCCAATAATTCCGACAACCTCTCCTTTTTTTACCTCAAAGCTTATATCTTCTAAAACAGTAAATTTTTCATACTGTAATTTCCCTGACAAAAGTGCAACTACCGTTTCCTTAAGGCTTATAATCTTGTCATTTGTCATCTTAAATTTCATAGTTACATGTTCGACATTTATCATATTCCACCTCTATACAAATAATACAAATCTATCCTGAAACCTTTTAAAAACCAACAACCCTGCGGCACACATTAACATTGCAGTGCATCCACAAGTAAAATATGCTGCTGGTTCTGGAGAAATCCCCTCCATCAGAACCGTTCTGGCAAAGTGGATATAGTGATACATTGGATTCAAGGTTAGTATAAGCCGAAACTTATCAGGAATAATACTTTCCGGATAAAACAACGGAGTTGCATACATCCATGCCAAACTTATAATTCCCCACAGGTATTGTGTGTCCCGAAAGAAAACCATAGTCGTAGAGAGCAGCAATGACATACCAGCACTAAACAGCAGAAGACATACCAATACAAAAGGCAGCACCAATATTGCTTTTGTTATTTGCCCTCCAGTCAGCAAGGTAACTATTAATAGAGGAATAATTGAAATTATTAAATTGATAGAACAAGACACTACTTTTGTTATGGGATAAATATACTTAGGCACATATACTTTCGTAATCAAAGAAGCATTGCCTACAATAGACGTAAGCCCCTGTCCCACTGCTTCTGTAAAAAAACCAAATAATATGGTTGCCGATAATAAGTAAACAGGAAAATTATTAATACTGGAACGAAACACCTGTGAGAACACAATGTACTGAACCATCATGGTCAATAACGGGTTTAAAAAACTCCACAAATATCCCAAGATTGACCTCTTATATTTTGTCTTGAAATCTCTGGACACCATTTGCTTAATCAAAAACTCATAGCGTCTCCATACTATAATCAGGTATAAAGCTATTGTGATTTTTCCCTTCTTTTCACAAAATACACTCCAAAAACCATATAAGACAAGTAATAATAAGCCAATGAAAACAAAATACCAATAGTAAACTCCAAACAAAAAATAATTCTTCCCTACATAATCAAAACATATCATCACTCCGGTACGCACTTCATCATTTACCAAAATTTTTCCCGTGTCAAGCCATGAGAAAAAAACGGTAGGGGCGGTTCCCACTCCTGATGTTGTCGTCAGTCTTAGCTGATAAGTCTTCCCTTTTGTATTCTCAATTGCTGGCACTAGTGCCCACCTAAAAGGTGCTGTATCCAATAAATTCTTCACATCCTCACTATGGCTGGCAATTACATTTCCATTACTATCTGCAAGCTCCAATTGAAGAAGTCCCTCATTTTCTCTTCCGTATGTTGAAACTGGCAAATCAATAGTCTCTAAAGTTTCTGACTCAACAGTGAAATCCTGTCTTACAACCATACCTGCCGTCAGTTCCTCCAGCATCCCTGCCATTTGAGGCATACCGTTATCCACATATTTATAATTTAAGCTTTCTCCTCCAGCAAACTTAAAAATAAAAGCCAGTATCAAAAAAATACCACATATCTTCACTAGTAATTCCAGACTTTTCTTATTCATTTTTATTCCTCTCTAATTACCAAGTTCCTCATTAATTCAAATAATATATGACATTATAAGTGTAGTCATCGTGGCAAGTCTACAGTTTACCGATCAATACTATTATCCGGAATACCAAATCGTCATTAGTTTTTTGTCGAAAAATTTCTTTGTTTTTAACAATCTTTAACCGTGATAAAATACTCTTTTCCGCTTTCAATAACTCAATAGCCAAATCCTTATTTTTTGCTGGCATTTCCCTTTCAAATACCATAACAAATTCTTTAACCTGCCGGTAAATTTCCCCACGCGGCTTTTTAAGCTGTTTCATACGATAAAAAAGCAATTGCCTTTTCGTTATCATTGCCCCTATTTTATTGCTCTGATGCTGCCGATAACGAATATATGCATGTTCATCATAATAAACCGATCCCAGGCAACTCGCCGCCATATACAACCACCAGTCATGCATCACAACATTTTCGGTGCGTCTCGGCATATGGCCTGCAAGAACCCCCATAAGTTTACGATTCCAGACAGCTGTACACCCCGTACAGATTCCTTGCACTAGCGCGTTTCCAAAAGAAGGTTTCCTAATATCCCTCGCAACCTGAACATCCAATGGTCTTAATTTCTCATCCACAATGATCTTATCACTACAATATAGCATCGGTTCTGCAAGACCATTCGTCTGCAACACGTTGATAGCTTTCTCTAACTTTTCTGGCAGCCATTCATCATCTTGATCGGCAAAAGCAAAATAATCGCATGTTAAATCCGCACATTTTATTAAATCAAAAAAACTTTCTACTACTCCCAAATTTTCCAGGCCATACCAGGTAATACGAGAATCCCGTTGAGCATATTCTTCCAAAATCTCCCGGGTCTTATCCAATGAACCATCGTCACGGATTAAAACCTTAAAATCCTGATAGGTTTGTGCTAAAAGACTATCTAACTGAATGCGTATATACTTTTCACCATTATAAGATGATAATAAAATCTGTAAACTCATCTTGCTCCTTCATTCATGTAATATCGCTTAAGTGCGACACTTGCACTCTCTATTCCAAATCCCGCATCTTCAACAATTCGCCATGCATCATCACGTTTAATAGTATTATGCTGCTTGCATACCTCTGACGCCCAAAATTCTGGACCTCTCTTTAAAGATAAACGCTTTGTGGTATTCAAAAACTCTACTTCTTGAGTAATCGTATCCGCAAGAAAACACGGCAAGCCGCTGGCCTGCGCTTCTACAGCAGCCATAGGAAGCCCTTCATAGAGTGAAGGCAGCCAAAACAAATCCATTGCCTGATACCAATCCTGATTATTATTTTGCTGCCCTAGAAAAAATACAGTGTCTTCCAAACCAGCAGCTTTCACTTTCTGCTCCATTACCACTTTCAAACTTCCACTTCCAATGAGTATTAAAACACTCTCTGGGCATTGTTTTTTTAAAATGCTGAAGCTTTCAATCAAAAATTCATGATTTTTTTGCTTTTCAAACCTACCCACATGACCAATTACGAGTTTATCCTGCACGCCTAGAAGGCATCTCAATTCCTCTCTCTTTTCTCGGTTATAACGATATTTTTTACAATCAATTGCATTATAAAGGATATAAACCTTGTTCTGCTGCACCATCTTTTCACCAAACAAAAAACTTCCTGCCGCTCTTGAACATGCTATCCTATTACATTTCATAAATAGTATAGGATAGCATAATATCTGATTCCGTCTTGCATTCAGCCATTTATCTGAATAACGTGTCGCATGACTATGAATTGCGAAATGCCCGTAATCATACCTTCCAACCAACCGCCAAAGATAAAAGCTAAGATATACCTCGTGATTATGAAGCCACTGATACCTTCCCTCATGCTCTTTAAAAAAATTTTCTAATTCCCTCACAGATGCTATAGAACTTCCAGGTTTTTTCACATAGTAAACATGTCCACCATATGATGTAATCTCATCTTCATAACTATTTTCGCAATGAAGAAAGCATAAAAAATCAAATTGAACCAAATTCCGATCCAAATGGCGATAATAATTCATAATAACGCTCATCACCCCGCTCCAAATTGCCGGAGTAGAAACAAAGTGTAATATACGACTCATACGTCTCCGCCTTCCTATCAAAAACTGCTTATTATTCTTTAAGCGACGGATCTTCCCATTTGCCTTCCTCAAATCCCTCTGTAGACTCTTTTAACAGAAGTACTTTAGGTGTCATGAGCATAATTTTAAAATCCATAATAATAGAATAATTCCTAATATAAGTCAAATCCAATTTTAATTTATCATAGCTAGTTGTGCAGTATCTTCCATAGACTTGTGCATAACCAGTCAATCCAGCTTTAACTTTCAAACGATACTCAAATTCCGGTATGTTTTTCGTGATAGTACTGGCTAACTCTGGTCTTTCCGGTCTTGGACCAACCATACTCATATCACCTTTTAAAATGTTTATAAGCTGCGGGAGCTCGTCCATGCGTGTCGCTCTAAGAAAGCGCCCCACAGGTAAAACCCGCGGATCTTTCTCTCCAGCTTTGACAGGTCCGCTTTCCTTTTCCGCATCCACTATCATGGTACGAAATTTTAAAATTCTAAAACACTTCCCATCTTTTGTCAGCCTATCTTGTGTATAAAACACCGGACCGTGGTCACTAAGTTTTATCATAGCAGCTATCAGCAAAAAAAACGGACTTGATATAATCAAAAACAGTGAAGATACTATAATATCCTCTATCCGTTTTACAAACATCTGGTCCAGTGTAAGTCCGTCATAATTACGAGAAAGATATAGCGGAGAATCAAAAATATTCAATTCATCAGATGTCCTCAATAGGATATCGCTGATTTTAGGTACTGCATATGTACGGATATTCTGTCCATAACACTGCTTGAGTAACCGATTCCGCTCCTGCACAGCAATATCCCCCACTATAACTCCATCATATTTAACGGCTTGATCCATCACAAATTCAATACCCTCTTTTATTGATATTTTTTCCACTATTTCATATTTATCTTCCCGGGTATAAATACGATCCATCAAATGAAACATCGGCTTCTCGCCATGTACCAATAAAAGGCGTCTTCTGGGAAACATGAACGTGTACAGCTTTACAAACGCCAATGCCCATAACATAACCAACAACCAATCCACGCCAGTCATAACAAGCAATGCAGTAGGATTGTGCATCTTCTTATCAAATAGCACAACCTGCACAAAAGAGAAGGCGTTGACTATGATTAACGAAAGCATATGAGAATACACTAAATTCCAATATTTAAAAATACCAACCCGCAATCCCCCATATATTCGATGCAGGAAAAGCAATAATATCATATATTCGCCAAGAATTAACCAATTACCTCGTCTCCAGAAAGCTATTGTCATATTTTTATTATAATAATTGATCCATACATAATAATAAATTATAAGTTCTAACAATACAATAATTGCTGAACTTAAGAACTTCACCATGCGTTTGTACTGCTCGAAATTTCTACTTGTCATTCGTTTCTTCCTTATATCTGGTTCCAGTTGTCTCCATCTTAGCACTCAGTAATCGATATTGCTATTGATAGATTCAGATTCATTTGCTCTCTCTATTTGCTATTACAGATTCCTAGATAACTTTTTCGTTTTCATTGTCAATTCATTATATTTTCTATAACAAACTTCATTCTAGTATAACATTTAACTACCAATTACGCAACTTACGTGGTAGCAAAAAGAGTTGGAAAACTTTTAATATTTTATTAAAATCATCATAATTCAACCTTATTTCTATCCTTTTCCCATATCCTGATATAAACCTGTCGGTATATAATTACCTCATAATAAACTCAGGTATTTCGAGAATATCGCAAATGCAAGAATATAGACAAATTTAATTGCAGTTATACCTAACACCTCTCGCAAATTGTGCTTCATTAGCAGCTATCAATCAAATATGTAGAATGAATACTATTGGAATAAGACTAATTCCGATCGGATTCTGAAGAAAGCGGTGTAATGATCCAATACCTGTGTAAAACTTGTCAACAAAAAACACCTCCTAACTGAGTAATTCTATCTTACATCAGTTTGGAGGTTTATACAATATTTGGGATCTGCCAAATAAGTGAAAAAATTCCAACTTTACACTGTTTTAAAGTTTACAATTACTTTTACACAATCAATCTTCTATTGAATGTGCAGCTCCAATTCCTAATAATAGCCAAAATACCGGTGTAACAATAGGAAGATTAAGGTTTACAAAAGCCTGAACACTATAACAAATGACAGCAAACATAATCGCTATAATATACGGTGTTTTATCTCTATAAACAAAACATCTCCTTACATATTCAAATATAAAAATCAGATATGCTGTCAATCCCGCAAGTCCAACTGTAGTTAGCAAATGAAGATATTCATTATGTGCACTATCAAATAATTGATTATATGGGTTGTTTGCAGTTTCACGCATTACTAAAATACCGAAAGTTTCAGGCCCAAATCCCACAATTTTTTTCCACAAAGACAAACTCTGATAACATTCCATAGCCTTTCTCCAGATATACCCCCTGGCCGTTCCCCAATCATCATTAAAGAGAAAGTACGAGCTTAAGCCTCCATATCTATTAACATTGCCAGCTATGTTACAGTCATAAAGAGCATACAATACTATAAAAGTAATCAGACAAAGAAATAACATCCAAAGATATCTAAAAAAATTCCCGAATTCTTTTAATTCGTATTTTCTCTTATAGGTACTAAAATACCAAAGAATAACAATTGCCCATAAACCCATTACCAAATATGGCAATTCTTGAAATCTTATTATTACATCAAAAGCACTTTCTATCCCCAGGACGCCGTCTCCAAAGTAACCATTAATCCAGTCAATACATTGGATAACAGAAAAAAATGTTGCCAATACTATAGCATATCTTTGAATTCCATTTTTGCTTTTAAATAAATACAATGGTAAAAAACCAAATAATACTCCTAAAGAAAGATATGCGTTATCACTAACCCCCATAATAATCGCAAAAAAACTGATCACCATGCAGATATAGTGCCATAACATATTCTTAATGTTTCCATCTGTCGTAAATAAAACCGTTGCAATGGCAGTTAACATTCCCACATATGCAGTATAGGTATTTATATTTCCTATTGTTGATGTAAATATTGACCTTTGCTCTGGAATCATAGCAATTTTAAAATGAAAAATATCTAACTTAAAATAATCGGTAATTCCAAACAAGCTTACAAGCATTCCTGCCAGCAAAATCATATCAATATACCAACTTTTGAACTTCCAAAGTCTGCTTACACAAAAATAGGATACAATATACCAAATCATTAAAAACAAACCAGTAAATCGCCCTTCATTACCCCAAAATGCTTCATATAAGTAGTCAGATGTAACCGTTGACACTATCGCAATCAAAAGATATATAATAGCTGCAAGATCCATAATAGTAAGCTTTTTTATAAATTTTTTTATCTTAAATTCTTTGAAATAAATTCCTATGTCCACTCTTCCTACTGTCAAAGCATACCCTAACAATATCACTAGCATTATAATTGTGCAAAAGCAATAATAATAATATTTAAAAACAAGAATATCAAAATAACGATCCCTGACCACCAAAGGAACTCCTATTCCCACCAGAATCACATAAATACCAAGAACAATTGATGGAAAACTTTTTTTATCCAAATCACGGCATATATTTTCTTGCATAAGCATTCCTTTCGACCATAAAAACCATTTAGAGGATAACTATATTATGCAATATAGAATTCCCAACAGGTAACAAATAATTCTTCATGCACGTTATAAAAACAATACAGTAAAATTAATTTTTAAAGCAAACATTTTTAATTCAGTGATTATACCATATATCGTTAAAAAAGAAAAGACCGGAAATCCTTAAGAATTTCCGATCTTTTCTTTAATTCATAGTAATAGATTAGTTCTCAACGAAAACTCTTACAATATTACCACTACCATTCACTTCATAGCAACGGTCATTGCCATCTTTTGCTTTGTTTTTGCTCTTCTGAACAGAACCAGCAGTATTAACTAATCTGTACTGAACAGTTGCAGTATCTGCTGCAGCATCTGCTAAATTGTAGTCTTCAGAATATTTATCATTAGTTACTACACTATCAACATCCATTACGCGTAAGAATTCATCTGTAGTCAAAAGAGTTGCGGAAGTAAGTTTTCCGTCAGCAATAATAGCCTTAACTACAGCATACTTATCTTCTTTATCTGCTGATAATAGCAGACCAGACTGATAGTACTTCTTGTTATCAAGAGCCGTCTTACCAGCACCCTTGAAGGTTCCAGACTTATTCAGTAAGAAACTATGAGAATCACCATCAATAGTGATGTTCTGTTTGTTAGTCTTTACAGCGCCATCATCACCAAAGAAGTAGAATTTGTAGCCTTCTTTTTCCCAATAAGATGCATTAGCCTTAAATCCATCTGTCGTGTCATAAGGATGAGTTGAGTCATCTTTCTTTGCAAGAGAAACAATAGTTTTATTATCAGAAGCTAATTCAACAAATCTATAGCCATCAATCATAGCTCCCTGATTATCAAAAGCATACTTCTTGCTGTTGATAGTCTTCATTTGTCCTGTAATCAGCTTACCATCTTTATCAGCATAGTACCAGTTTTCAGAATCGTCATCATAGTCACCTTCATTTAAGTAGGAGCCTGGAACAACCTGGAACCAACCCTTAGTTACTCTAGCGCCATCTTCTGGACTTCCATAATATCTGAATCCGCTACTATATATCGGATTACCCTGTGACTGTGTGGCTGTTCTGTCTGCACTTGCCTGAGTAGCAGTTGTCTGTGTAGAATCCCAGTTAACCCACTCAGCGTTCATACGTCCGTCAACATCAAAGCTGTACTTTTTACCGTTGATGGTCTCGCCTTTTTTGTCAGCCATTTTCTTACCATTGCTCTTGAAGTAGAACCAACGATCCTGCTCTTCATCGTCAAATGTGTTGTCACTGGAGAAACCTTTTTCTAAATCACCAGTATTTTCCCACTGGTCATCTTTGATGTGCAGTAATGACCAACCAGTAGCCTGAGCACCATCATTTTCATTACCGTGGTAGTAAACACCGTTATCAGCGCGCCAAGCGTTGTCATCTGTTAATCTCTGGCCATCTGCATCAATCCAGCCATATAACATCTTAGCTTCATCATCAAAGATGTATTTCTTTCCATTAATGGTCTTGAAAGAAGCACTGTTGCTGGTGCTGGAGCTCTTATATGCTTTACCATTAGAGCCAAAATAGTACCAATGATTTACAGGCTCATTATCATCATCACCATCATAATCATCGTTCTCAAGGGAAACCCACTTATTAGCTACCATAGAGCCATTCTCATCTACATAATAGTAGTTGTCATTGTACTCAACAAGTACGTCGGTAGACATCTCGCCATCTTCATTGAGGTAGAACCAGTTATCTCCTGATTTCTCCCACTTCTCTGTCTCTAAATCGCCGTTCTTGTCATAGTACACCCATGTACCATTTTCTTCCTGCCAGCCAGTAGCTGCGAAAGAGGACATGGAAGCGCCTAATGCCAGCAGTGCTGCTGTTGATAATACAGCAACTAATTTGGTCTGCTTTCTCATAATTAATGCACTCTCCTTTTTTCTTTTTGAAATACTCTTCGAAATTCCTAATTGCATTACGAGGTAATTATACTTCCTATAATGGAAATTATCAATACCTTTTTTACTTTTTTTGCATTTTTTGCAAAAA
>POVV01000286.1_pt1 | contig 37886 bp, 32 predicted proteins | sample 1560271 | NCBI WGS metagenome assembly POVV01 (sample SAMN08337232, study PRJNA429181) | Bioreactor metagenome, whole genome shotgun sequencing project. | biome: cows' rumen and soil; feature: anaerobic; isolation source: anaerobic chemostat enrichment culture, galacturonate as sole carbon... | reverse complement strand
TTCCCTTCAAGGGTGAACAACTCAGTTAAATTAATAAGCATACTAGTCTCCTAATACGCACCTATGTTATTATACATATGGGTGCAACATTTGTCAACAAATATTTCCATATTTGAAGTAACAGTTCGGCCATACTTATGAATGTATGGCTGAACTGTTACCCATACACAACATCATGTACCGTTTTATACCGGATTATACCAGAGCTTTTGTCTCCCTTGCAATGGCCAGCTCTTCATTGGTAGGAATTACGCATACCTTTACCTTGGAATCTGGTGTGGAGATCATGATACGCTTTCCTCTTGTCTTATTGGCTTCAGCATCAATAGAAATGCCAAGGTAGCCTAAATATTCACAAACCGCACCTCTGATCGGCTTATCGTTCTCACCCACGCCTGCTGTAAACACAATAGCGTCAACACCGTTCATCGCTGCTACATATGAACCGATGTATTTTGCCACGCGGTAAATAAATGCCTGGATTGCAATATCAGCCAGATGATTTCCTTCTCCCTGCGCTTTCTGCACATCACGGAAATCGCTGGAAATACCGCCGGACATACCAAGGATACCGGATTTTTTATTTAAAATATCCAGTACCTCATTGACGCTCTTGCCTTCCTTATTGCAGATAAACTGAATAACAGCAGGATCGATGTCACCGCTTCTGGTGCCCATGATAAGACCCTCTAAAGGAGTCAGTCCCATGCTGGTATCCACGCACTTGCCGCCGATGGAGGCAGAAATGCTGGCTCCGTTTCCTAAGTGGCATACGATTACTTTGCCATTCTTATGGTCCAGATCACAGTATGTTAAAGCTTCATTGGATACAAATTTGTGGCTTGTTCCATGGAAGCCGTAACGGCGAATGCTGTATTTCTCATAATATTCATTAGGAATTGCATACATGGCTGCTTTATCAGGCATACCCATTCCGAAAGAAGTATCAAATACCGCTACATTAGGAACTCCCGGTACTGCTTCCTCACATGCTTCAATTCCCATTAAGTTTGCCGGATTGTGCAAAGGTCCTAAATCAAAGCAGTCGCGGATAACCTTTTTCACGTCTTCATTTACTACGATAGAATCGCTGTAAATTGTTCCTGCATGGAGAACCCTGTGTCCTACTGCAGAAATTTCACTGGTATCCTTGATTACACCGTGTTTTGGATCAACCAATGCATCCAAAACCAGCTTGATAGCAACGGTATGGTTTGGCATCTCTTTCTCTACCACCATATCCTCATTGCCTTCTGACTTGTGAGTCAGTTTAGAACCGGCAATGCCGATTCTCTCGCATAAGCCTATTGCTAAGACTCCCTCGTTCTCCATATCGATCAGCTGGTACTTTAAGGAAGAGCTTCCACAGTTAATAACTAAAATTTTCATATTTTTTTGATTCTCCTTCATTTATTTAATAATTTCGCCGAACTGTTCTCTGCTACAGCTTGCTGCGTTGGATTCGTCTGTGTCAATGTGCATAGCCAAAGCATAATTCTCATTTACACGCACAACTACATCTCCGAAAATAAGGCTTCTACCGTCTGTGTCTATTTTCACAGAAACAACTTCACCATCTTTAACACCAAGTTTTTCTGCTTCTGCAGGAGTTGCATGGATATGACGCTTAGCAACGATCACGCCCTCTGTTATCTCAATTTCACCAGCAGGTCCAATGATCTTGCATGCACCGCTGCCGGCAACATCGCCGGATTCTCTTAAAGGCGCAGCAATTCCAATGGAACGGGCATCGGTTGCGGAAAGCTCTATCTGAGTCGCTTTTCTAACCGGGCCTAAAATTGAAATTCCTTTAAACTCGCCCTTGGAACCAACAACAGTTACTCTCTCCTCACAGGCATACTGTCCTGGCTGGGATAAAGATTTTTTCTTTGTTAACTCATAGCCGTTTCCAAATAAAATCTCAAGATGTTCCTGAGTTAGATGTACATGTCGAGCTGATGTTTCAACGATAAAATTCATACCTATCTATTCTCCTGTTCTTTTAATCGATGTTTTTCACCGATTCTCACTCTATTCTATTTGGATTCGCTAAAATTTTCAAGTGTTGTGCTAAAATAATTTGCATTTTTTGCGAAACAATCGCATAATAGAGGATAAGAATAAGAAAAAGGATATCTTTTAACATGAAAAACAAAAGTTCTCTAGCCGTTGGTATTATCGCTGAATACAACCCTTTCCATGATGGACATGCCTACCATATCAGGAAAGCCAAAGAAATGTCTCAGGCAGACTATTGCATCGTGGCTATGAGCGGGGATTTTGTCCAAAGAGGAGCTCCTGCCATCTATGATAAATATACAAGAACAGCCATGGCATTGTCTTGCGGAGCCGACTTGGTGATCGAGCTTCCGTCTGTCTTTGCTTCCAGCAGCGCAGAAGATTTTGCAGCCAGCGGGATCGCCCTTCTTAACAATCTGGGAGTGGTTGGCAGCGTCTGCTTTGGAAGCGAATGCGGTAATGTGGAAAAACTTACCGGTATTGCTTCTATTTTAGCCACAGAACCCCCTGTTTATACGAAAGAGCTGCGCAGAGAGCTGAAAAGGGGGGCCACCTTTCCCCAGGCCAGAAACCTGGCCCTTATTTCCTGTGGAATCTTAAATGAGGATGAGGCTTCCATTCTGGCCTCCCCAAATAACATCCTGGGAATCGAATATTGTAAGGCTCTTTACAGGCAGAAAAGCCCAATGACTCCAGTTACCATATCCAGAAAAGGATATGGGTATCACGATACCGGTCTTGCCTCCGAAGGTTTCAGTTCTGCCACCGGAATCCGGAAAGCCATTTTTGAAAATCCGGATATGCTGATGCAGGCGGAGTCATCCCTGATACAGGTGCCGGATTCAGTAAAACAGATGATGTCCCAGGGCTTTCCTGTATTTCCTGACGATATCAGCTCCTTATTAAATACTACCCTGCTTAAATTGGACTGCGAAGGGATTCCCTTTGAGAAGTATGCCGACGTTTCAGAAGAACTGGCAGCCAGACTCTTAAGGCAGCTTCCGGATTTCCTTCCTTTTGAGGAAAAAATCAACCACTTAAAAACAAGGCAATATACTTATACAAGGATCAGCCGGGCTCTTCTCCACATCGCTCTTGGAATCACTGCCCAACAGGTTATTTGGGGCCGGAACGCCGGTTACGCCCCATATGCCCGGGTTTTGGGCTTTAAAAAAACTTCCGCAGGTCTTATGGGAGAAATAAAAAAGAGAGGGAGCATCCCTCTCATCACAAAAACTGCCGATGCAAGACTCATTCTTTCCGGAGCAGCCTGGTCCATGCTCCGCCAGGATTTTTACTGCTCCCACATTTACCAGACCATTGTGCAGGACAAATATCGTATAAAAATGAAAAATGAGTTCACTCATTCCGTCGTCATCCTATGATGACGGCTGAATGAATTCCCTGATCCTATCTTTATATAGAAGAAACCGGGATTTAGGAACTACGATTCCCTGTTTCCACATTTCAAGGAGCTGTTCAAACGTAACAAACTTCGCATCTACCACTTCTTCTTGCTGAATGGTTATGTCGTTTATGGTAACATCTTGCCTGGTGATATAGGTGTCCACAAACCGCTCTTTCAGACGGATTGCATGAATCAGGATGAGCTGCTCTTTTTCCGCCTGGATCCCAACCTCTTCAGAAAGCTCCCGAAGGGCACCTTCTATGCTGGTTTCACCCGCAAGAACAGAGCCCCCAGAGCATTCCCACATAAGGCCGTAGGGCTTATCCGGATGCCTTTTGGTAAGCAAAATCTCCTGTTTTCCATTTACAAGCCAGATATCCGACACAAGGTGATAATCCCCTGTACCTAGCGGTACTCCGCGGACATGGGTTTTTCCAGTGGCCACCCGGTTTTCATCATAAACATCCCAAAGCTCCATAAACCATTCCTCCCGACCTAAGAATCAGCTGGTGCAGCTAAAAGTTTCCTCCGTTCCAACCCCAGTGATCCACTTCTTCATATTTCACATAAATTTTATCCTGGGCGATGGAAAGCACATCTTTATAGATTTTACAGATCTCAGCGGTCAGCCTGTCGTAATCCCGCTCTGATGCATGACCGAAAATCTTTACTTCCACAAAAGCTAGCTTTGTATTATTATTCCCTTTAAAGTAAAGGGAACAGTTATCTTCAAAGCCAACCATGAGCCAGCTTTCAGATTTACCGGGAATGAGGCTGATGGCCTGTCCAAGCTTTGTTTTTAGTGCTGTTTTTTCTTCTTCTGATAATGCGACATTTACTTTCGAGTTGATGAAAGGCACTGATTTCTCCTCCTTAAATCGTTTTATATATCATACCACATATAATCAAAAATTACCATCCACTTTCTAATTCATATCCTCTTCTATGAGCAGATCAGCAAGAGTCAGCTTCCCATGGAGAAATCCCATGATCTCCTGGATCTCCCTGCGGTTATCCTTCTTTCCGCCCTGTTTCACTCCGCGGATCAGAATATTTTTCGGTGTATGCTCCATGTCGATGAATTCCAGAATTTGAGTCCGGTATCCCTGGCTTTCCAGAATTTCTGCCCTGAGCGCATCCGTATATAGAGCTGCCATCCGTTCCCGGATCAGACCATATTGAAATACGGGAGCCATAAGCTCCTGATGCATGGTTTTATTAAACTCATGCTGACAGCAGGGAACTGACAAAATGACAGAGGCTCCCCAGCGGACTGCCTTTGCCAGAGCATAATCCGTAGCGGTATCACAGGCATGAAGCGTTACAACCATATCCACATGGTCCACTCCCTCGTAGGAAGCGATATCTCCATGATAAAATTTTAACTTATCATATCCATACCGCTCTCCCAGGCGGTTACAGTCATCAATGACCGTCTGCTTTAAATCCAGCCCGATAACACGGATCAAATACCCTTTCAGCTCATGAAGATAATAATACATGGCAAAGGTCAGATAGGACTTCCCGCAGCCAAAATCAATGATTACATTCTCTCTGCTCTTATCAAGCCTGGGGAGAATATCCTCAATAAACTCCAGGAACCGGTTGATCTGGCGAAACTTATCATATCTGGAAGCAATGACTTTTCCTTCCGCCGTCATGACTCCCAGATCCACCAGAAAGGGGACTGGTGTGCCTTCTTTTAAGATATAACTTTTCTGTCTGTTATGCTGGGGAACCGGGGAAGGTGCCTCAATCTTTTGCTGCCGCTTTATCTTGATGCTTGGGCTTCCCTTTTTGCTCATCAACACTCTGACCTGACCCTTCCTGGATTCCAGTTCCATCTGGCGGAGCGTTCCATCCAGAAGATCCACGATATAAGAGATGCATTCTCCCGCAGAATAATTCTTATGAAAGGCCTGCTTTCCCACCAGCTCTTCCGCTTGAAAAATCAGGCTTCCTTTTAGCAAAAGCGGGCGTACCTTTACTTTGGAAACGCCCTTCTTATCTAATGGATTGCTGATTACGATCCGAAGCAGACTTTCATCAAGAAACTCTCTTCCAATCTGAATTAAATGTACTTTTTCCTTTTCTTCCATGAAATCAGGCAACTCCTTTCCTCTTTCCTGCCCATGCTCTCTGGGCAGAGCCCACCCCGCTTTACCGGGTGTAAAGGGATACCCGCAGGGTGTTTCAGTTTTCTGCTTCCACCCAGCTTGCCCGCAAAAGCTCCGGGTAAGGCTCAAGATGCGCATAATCATTAAAACGTTCCATTAAAAAACGCCCTGTTTTTTCGTTCCAGTGGACTTCTGTAATACTGCAGTTCTCAAGGGAATTTCCAAGGAGACGATAATATTTCGGTTCCATATGAAGCAAAGCTGATGTCACGGAGCGGATCACGCCTCCGTGAGTCACAACGGCTGCATTCTGGTAACCGCTTGCGGCAATTTCTTCAAGGACAGGGATTGCCCGTTTCATCACATCCCCGGCACACTCGCCTCCGGGGTAGGGCAAATCCTGTTCCAGCCGTGCCTGTTCTTTCTGAAAATCCCCGTATTTTGCTGCTATCTCCTCATCCGCCATGCCTTCCATATCTCCAAAGGAAATCTCTCTAAGCTCCTGTCTTATGATGTGCTTTGCATTCCAGTACCGGTTTGCTTCCCTGGCGGTTTCCACCGCCCGGATCAAATGGCTGGAATATACGGCTTCAATGCCTATGGAAGCCAGCCGTTCCCCGACTAAGGCCGACTGACGGCGGCCTTCTTCGGATAGATCCACATCGATATTACACAGTTTGCTGTTTTGCCGTCCATGGCGAATTAAATAGATATTCATATCCTGTATCAATCCTCCACTGGTACTTAATTTTTAAAGCTGTGAATGGGCGCCGGAATCCGTCCGCCTCTGGTTACGAATTTCTCACAAGAGTACTTGCTGACCGGCATAACAGGAGCATATCCCAATAAACCGCCGAATTCCACTGTCTCTCCCACGGATTTTCCAATAACCGGAATAAGGCGGACTGCCGTTGTCTTCTGGTTTACCATTCCGATCGCAGATTCGTCTGCAATAATACCAGCAATGGTAGTGGCAGGTGTGTCTCCAGGAATAGCGATCATATCAAGACCAACCGAGCAGACGCAGGTCATTGCTTCCAGCTTCTCGATATTTAACGCTCCCATGGCTACCGCATCGATCATTCCCTGATCTTCGCTGACCGGAATAAACGCACCGCTTAAGCCGCCCACATAGGAGGAGGCCATAACGCCGCCTTTTTTTACCTGGTCATTCAGCAAGGCAAGGGCAGCCGTGGTACCCGGTGCGCCTACCCGTTCCAGGCCGATCTCTTCCAGGATTTCGGCCACACTGTCGCCAACGGCTGGAGTCGGTGCAAGAGATAAATCAATGATACCAAAGGGAACATTCAGCCTTTTTGACGCCTCCTGGGCAACCAGCTGACCAACACGGGTTATCTTAAATGCGGTTTTCTTAATGGTTTCACAGAGAACTTCAAAATCCTTTCCTCTGGCTGACTCAATGGCGGTCTTAACAACCCCAGGACCGCTGACTCCCACATTAATGATGACATCCGCTTCCGTCACCCCGTGGAACGCTCCTGCCATAAAAGGATTATCATCCGGCGCATTGCAAAATACCACCAGTTTGGCGCAGCCGAGGGAATCAATGTCCTTGGTGGCCTTTGCCGTTTCCACTACAGTCTCTCCCATAAGAGCCACTGCATCCATGTTAATGCCTGTCTTTGTGGAACCTACATTGACAGAACTGCATACACGGTCTGTACAGGCGAGGGCCTTTGGTATGGAGCAGATCAGGTTTTTATCCGCAGCGGTCATTCCCTTGCTCACCAGGGCAGAATAGCCGCCAATGAAATTAACGCCCACTTCCTTGGCCGCACGGTCAAGGGTCTGTGCAATGGTCACAAAATCTTCCGGACTCTTGCAGGCCGCACCGCCGACTATGGCAATGGGAGTTACAGAAATTCTTTTATTTACAATAGGAATTCCAAAATCCTTTTCAATCTCCTTTCCCACTGCCACAAGATCCTTTGCAACGGTTGTGATTTTATTATAAATTTTTTCATTCACCGTTTTTAAGTCACTGTCACTGCAGTCAAGAAGGCTGATTCCCATGGTAATGGTACGTACATCAAGCAGCTCCTGTTCGATCATTTTATTGGTTTCATTAACTTCAAACATATTTAACATATCGGGAACCCATCCTTTTCTTATGCCTTGAACTTGTCATCAGATACGGTGCATGCTGGTAAAAATCTCTTCACGCTGGCATTTTACCTTTACTCCGATTTCATCGCCAATCTGTTCCAATTCATCAGCCAACTCTCCGAAAGGCTTTGTTGCATCATTGATATCCACGATCATCATCATATTAAAGAAGCCCTGGACAATGGTTTGGGAAATATCCAATATGTTCACCTGGTTGTTTGCTAAATAAGTACAAATCTTTGCTATGATCCCTACGGTGTCTTTTCCAACTACTGTAATTATCGTTTTGTTCATAATGTTTCTCCTCTTTCATTAGATTATATCATGGACCTGCGGTTCATGATCAACATTCGCTGTTCGCGCCGATGAGCAAGCTCATCTTCGCTCTCTTGCGCTCATTATATCGTAATAATCTCTGACATCTGATCCCTTTTTGCAACCGCTATGGAAAAATCCGATGCCTTAAATGGATTATCTCCTTCTGTGATCTCAAGCCTTACCGTCTCATAAGCAAGCTCTTCATAATTGTTCTCCTTGCTTAAGTGGCCCAGCAAAATCTTCTTTAAGTTTTCATGGAGAATACAGCACAAAAGACGTCCCGCATTCTCATTGGAAAGGTGTCCGTGATCTCCCAGGATCCGGCGTTTCAGATAGTAGGGATAAGGCCCTGCCTGCAGCATATTTACATCGTGATTGGACTCGATCAGCACCGCATCAAGCCCCTGAAGATGTTCAATAATATACTGGTCGTAATGCCCCATATCCGTGGCAACCGCAACAGACTTGTGGCCCTGCTGGATCCGGTAAGCCACCGGCTTCACCGCATCGTGATCAATGGAAAAAGGCTTTACTTCCAGATCCCCAACATTAAAATCCACATCCGGCCTGATAGCACAAAATAATTCCCTGGGGTATTCCCCTAAATACTTCTGCTTTGATATCTCTTCCAGGGTCTCACTGGTCCCATAAATAGGAACCCCATATTTCCGGGCCAGAACTCCCAGTCCTTTTGTATGGTCGGAGTGTTCATGGGTAATGACGATTCCTGTCAGTTCACTGCCCTTTACTCCGATTTCATTTAATCCCTGTTCGATCCGTTTGTTGCTTATCCCGGCATCCACCAGGATATGCGTGGTATCGGAGCCCACATAAATGCAGTTTCCGCTGCTTCCGCTTGCAATACTTACCAATCTCATATTTTCCTCTTTTCAGCCCTGCATTCTGGATGATCCCCCCGCTTTTCCGGGTGTAATGGGATACCCGCAGGGTATTACCCTCTGCCTTTCAATAGTTCAGCCAGCTGCTGCTTTACATCCTCCATGGAACCGTTATTTTCAATCACCCGCGTACAGCGGTTTAAAAACTCAGCTTCAGAGGCCTGACTCGCTATGATACGCTCCGAATGCTCTCTCGTATAGCTCCTGCTTTCCGCCAAACGGCGGATCCGGTTCTCCTTTGATGCATGGACATACCACATCTCATCCCAGCTGTCATCCATATTTTCATTCATAATTGCAAATTCTACCACAATAAGCCCTGCTTGGGAAGCAGAAATTTTATCCCCGATGGTTTTCCATACCATAGGGTGAATGATTCCATCTACGGTTTTCCTTGCGCTGTCATCTTCAAAGATACGTGCGGCCAAAGCTTTACGGTCAATGGTTCCATCGGGTTTTAGAAGGTCTTTCCCCATGGCTGACTTAACAGCTAAGTAGCCTTCCTTTCCCGGCTCCATGAGCTCATGGGCCACTTCATCCGCTTTGATTACTTCCGCACCGTATTCCTCTTTTAAAATAGAAAGAACCAGACTTTTTCCGGCTCCGACCCCTCCGGTCAATCCAATCACTCTCATCCTGTCACCAACCCTTTATTCTCGTAAAGGCAGCGGCCCAGATGGACATGCCTGCATGTCCATCTGGGGACAGCCCATCAAATACTTTGCAGCCTGCTTCAAGGTATTTTACTTTGCATCAAACCAGGAGTCTCCTACATTGGCCTCTACCTCAAGGGACACTGCAAGGTCCGCTGCATGCTTCATTTCTTCCACAAGAAGCACTTTTACCTTATCAACCTCATCATGATATGCTTCAATGAGAAGCTCATCATGGACCTGAAGGACGATCCTGGATTTTAAACCCTGTTTTCTCAAAGCATGATCCACCCTGATCATGGCAATCTTGATAATATCTGCCGCAGTACCCTGGATGGGAGAATTCATGGCGACCCGCTCTCCAAAGGAGCGCTGCATGAAGTTAGAGGATTTAAGCTCTGGGACGGGACGGCGTCTGCCAAACATGCTGACCGCATAACCCTGTTCTTTCGCCTCAGATACAAGGCCGTCTAAAAACAACTTCACACCCGGATAGGTTTCAAAATATTTACTAATATATTCCGAAGCCTCTTTTCTGGTGATGCTTAAGCCCTCGCTTAGTCCAAAGGAGCTGATTCCATAAACAATGCCAAAGTTTACAGCCTTTGCATTCCTTCTCTGAAGAGGCGTCACCTCATTCAGCGGAACATGAAACACCTGGGAAGCCGTGATGGCATGGATATCCTCTGCCTGCCGGTAAGCGCCGATCAGACGCTGGTCCCCTGACATATGGGCCAGTACTCTCAGCTCAATTTGAGAATAATCCGCATCAACAAACTGGCATCCCTCCTGAGGTACGAAAACTTTCCTGATTTCCCTCCCCAGCTCCATGCGGACCGGAATGTTCTGCAAATTAGGTTCTGTGCTGCTGATTCTTCCCGTTGCTGTAATGGTTTGGTTAAAGGTTCCGTGAATCCGCTCATCCGGCCCGATGTAAGCAGCCAGCCCGTCTGCGTAGGTAGAATTTAATTTCGTCAACTGTCTGTAATCCAGAATCAGGTTGACCACAGGCCAGTCAGTCGCCAGCTTTTCCAATACATCCGCTGCCGTTGAATAACCGGTTTTTGTCTTTTTTCCTCCCGGAATCTTCATATGGTCAAAGAGAACCTCTCCCAGCTGCTTGGGGGAATTGATATTAAAGGTTTCTCCCGTTTCTTCATATATCTTCTGCTCAAGCTCCGCAATACCGACCTTTAATCGGTCACCATATTCCTTCAGGCGTTCCCTTTCCACGCGGATTCCTGCTTCTTCCATATGAAAAAGGCTGTAGATCAAAGGCATTTCAATCTCATAAAACAGCTTATCCATACCCGCCTTTTCCAGTGACTCACGAAGCAGGTCATGGCTTTTTAAAGCAACATAGGACATATAGCAGATACAGGTAACGGCTTTTTCCCTGTTTTCTTCCAGCGCACGCTTAAAGGAGCTTTTTCCTATAAGCTCTATTTTAGATGGGATGGAGAGATCTAAGTAATCCTCCGCCAGATCATTGTATTCATAGGAATCCTTTAGCGGGTTAAGCAGATATCCGGCAACTCCTGCATCAAACACCGGTTGTTCCAGCGTAAGCTTTAAAAACGCAAGCTGGCTCTTTAAGTGAAAAACGGTTGTCTGTCCCGCTCTTTTACAGACCTCCTCTGCTTTCTCTGCCAGATATTGCGGCGTAAGGGTCCCCTGGGGAATGAAGCAGTAGCACTCTGTCTCACTGAGGCAGAGAGACAGGGCTGATACAGCCTTGTCCTCAATTACCAGCTGCAGCCCCAACTGACAACCCTCTTTGCACTTTAAAAATATGGTTTCAGCTTCTGAAAGGTCTGTAACAGCATGAAAGCCAGATTCCAAGGATGGTTCCTCATCTTCTCCAGGGAAAACGGCCGGAACGAAATCCATATCAATAATTTTCTGAATCTCTGCCTGCTGGAGGGTTTTTGTGTAATCCAGGTGGATATCGCAATCCCTGCGAAGGGCAGCAAGTTCTTCCTTCCGCCTTATCGCTTCCTGATTCCCGGTAAGCGCCTCCCGGATTCTCTGAGACCCTATTTCTTCTATGTGGTCATAAATATTTTCTACGTTGTGATACTCCCTTATCAACTGACAGGCCGTTTTCTCACCAATCCCCCATGCTCCGGAAAGCGCAAAAACTCCGGCCAGGGACTCCGGCTCCAGGCCAAATTCTTCCCGTATGAGTTCTATGGAATAGGACTTAAACTCCAGACCCTCTTCTCTGACAACCGGAATCTTAAGGGTAACATGTTCTTCCACTGCCTGCAAAAGCCTCCGCTCCCCTGACAGAAGCAGAATTTCCCCTTCCTCTTCCTGACACCTTTTTGCCAATGAGGCCAGAATATCAGCGGAAGTATATCCGTCTTTAACCAGTACAGGAATATCCAGGGAAAGCAGCGCCTCCCTTAAGCACTCTTCCTCCGTTAAAAGCCCTTCGTACACCGCCGTGTTTTTATAAATTTCTTTATGGCTGCCTTCTGTTTCGGAATCAAAGGCCACTGCCAGATAGTCCGTTTCTTTTGCCTCTAAAAACTTCATAATCAGGCTTTGAAGCCCTCTCGCTCCATTGGAAGGAAGCCCGTAAAAAGCGTTCCTTAGCATGCTGCTTCCATCTACTAAAACGATATTTTTTCTGCTCATGTTTCCTCTTTCCTGCCCAAGTTCTTTGGGCATAACGGTATACCTGGTATACCTATTGGGCACTTTCACCCATCATAGTAAGCCCCACTGCAGCCAGATCCGGCATTGCAGAAGAACCGTAAAAAACAGTGCCATTACACTTACCGTAGCCACCGCATACCTGGCAATCTTAATACACCGTATAACCTGAAGCCTTTGTCTGGACTGTTCTATGGTTGCCTCCAGCGCTCCTTTTATATTATAATTCCCTGTTTCGGAATCCAGCTGCCTGATTCCCACGTCCACAGTAAAGTATATTTCCAGTTCCTCCCGGCAATCCGGGCAGGATTCCATATGTTCCAGAAATTCACTCAGCTCTTCGTCTGTCAGTTCATCATTGATGTATGGCATAACGAGACGTTCTGCTTCCTTACATGTCATGGTCCAGACACCTCCTTAATTATATCTTTTGTCTATCATACAATATATTCTGCTCATTTTCAATTTAATAATCGCAAAAAACACTTGCCAAATGGAAAATCCTATGATAAAATAATGAGCGTTGTAAGGAAAGGCCGGCATGTCGGAATGGCAGACGAGGCGGACTCAAAATCCGTTGATGGCAACATCGTGTGGGTTCAAGTCCCACTGCCGGCACTACACCCTTGGCAGGGAGCAAGGCTCTGGAAAGCTGAAACATTCAGTTTTCCAGGGCCTTTTCTCTATTCTGCGGCTTGTACGTCTTCGTATCTTACAGCATCTTCTGCAGCACTTCACTTCCAAAATTTTCCTATATTTTTCTTAATTCGTGGAAAATCACAGGCGCATCTGCAATATTTGTGATATACTGTAAAAAATCAGTAAAAATGAAGGGAGGTAATCCTATGAAACGAAATACTGTTATCCCAGCCCTTTTCATCGGCTGCACCCTTATTTTAAGCGGCTGCGGACAAAAGAATTATGTTAAAACCGACTTGCCAGCCACTACTGCTGCTGTAACAGGAGAATCCATGTCCGCTGACACTGAAGCACCAGAACCTGTAAAGATCGAAAACCCGGATAATCACGCCCAGCAAAAGGAAACAGGCAAGAATACCTCTGCCGCCGGCATCACCGCTGCCCTCCACACCTATAAAGAAGGAAATGTTTCCATTCAGTATCCGGCCGTCTCCGGATTGGAGGATGGGGCTTTAGAAGAAAGAATCAACGTTCTGTTAAAAAGCAATGCCCTTGAGATATTAAAAGCCTATTCCGTCAATAAGGAAAAGGACAGCCTTTCTCTTACAGCAAAAGTAAACTCCGTAGACAGGAAACGCGTCACAGTTGTATACACCGGACTTTTTTCCGGGGATGGAGCCGCGCATCCGGTCAATGTATTTTTTACCAACACGGTTGATCTGTCTCTGGCAAAGGATCTAAGACTCACGGATTATGCCGATCCCAATGCGCTGGCTGAATACATCCGTTCTGATGACTGTCAGCTCTATGATACCACTCCTGAACTTACGGAAGCCTTGATTCCTTATTTGGCTCAAACCAGCCTGGAAACATATACCAAAATGTTTAAAAAAGCGGATTTTCCCATGGAGACATCATCCTCAGGCCACACACCTGCCTTTCCGGAATCCTTTAGCTATGAAGATAGCGGTACCATAATTATTTCCATTCCTGTCCCCCATAGCCTGGGTGATTTTGCGCTGATAAAATATACTCCTGAGACAAAATAGGAAAAATAGTTGCCTTTTACCTCTTTCTCTGTTAGAATAGTACGGAAAATAAAAAGAAATGGGGTAGAAAAATGAGTAACAACGCAAAACTGACAACCCGAGATTATCTGCTCAGTATCAAACATTTGTTCGTCATCTTCGTTGCAACCGTGCATACCCTAAATGACAGGTCACAATCTATCGTTGGCATTATTTTCAGCAAGCGACGGCAACTTAATATTCCACTGCTGTACTAAATTTAGAGTTCCTGTATTTCTTGGTTCCTCCATTATTTTTCTGGCCGCTGCCACCGCAGCTATCCGGCCGGAAGGAACCGTGATCCCAGGAAACGTACTTTAGTACAGGGTGGAATTATTTTCGTCCTGAGGACCAACACTCCTTCTCTCCCGTTGCCTGCGTAATCCTTATAAAGTATATTTGGAACATAACGGCTAACGATACTGTTGCATGGAAAAACTTTTAAGGGATCGCATAATTTGACCATCGTTGGACTGATACTGATATTCGAATCTGGATTCGCACAGCTTGAAGAACTTAATGTTACAGCAGGCTCAATTACAAGAAACAGCTTAGGTCTGTTTCTGGCAGTCATAATCGTTGTTCTCATGAACCTCATATTACCGGAAACCCTGATACTCTAAGAGAATAAAGAAAGGATTTAAAACAATTATGGACTTTTCAATGGACAATGTAACCGTTTTTACTCACCCGCTTATTCAGCACAAGATCTCTATTTTAAGAGATAAGAGGACAGGCACCAATGAGTTCCGTGCCCTCATCGAAGAAATCGCAATGCTGATGGGTTTTGAGGCCTTAAGAGATCTCCCCTTACAGGATGTAGAGGTGGAAACTCCCATTGAGACCTGCATGACTCCTATGATTGCCGGTAAAAAAATGGCTGTCGTTCCTATCCTTCGTGCAGGACTGGGCATGGTCAACGGAATCCTGGCTTTGGTTCCCTCTGCAAAAGTAGGACATATCGGCTTGTACCGGGATGAAGTTACCCATGAGCCTCACGAATACTACTGTAAGCTGCCAAGCCCAATCGAGCAGAGAACCATTGTTGTGACAGATCCTATGCTGGCAACCGGCGGTTCCGCAGAAGCCGCTGTGGATTTCATCAAACAGCATGGCGGGAAAAACATCAAATTCATGGCCATTATCGCTGCTCCGGAAGGCTTAAAGAGACTCCGTGAGGCACATCCGGACATTCAGATCTACATCGGGCATCTGGACCGCCAGTTAAATGATAACGCCTATATCTGTCCAGGTCTGGGGGATGCAGGAGACAGAATTTTCGGTACAAAATAGCAGACAACAAAGGACCACTAAAAACGCGCTTTGATCCGGCATATCCTGCCGCTTCAAAGCGCGTTTCTATTTGACTATATTTTTATCCGATTCCTTTATATAGGATGCTAAGTGCGAACACTAACGCAGCAAGAAAAACATAGATGTATTTTGCAGTAAAAAGATAAGCCGCCCCTAAAGGCTTCTTCCTTCCCCTGTTTAATTCTTCCATGATCTTTCCATCTTTTAAAACCCAGTAAATCATGATGGAGCATAAAACAGCGCCAAAGGGAACTACGTATATTGTGATCAGATCCATAAAGAATCCCATATAGGGCTCGTATTCTATGAAGAGTCCTGGAATAAACACCGCTGCACCTACCAGAAAAATAGCCTTCTTGCGGGATAAGTGCAAGTGGGTCTGTACAGCCTCTGAACACACCTCAAGCATGTTTACCAGAGAAGTCACCCCTGCAAACAATACGGAGAGGAAAAACAGCACTGCCACCCATCTTCCTGCCGGAATCATGGAAAAGACCTTTGGTACTGTGATGAACATAAGAGGCGGGCCGCTTGCAGGGTCCATCTGGAAAGCAAATACTGCCGGAATGATGGCAAAACCAGCCAAAAGCGCGGCAATCGTGTCTAGTAATGCAGTGGTGACGGCTGCCTTGGGTATATCTTCTTTTTTATCCAGATAACTTCCGTAAATGACCATTCCGGAGCCTGTAATGGATAAGGAAAAGAATGCCTGTCCCATGGCCATCACCCAGGTTTCCGGTTTCAGTAAATACTCCCATCTGGGAACCAGCAGATATTCATAACCTGCTAAAGCGCCCGGAAGAAAAAAGACCCGGACCGCAATGATCGCAAACAGAATAAAAAAAGACGGCATCATGATCGCATTCACTTTTTCAATCCCTTTTAATACCCCACCTGCCAGTACAGCCACAGTAAGGACCACCACAAGGAAATGCCAGGGCACGCTGCCAAATTTTCCTGTCATGCTGGAAAAATATTCCGTTGCATCCGTATTCATCATCACGCCGCTTAAGGATCCGAATAGATACTTAAGAACCCAGCCTACAATGATGGCATAGCCAATGGCAATGCCAAAAGACCCGATCAAGGGAATTGCACCAATAAAGGCGCCTCCTTTTTTTCCTCTGGTCTTCATGGCATAGTCGTAAGAGCCAATAGGGCCTGTCCCGGTCAGCCTTCCAAAGGCAAACTCACCGGAAAGACCGACCATGCCAAACAAAAAAACAAAGCCAAAATACACCAGTAAAAAAGCGGCTCCCCCATACTGGCCCAGGCGGTAGGGAAACATCCAGATGTTTCCCATACCTACCGCAGAGCCAACAGAGGCGAGAATAAATCCGATCCGCGAACCAAAGGTTCCGTTCTTCGCCGCAGTTTGTTGTTTATCCATTGTACTGTTCCTTATTCCTCGATCATTTTTTTCTCTACGATTTCACCCTGATTTTTATAGATGGAGTTAGCGTCTACACAGCATCTTACGCAGGAAAGAGGATAAATATTGGATTTCGGTCCGATCACGGTTCCTGGATTTAAGACTGCACCGCATCCAACTTCCGTGAAATCGCCTATGATAGCACCGAATTTCTTAAGACCGGTCTCAATATCCCCGTCTTCTGCATGAACCGTTACCAAAGACTTATCGGATTTTACGTTGGAAGCCAGGGAAGAAGCACCCATATGAGACTTATAGCCTAAGATGGAATCTCCCACGTAGTTATAATGAGGAACCTGTACACCATCAAAAAGAATGGAGTTCTTAATTTCAGAAGAGTTTCCTATTACAGCACCTTCTCCAATGATTGCATTGCCTCTGATAAATGCACAATGACGGATCTGTGCTCCCTTGCAGATGATCACATTCTCACCCATACAGGCTGTCGGCGGAAGATTAATGGATTTATGGATCCATACTGCTTTTCCCACATGAACATACTCATCTTTTGGAAGGCGTTGTCCCAGGGACACAATGAATTCACTGATTTTCGGGATAATTTCCCATGGGTAAGTAGTCTGATCAAATAATAATTTTGCTATCGTATGGGTAGTATCAAATAAGTCCTGGTTTGTCATATCTTCTTTTTTCATTTTATAATCTCCTATTTTTGTTTTTTATAATTAGCTGCCGCGGCATCAAATACGCCATGCAGATCGTAATGATTGTTGAGTCTTAAAACTCCTGCGGTTCGCCCGGCAACAAAATTCTCCAGCTTCTGCATATATTCATCCGGGGTTATGGACCCCTCGGCTACGTAAGTCAGCCCTTTTTCCCAGCTTGCCGTCAATTCCGGATTAAGAAGCTGTCTGATGGAAGCATTGACTACGTCGAAAATCATCTCTCCCAAAAGAGTGGGAACAATTACCTGGGTCTTGCTGTTTAAGGAAAGATATTTGATATTGCACAGCTTTTTTAAAATCTCAGCCCGGGTAGCACTGGTTCCAATTCCGCTTCCCTTTATCTGGGCGCGGAGTTCTTCATCTTCAATAAGCTGCCCGGCGTTTTCCATGGCTAAGATCATGGAACCGGAGGTATAACGCTTGGGAGGGGAGGTTTCTCCTTCCTTAATCGTCAGCTTTTTAAGAGGAAGCTTCATTCCCTTTTTCAGGGTGCCAAGCATGGCAACGAATGCTGGATTATCCATTTGATTCTGAGAGGATTCCTGGTTGTTCTCCTCTTGTCCGTTGTCCTCAGAAGGCGCTTCACGATTTCCTTCATCCTGCTGCTTCTTTTTTCCCCAGGACACCTCTGCGACTTTTAAATAGCCCGCTTCCAGCATAACTCGGAAATTGGCATAAAAATGTTCCTTTCCAGGCGCCTGATTCGGGGCGGGATCTGCAGCGGGACCCCCTGTATCCGCCACAAGCTCCAGTGCATATTTCTGATAAACAGCCGGGGGATAAAAGACACTTATAAATCTTCTTGCTATGACTTCATAAACCTTCAATCCCAGGGGAGACAGTCCCCTTAACGCGGCAAGTCCCTGACCGGTGGGTATGATGGCGTAGTGGTCCGTTATCTGCTTATCATTGACGTACCTGGTTTTTTCAATGGTCTTAAAAGATCCCTTCTCCATAACCTCTGCCGCTGCTTCTGCCAATGGTTCAAAGCCTTTAAGCCCTGCTATGTTCTTATGGATCTCCTTTGCAACCGCCGTAGATAAAACTCTGGCATCCGTTCTTGGGTAAGTGACCAGTTTCTTCTCATAAAGCTCCTGAACCTGCTTTAAGGTCTCATCAGGACTGATCTTAAACATTCTGGAACAGTCATTCTGAAGCTCAGCCAGATTGTAAAGCAAGGGAGGATTCTTTGTTTCCTTTTTCTTTTCTATGGAAGCAACGGTTCCTTCCATGGGATCCATGAGAGACAGGGTGTTTATCAGCTCTTCCGCATATTTTCGTTCCTTAAAACCGTTTTCCTTATAAAGGAACGGGGATTCGAAATATCTGGATCCAGGAGCGCTTCTCCACTCCCCGTCAAAATCCATACCCGATAATTCGGGGTTTACTGCATCCTCTCTGGAAAAGGTTCCGATTACACGGTAAAACGGTGTTTTAACAAAATCCCTAACCTCCCGTTCTCTCCGCACCACCATCCCCATGACACAGGTCATGACCCGGCCGACGGATATTACCGTATTCTTCCCGCTTTTTAAGTAATTGGAAATATGCTGCCCATATCTTAGTGTGAGCAATCGGGAAAAATTAATTCCCATAAGATAATCTTCTTTCGCCCTTAAATAGGCTGAAGCGGAAAGATTATCGTATTCGGATTCATCCTTTGCTTCCCGTATGCCTCTTAAAATCTCATCCTCTGTCTGGGAATCAATCCATATACGTTTCTGCTTCTTGTCCCTCACTCCTGCCATTTGCGCCACCAGGCGGTATATGTACTCTCCTTCCCGCCCGGAGTCCGTGCATACATAAATGGTATCCACATCAGGACGGTTCAGCAGACTGCTTACAATCTTAAATTGTTTTTCAGCGTTTGGAATCACCTCGTACTTAAATTCCTTGGGAAGAAAAGGAAGCGTGGATAAACTCCACCTCTTGAATTTGGGATCATAGCTTTCCGGATAGCTCATCGTTACCAGATGCCCTACGCACCAGGTTATGATGACCTGATCCGATTCTATATATCCATCCCTGCGCCTTCCATTCGCCTTTAAAGCATTGGCAAACTCCTGGGCCACACTTGGTTTTTCTGCAATGTATAACGATTTCGACATATATCTACCTACCGCCTTATGATAGTAACCTGTTCATTATAACACTAAAATTCATGAATGGCAAATCTTTCTGATAACTATGCCTTTGCGGAACCTTTCCGGGTGTTCATTTTTCCCTTCTCTAAAAAGGCGACCACTGGACTTTTCAAAAAATAATGGAACAGCCGGATTTTCAATTACAGCATGTCTGCCGCGCCCTTAAAATTCTCGCAAAAGAATCTGATGACATGCAAGCATAGCTTTATAAAAACTGCTCTAATAATTGTAAGTTTTCCCAATTTTCATGATGTATTTCTCACTTCTGCAAACAAAAAACGAGGTATTTTGCAGTTGTAAAAAGTTTCCAACTCCGAAATACCTCGTTTTTTACATTTTAATCACCTAGTTTTACGTTAATTGGCTCCCCATCTAGCCAAGCCTGTACATTTTCAAAAGCGATATCTGCCCGGCGAATCATTGATTCTTTCGATGCAAAACCTATGTGAGGTGTCAGCACCGTGTTTTTAGCATGCAAGAGCGGCTGTGAGTCAGGAATCGGCGGTTCCTGGTCAAATACATCAATAACAGCGGCTGCTATCTGTCCAGTATTTAGTGCTGTAGCAAGTGCCTCGGAGTCGATGACCGGCCCCCGGGCCTGATTGATGAGTACAGCAGACTTTTTAAGCAGTGCCAGACGCTCTTTATTGATCAAATGATGCGTTTCCTTTGTAAGCGGAAGGTGCAAGGAGATAATGTCGCTGGTTTTTAAAAGTTCTTCCAGTTCAACAGCCGGAACCCCATCATAAACCTCTCCCACTTTTAAAAACGGATCATATGCCTGTACACTGCACCCAAATGCCAGCGCGATTTTTCCAACGGAACGCCCAATGGCTCCAAAACCGACAATACCAAATGTCTTGCCAAACAGCTCCGTTCCCACCAAGCCGTCCTTGGTTCTTCCTTCCCGGGTTGCCGCATCACAAGGAATAATGTTGCGCAGTGCAGCGATGGCGGATCCAAATACCAATTCTGTAACGGATACCGTTGCATATCCTTGGGCATTGGAAACCAAAATATTTTTGGCCTTTACATTTGCAGCCGGCACATGGTCAACACCTGTAAATGCCACAGAAATCATTTTTAGGTTCTTAGCAGCATCTACCAGTTCCGGGGAAAGGGGACTATTGGCGATAATGATCACATTGGCATCCTTTGCCAATTCCAACTGCTCCTCTTGGGTCAGGGATTTTGTCGTAAGTGAAACGCTGTGTCCTGCTTCAATGAATGGCTTTGCCAATTTTTCCAGATAAGCTGCTTCTACCGCCAGTGGTTCTAACATTGCTATCTTCATGCATTGTTCCTCCTATCATTCCTTTTTATCTCTTTATTTATTTGGCAAGTGCAGATTTAAGAATCTCATGATACGCATGATTCACCTCACAGTTTTCAAACAGAAAGGCACTCATAATCCGCTCTATGTCTTTATATGTAACATTTGCAAAACGCTTCGCATACGACGGCTGAAGCATCGCTGCTGCAAACCCGGTCAAGGCCGTATAATTAAAGGTATATGCCGTATCGTTTAAATTCAGCTCTGTGTTTTGTGAAGTAGTAAGAATCAAATCCGCAAGCGCGCGAGACTGGTTTCTGCCAGGGCAATCCCAGTATTGGGCAACAAAATTTTCAGCCCCCAGTTTTCTCTTCATTTCCTGTACCGGTTCCACAATACACATATATTCTGACTTAGGGCTAAGAGTGACAAGTCCCATAATACCGGCATCCTTATAGGTCCAGGCTGTCCAGTTCAGTCCGGCTTCATTATAAATATCCAATTGATCCTTCATGGAATCGAGGCGGTATACTATATCTTCACCAGTTCCGTGATACTGGGAGCCAAATTCTCCTATGAGCAATGGGACATTATATTTTTCAGCATAAATCGTGCCTTCTTGAATTTGCAGCTCCAGTTTATGATGGTTTTTGTCCCAATAGATGCCATTATAGTATCCAGGATATTTACCGGGACCAAACCCAGGGTTGGTATAGTTGTGGCTGCTGTAAACCAGATTCGTATCAAATGGTTCGTCAAACCCGGAAAACAGCCTTGCGTAATTATCCCCTTCCAAAAAGATCATATGCTTAGGGTCGATTTCACGGATTGCCGCACTGGTGCGTTTATAAAGATCATTGATACGAAACCAGTCAGGATGAAAGTTCTGATAAAAATCAAAGGGATGCTCCCCACTTGGATTGCCAGAGCTTGGCTCGTTTAACAGTTCGTATCCGGCAACAACCGCACGGTTTGCATAATGCCTTGCGGTCTCCTGCCAAAAGCCAATCAGTCGATCCTGGAAATGGGAATGCCTCCATAATAATGAAACACCCCGTTCATTGTCAGAATGCCAGTGACAGTTTTGCCATCCGGGTGCAGCGTGCATATCTAAAATAGCGTATACGCCGTATTTTTCACATAAGTCCAAAATTGCATCCAGTTTTTTATAAGCATTCTGATTGTAGACAAATGGCTTATCATCCGATTCAAAATGCCTGATATTTAAAGGCAGGCGGACGCAGGTTGCTCCTGTTTGAGCGATAAATTGAATGTCTTTTTCTGCAAAAAAATTATCACTCATCAATTCAAAAAACTGCTCACCTTTACTCTTTCCCAAAATTTGGGAAATATGATTTCGAATTCCACTTTCCGTTCCCGGATAGGCATTGATAAAATCTTCCAGATTCATCCACCCGCCAATACAAATCCCGCGCAGGTATATGACAGAACCATGCTCATCGATGATATCTCTGCCCCTGGTTTGAAGAAAATCCATGGTATATCCTCCCTCATTAATTGAAGCTATCGTCGGTTGAAGCTTAATACAAACGATGTTTCTAATTTTTCCTTTACTTTTAAAACGGTATAGGTATGATATTGAAGAGAATGTTCAAAACCTGAGAACAAATCATTTCCCGGTTCCAAACCGATTAAGCCAGCCTGATAAAGCGAGCGCAGATAGGGAAACTGTTTAATATCCCAATTCAAACGCACTTCCAATTGATTCTCTTTGTTAGTCAATGTTGCTTCCCCTTTTTTCAGATGATTGTAAATGACAAACTCTGAGTTAGACAACACTGCCTTTTTCATGTCTGCTTCATAGGCTTCAAGTGTCTGTCCGGGACTTGCCATATGATCCCATGCTTTAAATGCCAGATCCGAATCAACCTCCAAAACAGCATCTTCCGGGTAATCAAAAATAGCATGCTGCGTCCAAGTAAAACTCATTTCTGCCTCTCCATGGTTTGTAACCGATTCCTCAATGAAAAGAGAGTTGGAATCCTGATACAATGTAAATGTCTTTTCTACATGCATTGGAAACACAGGTAAATCAACCCACAACCGGACACGGATCACTTCTTTTTCGTTTTTCTCCGTTTGGCAGTGCCAAGGAAGCGTTGCCGCAATGCCGCCATTATCCTGACCAAGTTCTATATTTTGATAGATTCCACGATGGGGAAGGGCATCTACCCATCCGCCAAGTAAATGGTCACTGTGATGAAGCAGGCGCTTCTCATGAAGATTCAAATGTTCAAAGTCATCCATTGGCACATCAGAGCGGTACAGGCAGTTATATTTAAGTGGCTTCCAGATGAATTCCAGTAAATCACCACCTTTTCCGGCAAGAATAACGGCTTTGACAAAATCATTACTTAAAATGACCGTCTCAATACCATGACGATTTTCATAAATCAGATTAAGCATGATCATTCCCTTTCTGCTTTGGGATAATGCCGGAAATCGCAACTGGATAGGCATAAAGTGACGAACATGCCGCAATAAAAAGCACACGGTTATCCGGCCCGCCAAAACAGAAATTTCCTACAAATTCCGGAGTTTTTAGCACTGCAGCCGGTATTCCATCCGGTGTGATCACCCATAATCCACCTGGACCAGTGACCCAAACATTCCCTGCAACATCTACCTTCATACCATCCGGAGCACCATCTCCATAAGAGGGATCCAGAGTTGCAAACAATTTCAACTCGCCAAATGAACCATCCTCAAATAGATTGATTTTGAATATATGCTGTAAATTTGTATCATTCACATATAAACTGCTTTCATCCGGTGTAAACGCAAGGCCATTAGGTCTTCCAAGTTCCCCGGTTACCAGCGTCACCTCTCCTGTTTGTGATATCCGGTAAACCCCATCCATGTCCAGCTCTTTTTTCGCTCCCATCGCAGTGGAATAGGGATCGGTAAACCAAATGCTTCCATCGCTCTTTGCCACAACATCATTGGGGCTGTTAAACCATTTCCCTTGATAAAAACCGGCAATCAGTTCACTTTTCTTCTCATCGGCGTAAGCAATGCGGTGAGCGCTGCTTTCCGTAGAGATAATGCGTCCGTCATAGCTAAGACTTAACCCTATGGGCCGGTTGGCAGCCGTCCGGTATGGTACACTGCCTTCCTTTTTTGTCCACTTATAAATGATATCATTGGCGAAGTCCGTAAAATATAAGCAGTTCTTTGCGATGTCCCAAACAGGTCCCTCAGAAAAGGAAAAACCTGTGGACAGTTTTTCAAACGAAGCATCCTTAAGAAACAGTTCCTCATACTTTGGAACAAAAAATATCAAATTATCCATTTATTTTACCTTCTATTGACGGTGCGTGGTACATACGGATTCAATTCCTCCAAAGGCGGGAAGATTTCATCCATACGCTGCAGCACACTTTCATCCAGTGTGATTTCCAACGAACGGAACAGCTCCTCCAAATCCTCTACAGAATTTGGTGCGATGATAATCGAATTGACTGCCGGATGACGCAATTCCCAAGCCAAGGTTACATTCGCCGGAGACTCACCAATTTCCACGCACAAGTCCGTAAATTCCGAAAGTTGTTTTTGGAGGTATTGAAAATGAAATTCTGCTTCCGCAGTGCGCTGATGTTTGTCAGGGTTTCTCATATCAATGCCCAAAATTCCTCGAAATAACGGACTGAAAATCGTGATGCCAATCCCCTGGTCCAAGGCCATTGGCAGCATTTCATGTTCTGCCAGGCGGTTTAACGGCGTGTACAAATGCTGCTCGCTGACAATTCCCATAAAGCCTCGTGATTTCGCAACTGCCTGTGCCTTTACAATCTCCCATGCATCGTGGTTGCTTGCACCGATATAATCCACATTGCCACTTCGTACCACCCCTTCAAAACCTTCCCAAATCTCTTCCCAGCTGGTGCCCGGGTCGTGCTTATGCATATTGTAAAGCTCAACCTTGTCCGTCTGTAAACGTTTTAAGGATGCCTCTAAATGCCGTCTGATCTTATATATGGAAAGTCCTTCACAGTTATTTGGTCCATCGGTTTGATCCTGTTCAAAAATGCGGCCGACCTTCGTAGCCAGCACCGTTTTCTCTCTGCGTAAACCACCGGTTTTAAACCATTTTCCGATGATTTCTTCGGAAAGGCCTCTCGTGTCAAGACCTCCATAGACATTGGCGGTATCAAAGAAATTAATACCATGTTCCATGGCATAATCCATAATTTCAAACGCAGTTTTCTGGTCAACAACACCCCAATCATGAAATCCTCTGCTGTCACCCAACCCAAAATTCGCGGTTCCAAGGCATAATTTGCTAACCCAAAGACCGGTCGTTCCTAATCTGTTATATTGCATAGCATTACCCCTTTCTGCTAACATAAATTTCATCATATATATTACCGTAATAACCTTTTGCGCCAATGGTTCCCTACAGTGATTGCTCATTCATAAAATCATCAAATTTCATTTTCTTTAGAAGATGAACAACCTCTTTCATATTTCTCATTTTAAACTTGTGAAGAATGCTGTTTATCTGGCTCTTTATGGTCGTTGATGATACAAAACGGGACTTTGCAATATCACGGCTGTTGCTGCCATTAAAGAAAAGGCAAAGGATTTCAAATTCACTATTTGTCAGACTAGACATAATGTTAAAAACATATAAAAGGCTCTTTTGCTGCTCCTTCAGCCTGGTAAGCTCGCCGACGATCTTCTGTGCCACATGGGGCCGAAGCAAAAACTGATTCTGGTAGACATTTCGTATCGAATCGGTGATATAGGAGACCGAATCTGTTTTTAAAATATAATCCATAACGCCTACACAGTATGCCTGAAACAGAAGGTTGTCATCTTCCTGAATGGTCAGAATGATGATTTTGATATCCGGATTATCTTCCAGGATTTGCTCTGCCGCTTCCAGACCTGCAGTAGGTGATTCCATCAAAATATCCATCAAAATCACATGAGGTTTCAGCTCTTTGGCAAGTGCAATGGATTCAGCTCCACTTCCGGCTTTTGCAACAAGCTCCATGTCCGGTTCTTTTTCCAAAATTGACCCAAAATATTCGCGGATGTCTTCGATGTCATCTACCATCATAACTTTAATTTTCTCCACTGTAATCACCGCGCCCCTTTCGTCAATAGAATTTCAAATATGGTATATTCATTTTGCCGGCTTCGAATCCGCATGTGGCCAAAATGTGATTTTACTACCCGGAAGGCAAAGGACAACCCTACCCCCCAATTGCTTTGCTTGGATTTCGTAGAAAAATACGGTTTTTTGATTTTACTGATCTTATCACGAGGAATCCCGCACCCATTGTCAGTCATAGAAAAATATACCCAGTCGCGGCTTTCATCCACCGTAAGCGTGATACTTGGCTCCGCAGTATCAGCCAGTGCATCCGCTGCATTTTCAAGCAAATTTGTTATGACCTGGCTCATGTGGTAAAGATCATAGTTGCAATCAGCCTGTTTACAAAGGTAATTTTTTTCAATCCGTATCCTGGATGAAATCGAAGAATTTTGAAGGGACAGATCAATAGCATCAAAAAAACTGCGGTTAATCGTTTTTAAATTCAAATCTTTTGTATTACTGATTGTCTGTGTCAAAGATTCAATGTGGCTTTCACTTAATTCTAAGATTCTTTTCAGTTTTGTAAGGCCCTCTTCCGTGCCATAAGAATTCAATGCTTCCTGTGCCAAAATCTTCAGATTAAAAATAACATTTTTTTCCGAATGCATGACATCTCTCATGTTTTCATGCAATTCCTGAAGATTTTTTTTGATATAGTATTCCTTCATATATGATAGCAGGTTCGTAGTTTGAAAACGTATTAAAAGATAGGAAATCACTAACAATACGAAAAAAGAAACCGCAGGTAAAATAACCACGTAATACTGAGGAACGGAACCAGCTTTTAAACTCCTCCAAAAACCGGTCTGCAAAACATTTTGTATATCAAATACCATATTGTCTGAAAAAAAGAAAAATCCAAACATGAAATTCAGTACACATATCGTTACCAGAAGACTGACTAACTGTTCAAAAAACAGTGTAAAATACCCTTTTCTATAATTGACAATCAAAAACAGAATAGGATATCCAAGATACAGATAAGCAAGACTTCTTAAAAAAACATGTACGACAGTTATAAATAAAGGAAAGATCTGATTAATTTCCCGTTGCGCGTGAAACTGTGCAAGATAAATGTGATACCCTACTTCAGGATGGTAAAACACAAAATAAGCAACACAGTATAAAATTAAAAATACCTCTAAAACAACAGTTCTCTTGTGCCTGACCGGTGAACTCATTCTGATACACTTTGCAAACGAACGGACAAACAATAAGTTCATCAAGAAAAATATAAAGATGCCAATATTCCGGACCACCATAAGCGTTGTCATGGGAAAATGCATGGCACGGCTTATTCCCATAAATATCAGGGTATCCAACCGTCCAAGCAAGTCACCGGAACTGACATTGTAATTGCCTACACGCTGAATCTCCACGAGCAGTGTAATCATGGACAAACTGATGCTGGAAGCCATTCCGGCAAACAAAAAGCTATACTGATTTTTGTGATCAAAAATCACGAGGAGTATTGAAAATAATAACATTAATGCAATTGTCAACGCCATATATACCCCTCCTGATCACACGAAATTTCATTATCCTTTTACGGAACCGGCCGTAAGTCCGGATATAAAGTTTTTATTAAAGAGAAGGAACACGATAATCATTGGAATAATGGATATCGCGGTACCCGCAAGCATAACATTCCAGTTGGAAGCTGCCTCGCCTGTGCTTTTTAAATTAACAACACCTACAACGAGTGGCATACGTTTGGGACTTGCCATTGTAAATACTAAAGGCATCATATAATCATTCCAGGCATTTCGAAACTCCAGGATACCAACCGTAGCAATCAGTGGTTTTAACAGCGGAAACATGATGTGCCGGTAAATACCAAAGAAACTGCATCCATCTATTTTTGCGGCTTCATCCACTTCTTTTGGAATCGTTGCAATATAACCTCTGGCTATAAAAAGATTGCTGACATTTAAGCCCAACACTCTGATGATGATAACCCCCCATAAAGACTTGTTCATATGAAAGAATTTCGCAATCATTAATGTGGGGTAAAGAGTAAGGCTGCCAAGTGAAACGAACATACTGGAAAGTACAAATGCAAAAATCATATCTTTTCCTTTGAATTTTCCACGTTCAAAAACATAACCTGCAATGGTACTGGTAATGATGGTTCCCACAACGATGAAGAATGCCATATGAACACTGTTAAGAGTATATTGTTTAAAGTTTGCCAGCTGCCAGGCCTGCACATAATTATCAAAAATAAATTTTTCCGGGAAAATGGCACTTGGATTGGCAAGCAGCTCTTGATTACTTTTTACGGAGGCCATCAGTGTATAGAAAATAGGAAAAATCGCAACAACCAATGCAACAATCAAGAACGCATATATAAAAATTTTTAACAATAGTCTTTTATTTTTCATTGTCTTTCCCCTCCTATTCTGCGGTCATTTTGTTGCTTGATTTTAAGTAAATAAGCGTGATAATTCCCAAGAAAGCTCCCGTGACTACCGCCATCGCTGACGCATAACCCACCTCCACTCTCCGTCCGGAATAACCAAAGAAGTATTTAAAGACATAGGTCATAACTACCTCTGTTCTGCCTCCGGGCTGGCCATTGGTGGACGCCAAAACCAAATCATTTACTTTTAAGCTTCCAATAATAGCATTGAGCAGCACAATCCGGAAAATGGGACCAATCATAGGTATCGTAATACTGAAAAACGTGCGTGAAGCACTTGCTCCGTCCAATTTTGCACATTCGTACAGTTCCGCCGGAACGCTTTGGAGCGCCATCAAAAAGAAAATAATATTGATTCCCAGATAACACCATATGGATGCCATACCTAACACTGCCATAGCTGACCACTTGGAACCAAACCAGTCAATTGGAGCAGCAATCAACCCGATATCCGTCAGCATCGTATTGATTACTCCCCGATATGCGGAAAACATCAGGGAAAAAATCAAACCAATGATTGCAGTACTAATTATAGTAGGCAAAAAAAGCATTACTCTGAAAAATCCGGATCCCTTTAGTCCTTTGTTTAACAGTACTGCAAAAAGCAGTGCCAGAGGAATTTCGATGATTAGTTTTCCCGCTGAAAGAACGACAGTGTTAAGCAGGGATTCCCAGTATGCCGGGTCTCTCATAAAAATACGTACAAAATTATCCAATCCAATAAAAGTTAATTTATTATAACCGTCATAATTATACACACAATATCTTATAATGTACAGTATTGGCAGATAAGTAAAAACAATAAACCCTACGAGCATTGGCGATATCATCATAACCGCTTGTGCGGTATCTGACTTAAAAAAATTTTTCTTTTTTTTAGGTTGAACCATACGATCACCTCTCTATACACAAAGTAAGGGAAACCCCCTATAAACCCGCATCTATAAGTAGTAAGGCAGCGTTTGTAGGGGGATTTAAGTATAAATAACATTCAATTATGGTAATATAACGCCTTGCATGCGTAGTACATTTTGTAATTCGGCTATATTTACGTCAACTGGTGCAACACCGGATTTTAGGGCTATCCCTGCTGCTGCTCCTGCTGCCTCACCTGTCTGCATACAAGCAGATATGGCACGGATACCACTTTGTGCCACATGGTCACAGCTGATACTGCGTCCACTCAGCAAAAGATTATCAATCTTTTCAGGTACAAGGCTAAAGTACGGGATTTGGAATGACCGGTTTCCTTCAATAGGTACATAGATATGCCCCTTGTAGCCTTTGCCCTCCACACTTCCGTCGCCATCCATTTCTGCATCCGGAGCCAGCATATCATAAAAACGCGGATATACTGCAATCACATCGTCAAACCAGCGGTCCGTCTCCATATCCTCTATGGTCAATTTATACCGTCCAGCAAAGCGCCTGCTGTCACGGAAACAAATTTCTGTGGCAATGGAAGAAAGCTCAACGTGCTCCATCCCAACGAAATTTTTGCTCATATATTCTACCATTTCCAAAATATATTGCCGGCATTCTTCTTCTCCGCGTGATAAGTCTGCGATATCGGTGGGGTCGATGCCATAAGCACAAGGATAGTTTACATAGCTGATCTGGCCTCCTGCAGTCATTCTTCCAAACGGAAGATCCTGACGTTTACAGGTAAGTCCTGTTTTCCCTGCACGGTAATCCTGTTTGTATTTCCTGCCGATCTCCGCTAACTTGTCTTCGCCGTTTTCCATAAGTAAAGCTGCATTCACTCCAGCCACGCGGAAACTTAATGTTCCAGGCTGGCACAAATGATCCGTGTCTCTGCCCTGTTCAAAAGGAACTCCGGCGGAATAAGCAACATCTCCGTCACCGGTTGAGTCGATTACAATGCCGGCTTTGACAGCCACCGGCCCCTGTTTTGTCTGGATAATCACCGCTTCAATCCGATTATTTTTTAATACAACATCATTCACAAATGAATGAAATAATATTTCAACACCTGCACTATGTACAAAAGTATCCAGATAAATTTTTAAGTTTTCACTGTTAAACCGGTGGGGAGCATTGGGTCTGATATCCTGGGAACGCCCAAACTTCTCCTTATATCCTGCTTCCATCCTGGCATACACGCCACAGCTATTAAAAGGAGTATTCTTCATAAAGTAATTACAGGTCTCTACATAACTTGCGGTGATATTGCCTCCTAGGAATCCGTTTTTCTCTAAAAGTAATACTTTAAGTCCTGCCTGTCCGGCTGAAACAGCAGCTCCAATACCTGCAGGCCCGCCTCCAACCACCAACACGTCTGCTTCTCTGATTATATCAGCGCTCTTTGCAGCAATATCTATTTTCACAATCCTACCTCCAAATTGAAATGATTACCTCTTGATGTCTCTGTCTGCCGGTGTGCGGAATGTTTCCAGTACTGCAGGATCTACCTGTGACGCAAGTGCATCATTGTATCTCTTCTCAACATCCGTAATCACGGCTACCGGGTCTGCATTGGTATCTGACAGCAGGGAAAGGAACGCGTCACGGTAAGCAGTACCTTCAACGGTAATAAAAGTATCTGGCATAGGAAGCATTAAAACTTTATCAGGAACATTTGCAAACTCTTTAAAGCCTTTTCTTTCTGGTTCTTTTGTAGCAAGCGCAATGGCTTCTGAACGGAATGGAATGTAAAGTGACGCTTCATACATTTGTGCTGCACATTCATCAGAATAGAAGAATTTCAAAACTTCAAGCACTTTTTCCGGATGTTTCAAAGCAGCTTTCCCAACACCTAACAAAGAGGTAGCATCAGAAAATTCTTTATAAGGAGAACCACTGTCTTCAAAAGCCGGTATATCAACAACTTCCCAATTACATTTTGCCGGGAACTGGTCATTATAAACACCAACATCAAAGCTGACACCAGGAATCATACCGATACGGCCTTCTGCAAACTGTGCTCTCATCTGGTCTGCATCAAGACCTGCTGATCCCGGTAAAACACTTCCGTCTTTTACCATTCCGATAATCGGTTCTATCTGAGGAAGCAATGCTAAGAAGTCAAATTTAAGAGTATCATTGTCAAATCCGATATGGCCTACATTCTGGCCTGCCAAACGAATAATATATGAGGTTGCAATCCAGTTGGATTTGAGGCCTAAAACATAACCAAACTCTTCACCACCACCGTTCTCAGTAATGATTTTTGCATATTCACGAACTTCATTCCAGGTTTTCGGCGCATCCTTGATACCATTTTTGTCAAACAAGTCACGATTAATAATGAATTTGGAAGTCGTCAAGTTGTAAGGAAGTGTATAAACCTTGTCGTTAAAAATGTGCTGGTTTACTGCAAGTACCCCATCATAGCGGGCTAGGAAATCTTCGCTGCCTGGCAAATCACTGATTGGTACTAAAAAACCGGAATCCACAAATTCTTTCAAAAACGTACCGTTTGGTCTGAGAAGATCCGGAGCCTCATCTGCTTGTGCAGCTACCTTTATGGTGTCTTCCCAGTTTGCTCCATAAACTGTATACTCAATTGTAATACCCTTCTCCTTGCCAATTGTGTTATTGAATTCAGCAATCTGTTCCATACGAAGCTCTTTTTCATGTGCATTATCAGACCATACACGAATGACCTCGTTCTGGGCAGCTGCAGAACCATCTGCCTGTGCTGCACCAGATGCATCTGGTATGTTAGTCTTCGCTTTGCTTCCACATCCGGACAAAAGTGATACACTTAATGCTGCTGCCAACATAGCGCTGATCCATTTCTTACAGTTCTTCATTTTAATCCCCCTCATTTTCAACCTTGAAAATCATTTGTTTTTTGTTGTTATAGTCTGATTATATTGGTCATTTTTGAAATGCACAAGGTTGAAATTTTATACACCCAGCTAAAAAGGTATAAAATGAATGACTGTTTTGCGCATTGAGCCGCCATAATCGAATACGGTTCGCTCCGCCCTTTAATGCTGCCAACGGACCTGGGACCGTACCTTCTTTGCGCTCACAAGGTCACTTCCATCTGGATTCTCATAATTGGCATCTGCAAGTATAGTCCTTACACCTATTGGATCTATTGCATAAAATATCCCCAAAAATAAAGGCAAAAAAGAGGTTTAGATACTTTCTGTTAACTATGCCTTTGCCGAGCCTTTCCTTCTAAATTCAGATAAGATGACGGAGGTGAACATCAGCACACATCCTGCAGCCAGTTTTATCGTCACCTGCTCCCCCAAAAACAGAACGGAAAACATCAGGCCGAATACAGCTTCAAAGGATAAAATAATGGAGGATGTATTGGGAGTCAGATGCTTTTGTCCCATATTCTGGAGAAGAAAACAGATCATCGTGCAAAAAATCCCCAGATACAGCAGACCGGTCATCATGGAAGTGTCAATCACGGTTAAATCTAAGGAACCTTCCAAAAGCGGAGCAATTGCCCAGCTTAAAATTGAGGCCATGACCATCTGGATCACAGTCAGGATAATGGGATCATGGTCCTCGGTATAACGATCAATAAAAACAATATGAAACGCAAAGAAAAAGCCGCATACCAAAGTCATCAGATCCCCAATATTCACGGAAAGGTCTCCCTCCAGGGACAACAGCGCAAGTCCCAGCACTGCGATTCCTGCTGCTGCCACATTGTTTCTGGAAGGCTTTTTCCTGTTATAAAACCAATGAAGAAATGGCACCAGGATCACGTACAAGGTGGTGATAAAAGCATTTTTACTGGCAGTGGTATATTTAAGCCCATAGGTCTGAAAAAAATAACTGACAAACAAAAATACGCCTAAAAGTCCGCCGCACATCACATCCGATTTACTGATTTTTTTCAACCGCTTCCAGAATACGGCTACCAGCGCTACAGACGCAATGGTAAAGCGTAAAGCCAGCAGGTAAGCCGGAGTAACCACTTCCACCGAATTCTTCATCACAACAAAGCCGCTGCCCCATATGATGGTTGTTATAATCAGACCCAAGGCAGATAATGCCTTAATTCCTTTTCCGTTCCGTTTATTCATATGTATACCTAGATGTCCTTTCATAAAAGAGCAGGGGCGCAGTATCCTGCGTCCCTGGTTTATTTTACCTGTTCATTTTTATTTTATATTAGAAAACTTGTAAATGGTTGTTGTCTTATATTCTTCTCCGGCTTTTAAGACTGGAGACTGGAATTCCGGTTTATTTACGGAATCAGGATAATACTGGGTTTCAAAGCAATAGCAGCAACGCTTTTCGTATACCGCTCCGCCTTTGCCCGTCATTCCATTTTTTAAGAAGTTTGCAGTGTAGAACTGTATTCCGGGAAGGTCTGTATAAACCTCCATCCGGATGCCTGTCTTATCTGATTCCGATGCGGCACACAGGGAAACCTCACCTTGCGGGTGATTTAAGACCCAGTTATGGTCATAGCCTCCGCCGAATATCAGCGCCTCATATTCCTCATTGATATCCTGCTCAATGGATTTCATCACGGTGAAATCCATAGGAGTTCCCTTAACAGGGGTGAATTCCCCGGTGGGAATCGAACCTTCATCCGCCCTTGTATATGTATCAGCATCAATCCAGACGCGCTGCTTCACGGCATCTGCGCCGTCATGTCCGTCAAGGTTGAAATAACTGTGATTGGTAAAGTTTGCTACGGTATCTGCATCGCAGATCATATGGTAGGAAATCTCAAGGCTGTTATCCGGTGTAAGTGTATAGGTTATTGTAATGTTTGCATTCCCTGGGAATCCCTGATCTCCATCTGGTGAAAACAGGGAAAAGCTGACACTGGTTCCAAGATCATTTTCCTCCGCCTCACTATCCCAAAGACGGCTCTGGTAAAGATCTGGGCCGCTGTGAAGATTATTAGGCCCGTTATTTGGTTCCAGTTTGTACTCTTTTCCACTAATGCTGAATTTTGCACCTGCAATTCGGTTGGCATTCCTTCCGATGGGGGCTCCAAAATGAGGCGGATTTAAAATATACTCCTCCGCACTGTCAAATCCAAGTACCACATCAACCACAGTCCCATCTCTGTCAGGCACATTCATATTGACCCAAACTGCACCCAGATTTGTGAAAGAAGCGGAAACTCCGTTTCTATTTACCAGTGTATACAAATACACTTCCCCTCCATCGGGAACGTTTCCCCAAAGCTCTTTCTTGTATGCCATTTTCCTTCCTCCATATACCTTTTTACTTAAAGCTCTCTCCCTGAAGGTCGAGAGCTCTATGATCCAATCATTCTTTGGCCTTGATATATCCCTTTGCGGTTAAAAGCTCTGCTGAGAGAACCGCACCGCCGGCCGCTCCGCGGACCGTATTATGGGACAGACCCACAAATTTATAATCGTAAACCGAATCTTCTCTTAAACGTCCTACTGAAATTCCCATTCCTTTTTCAAAATCCACATCATGAGTAACCTGTGGACGGTTATCCTCTTCCAGATACTGTATGAACTGCTTGGGAGCGCTTGGAAGCTCAAGTTCCTGCGGAAGGCCCTTAAAATTCACCATGCGGTCAATTAATTCCTCTTTGGTGGGCTTTTTGCGGAATTTTACAAATACAGCCGCCGTATGTCCGTTTAATACGGGTACCCGTATGCACTGACAGGTGATGACCGGTTCACTGGCTTTTACGATCTCCCCGTTTTCAATCTTTCCCCAGAGACGAAGCGGCTCCTGCTCGCTCTTTTCTTCTTCTCCTCCGATATAAGGAATGATGTTTTCTACCATCTCCGGCCAGTCCTTAAAGGTCTTTCCGGCTCCGGAAATTGCCTGATAGGTCGTAGCCACCACTTCATAGGGTTCAAATTCCTTCCAGGCTGTCAAAACAGGTGCATAGCTTTGAATGGAGCAATTGGGTTTTACCACAATGAATCCACGGTCTGTGCCCAGACGCTTTTTCTGATCCTCAATGACTTCAAAATGCTCAGGATTGATCTCAGGCACCACCATAGGAACATCCGGCGTCCACCGATGGGCACTGTTATTTGATACAACCGGTGTTCCGGTCTTTGCATATGCTTCCTCAATGGCCTTTATTTCTTCCTTGGTCATATCCACAGCGCTGAAAACAAAATCAACACTGGCAGCAACCGCTTCCACTTCATTTACATTCATGACAGTTAGGTTTTTTACGGCCTCAGGCATTGGAGTGGTCATTTTCCAACGGCCGCCCACTGCTTCCTCATAAGTTCTGCCAGCAGAACGAGGACTTGCTGCCACTGTCACCACCTCATACCATGGATGATTCTCCAGAAGAGAAATAAATCTCTGTCCCACCATACCGGTTGCTCCTAAAACGCCAACTCGCAATCTTTTTTCCATCGCTTTCTCCTCTTTTCTTTTCATTTTGTAATCTTATCATATGCTAAATTCTTAACTATCCTATAACAAAGTGAAAAAAAAATCAATATTTATTCGCCAGAAAAATACATTTGTACGCCGTGCACATACATTTCTTTAAAATGTATGCTGCAGTAAAGCATTAAAGACGCACCTTGCTGCCCTTTCCGTCACGCTTTCCGATCTTCAGCCGGTTTAAATGAACCTCTTTTTCCTTGTAATGAATGATAGGATCCTCGCCTAAAAGATACACGGTCTCTAACTCCTCGCCAGGCGCCAGTTTGATTCCCCGCACGCCTCTTGCATTCTTCTTCATCTCAGGAATCTCTTCCGTCTGGAAACGTAAAAATACGCCTGCCGACGTCTGCAGCACCACATCCGTCTGTCCACCCACAAGCTGAACGCTGATGACACCATCTTCGTCCTGAAGCTTAGTGGCCGCTACGGTCCTGTTATTAGTTTCAAATTCCTCTCCCGGTACCAGTTTTACAAGAGCCTGTCTGGTAGCGAACAAAAATTTTCGGCCCTTGAAGCTCTGTGCATGGCCCAGGTATATGATCTCTTCCCTGGTCCCATCAAACTTGCTTAAATTATCAATGGGTGTCCCTTTATCCCGCAGCTTGCCGCCTGGAATATCCAGAACCTTCACCTGATGTAAGTTTCCTGTATTGGTAAAGATACATATTTTATCCGTATTCAAACAGTTTACCACATAAGGATTCTCTGTTTCAATGGTTTCTTTATTTCTTTCATAAGTATTCTTATCAAGCACCTTACAGTAGCCAAAACGGTCCATGACAAAGGTGACCTCTGATACGGCAACCGCATCTTCCTCATAAACGGCTTCCCTGCCATCCTCAATATGAGTCCTTCTTGGCGTCGCATATTCGGCTTTGATATTGTCTAAGTCTTTTTTAATGACCGCATCCATGTTTTTGCGGCTGGACAGGATTTTTTCATATTCAGCGATTTTAGCCAGCGTTTCCTTATACTCCTTTTCCAGTTGGAGGATCTCTAGACCGATCAGCTTATAGAGGCGCATTTCCAGAATAGCTCCAGCCTGTTTTTCCGTAAAGTGCAGCTTCTTTGCATCCTCTTCAAAACCCTTGACCCGGAAATTTATATTGGAGATATCTCCGGTCATCAGACAGTTCTTTGCGTCTTTCAGGTTTTTAGAACCCCTTAAAACTGCGATGATCAAATCAATGATGTCACAGGCTTTTATAAGGCCTTCCCTGATCTCTTTCTTTTCCAGCTCTTTTTCCAGAAGGGTCTGATATTTTCTGGTGGCATTTTCATATTGGAAATCCAGGTAATTTTTAAGGATTCCCCTTAAATCCAGGGTTTCCGGACGCCCGCCTGCAATGGCCAGCATGTTGACTCCAAAGGTATCTTCCAGCTTAGTTTTCTTATAAAGGATGTTGCGGATTTTCTCCACATCCGCATCCTTTCTCAGCTCCAGGACGATCCTGATCCCGTCTTTGTTGGACTGGTTGGAAATATCAACCACATCCGTAAGCTTTTTGCTCTCAACCAGGTCTGCCACATCCATCAGAAATTTATTAATTCCGGCTCCGACCATGGTATAGGGGATCTCTGTGATTAACAGTTTATCTTTATCTGCCTTCCGTTTTCCAAGCTCCACTTCTATTTTCCCTCTGAGCTTGATCTTTCCTACGCCGGTTTCGTAAATGGCAGGCAGATCACTTTTATTGGCTATAATACCGCCAGTGGGAAAATCCGGTCCAGGCAAATACTCCATTAATTCCTTTATGGTAATATCCTGATTATCAATATACGCACGGACCGCATCAATGACTTCTCCCAGGTTATGGGGAGGAATGCTGGTGCTCATACCCACTGCAATCCCCTCCGCCCCATTGATCAGCAGATTTGGAACCCGCACAGGAAGGACTTCCGGTTCCTTTTCCGTCTCATCGTAATTGGGGACAAAATCAACCGTCTTATCTAAGTCCTTTAAATAGACTTCCTCTGCGAATTTTTCCAGTCTGGCTTCCGTGTAACGCATGGCTGCCGCTCCGTCTCCCTCAATGGAGCCGAAGTTTCCGTGGCCGTTGACTAAAGGCATCCCCTTTTTAAATATCTGGGACATGACTACCAATGTCTCGTAAATGGAGCTGTCTCCATGGGGATGGTATTTACCCATGGTATCGCCCACGATACGCGCCGACTTCCGGTGGGGCTTATCATGGTTTAAACGAAGCTCGCTCATGTCATATAATACTCGCCGCT
>POVV01000285.1_pt1 | contig 38033 bp, 34 predicted proteins | sample 1560271 | NCBI WGS metagenome assembly POVV01 (sample SAMN08337232, study PRJNA429181) | Bioreactor metagenome, whole genome shotgun sequencing project. | biome: cows' rumen and soil; feature: anaerobic; isolation source: anaerobic chemostat enrichment culture, galacturonate as sole carbon... | reverse complement strand
ATGGTGTTTTACGCAACGAAGGTAAAATCTTTAAGAAAATCGATATGATGCCAAAGAGAAAACAGCGGAACCTCTTCAAACGTCTCATAATCGGCAAAATAGAGATCTTTCTGAAGAAGCCCCTCTTTCTTTAACAACATTTTCATTTCATCTAATAAACCGCTCATCAGTCCTCCATTTGAATCATTGGCAGGCTGAGGATTATAAACAAAAATTTGTCAGTAATCAGGGTTAATCCAATATTGTCAGCCGAAGAAAATAGAGTCACAGCGTATAATCGGCCACCATTCAGCCAATTAAGACGGCAAGTAAAGATCGGATTTAATCACCATCGGCAAAGTACATTCACCGATAAAAGTCACCCGCTCCTCAAAATCAGGAAGATCGGAGATAACGGAAAATGTCAGACTCATCAAATTATCAGCAACCCTAAACCTCACTTGACCAGCAATATCACTGGCAAAATATCCCGCTGAATATACTGTAATGTCTACGCCACTATTATTGCTTAGCTCGACAATATTCAGCTCATCGCACGCGACATACTCAATACCTTGTACTGACAGCTGATAGTCATAGGGAAAGCCAGACTTCTTCACTGGTAAGTATTCCACTGAAAAACAGAGCCTATTCTCTTCCAGACAAAAGCCACCTTGCTGAATTTTATAATCCAGCACTTTATTACTATCAACAAGTTGCCCGCATGGATTATTGCGAATGGCTTTTTGTAACTCAGTAACTACGCTTCTCTTGGCCAGTTCATCACTCAACAGTTGCCTTAACTGCACAACCGATGCCGGTTGACGGTAATCAAGAGAAATAAGATGCAGATACAGTGATTCACCGGCTTCAGATTTTCGTGGCGCAGGAATATCTGAGAGCCATTTTTCAAGCTCTGCATCATGATAAAGCTGCGCTTCAAACTCAGCAAAAGGCATCCTGTTCGACAGATAACGGTCAATAAGCGAAATAATCTGACTCATCCGCGCTGGGCCACCATAAACAGCCGAGGAAATGCCAACAGTACATTTCCGTCTTGGCGTACTGAATATGCCTGCTGAAGTTCACTGAGGTAAAGGTGTAGGAATGCTTGCTGTTCCGATTCATCGAGTGGATTGAGGAACGGGCGTAAGCCGGTTGAACGAACCCACTCAATAATCGCCTCAACCGATGGCATCACATGATAAAAAGTCGTCCGCCAAATATCGACTTTACAACCATGGCTGACCAGCAGGTCATAATACTCATCGGTAGCCAGCAGTCGGTTACTGCGAAAAGCCTGTTCACCGATTTTATCTTCCCACTGGCTTTCCATCGCCACTTTACGCATCAGTGCGTGAGACGGTTGCTCTAAGTTATCCGGTACCTGTAGCGCCAGAGAACCTCCGTCAGCCAGCTGTCGCACTAGATGAGGTAATAATTTTTGATGGTCCGGAACCCATTGCAACGATGCATTCGCGTAAATAATGTCTTGGGGAACATCCGGCTGCCAAGTGCTGATATCAGCCTGCTGAAACTGACATAAAGGTAAACGTTGCTTGGCCTGAGCCAGCATAGCGGCAGAACTATCAACGCCGGTAATAGCGCTCTGAGGATAAGCCTGATGCAGCAGCTCGGTACTATTTCCCGGCCCGCAGCCCAGATCGCTAATATATCGGGCATTAGAGCGATCTATTCGTGCCAATAGCTCACGGGCAGGACGGGTTCTTTCTGCCTCAAACTGAAGATAAAGCTCAGGATTCCAATCTTTCATGATATTCCTTGTCTGACACTGTAGGCGGCCGGTTAGGGTCAATACCATAGAATAAAAATGGAAAACTTAATAGTGAGGTTTTTGGGGGTTTATTGAGGTAAATCGCAAATAGAAAAATAAGTCGGGGAGATAAAACAGGGCACTCTGCTTTTCACAGCAATGCCCTAAAGAGCAACAGCTAACACAAAGAAAAAACCACCTCAGTTATTACGAAATCACCGCTCTGCGCTGTAATTCATCAACCAGTTGATCAACCAATTGTCCCAGAGGTAACTCTCCGTTTAAATGAATATCCGGCTTAAGGGGCTGTTCATAGGGTAGATCGATACCGGTAAACTGTTTAATCTCACCTTTCCGGGCTCTCTTATAGAGCCCTTTGGGGTCACGCTGTTCACAAACTTCGAGCGGTGTATCAACAAACACTTCAATAAAGCTACCTTCGGGTAAACGCAGTGCCACATTCTCTCGGTCGCTGCGATGAGGAGATATAAATGCGGTAATCACGACCAGCCCTGCATCCATCATTAAACCGGCAACCTCACCGACGCGACGAATATTTTCTCGCCGGTCCTCATCAGAAAACCCCAGATCCTGACAGAGTCCATGGCGAACGTTATCGCCGTCTAACAAATAGGTTCGTACGCCTTGATGGTGTAGCGCCTGCTCCAGAGCACCCGCGATCGACGACTTTCCCGAACCGGATAATCCGGTCAGCCACACCACCACCGCACAGTGCTGATTAGCGACCTCCCGGTCCGTTCGGGTAATGGCATGAGGATGCCAGACAACATTGTGTTCCATGCCCTTGCTACCTTAGCCTTTCTGAGACAAATCACTGGCATTCCAGTGTGGATAATAACGACGTACCAGCGCATTAAGCTCTTTTTCAAACTCACTGTCGGCTGCGGTTTTTTCCACCCTGTCTTGATTAGCTGAATAGGTTTCCCGCACTAAACCGGCACCGACAGTCACGTTGGTTAGACGATCGATAAAGATAAAGCTGCCGGTATCCTGATTAGTCTGATAACGGTCAAACAGTAAGGGTTCATCAAAAGCCACATCGACAACGCCAATGCCGTTCAAAGGCAGTTCCGTTGATTGACGTTGTTCCAGCGAGTTGATATCCCGCTGATGCTGAATGCGCTCAATTCTGACCCGGCTTTTCTTACCGGCGACTTTAATATCATAGCTTTGTCCCGCTAATAACGGATTTTCGGCCATCCATACCACATCCAGCGAGGCACTATGCCCGGCGTGCAGACTATTATCATCCGCGGCAACTAACAGATCGCCACGGCTGATATCAATCTCATGGTTTAATACCAGAGTAATAGCCTCCCCCGGATAAGCCTGCTGTTGATCGCCGTCAAACGTGACAATACGTTTAATTTGGCTGGTTACCCCGGAAGGTAATACCTTAACCGCTTGCCCGACCTGAACTACGCCCGAAGACAGCGTTCCGGCATAACCACGGAAATCCAGATTAGGCCGATTAACATACTGAACCGGAAAGCGTAATGGCTGTTGCTCGCGCTCGGCAATAACGTTAACAGACTCCAGAATCTCCAGCAGAGTCGCGCCGGAATACCATGGCATATTTGGCGCGGTAATCGCGACGTTGTCGCCATCCAGCGCCGACAGCGGAACAAATTTAATATCCAAATCATCCGGTAACTGCTGAGCAAAACTCAAGTAATCACTGCGGATCTGTTCAAATACCGACTGACTGTAGTCCACCAGATCCATTTTATTAATCGCGACCACCAAGTGACGAATCCCCAACAGGGTGGCAATAAAACTGTGGCGACGGGTTTGAGCCAGAACGCCTTTACGGGCATCAATTAGCAAAATAGCTAAATCACAGGTCGACGCTCCGGTAGCCATATTACGGGTATATTGCTCATGCCCCGGCGTGTCGGCGATAATAAACTTACGTTTCTCCGTCGAGAAATAGCGATAGGCGACATCAATAGTAATTCCCTGTTCCCGTTCCGCCTGAAGTCCGTCAACCAGTAAGGCTAAATCTAATTTCTCACCGGCCGTACCGATACGCTTACTGTCGCTGTGCAGGGTAGAAAGCTGATCCTCATAAATCTGACGGGTATCGTGCAGCAAGCGCCCGATCAGGGTACTTTTACCATCGTCAACGCTACCGCAGGTTAGAAAACGCAACAGACTTTTATTTTGTTGAGCATGAAGATAGGCTTCAACCCCCCCCTGCTCAGCGATTTGCCGGGCAATAACATCGTTAATTGCCGGCGGATGATCAATAACTGCGCCCATAATATTTCCCCTCAGAAATAGCCCTGACGTTTTTTAAGTTCCATAGAACCGGCCTGATCGCGGTCAATAACCCGCCCCTGCCGTTCACTGGTTGTTGAGACCAACATTTCTTCAATGATCTCAGGCAGAGTTTCCGCCTCAGACTCCACCGCGCCGGTCAAAGGCCAGCAGCCAAGAGTACGGAAACGAACTTTACGTTTCACAATCACCTCGCCCGGTTGGAGATCGATTCGGTTGTCATCGACCATCAGCAGCATACCGTCACGCTCCAGAATCGGGCGCGGCTTAGCTAAATACAGCGGAACAATGTCTATTTTTTCTAAAGATGTACTGCCAGATATCCAGCTCAGTCCAGTTAGATAACGGGAAAACCCGAATGCTTTCCCCTTTATTAATCTGGCCGTTATAGTTATGCCATAGCTCCGGGCGCTGGTTTTTCGGATCCCAGCGGTGAAAGCGGTCACGAAACGAATAGATACGCTCTTTGGCTCTGGACTTCTCTTCATCACGACGAGCTCCGCCAAAGGCCGCGTCAAAACCATATTTGTTCAGAGCCTGTTTTAAGCCCTCAGTTTTCATGATGTCAGTATGCTTGGCACTGCCGTGAACAAACGGATTAATCCCCATCGCTACGCCTTCCGGATTCTGATGAACCAGCAGGTCAAAGCCATAGGCTTTTGCCGTTTTATCACGAAACTGGTACATCTCCTGAAACTTCCAGCCAGTATCTACATGCAACAATGGAAACGGCAAATTGCCTGGAAAAAATGCCTTACGCGCCAGATGCAACATCACCGATGAATCTTTACCGATAGAGTAAAGCATGGCCGGATTAGAGAATTCAGCAGCCACCTCACGGATAATGTGTATGCTTTCTGCTTCCAGTTGGCGCAGGTGAGTCAGTCGTTTTTCGTCCACGTTAATACCTCAATTCGCTGTCTGACGGCGGTTAAGCCAGATTGACTACCGACTGCCATTGTGTCGGTTGATTCTGTTGCAATGTTTGATGATGAGCCGACTCACCGAACCAGCTAAGGCGCTGATGCAGCGCAGCAACCTCACCGATAACCAATAAGGCCGGTGACGGTGCTCTCTTCGCTAAATCGTCGAGTTGTAATAGTGTGCCGGTGAGAACCTGTTGATCGGCGCGGGTACCCCGCCCGATAACCGCGATCGGCGTTGACGGCGAGCGCCCGTGCGTAATTAATTGCTGCTGAATATCTGACGCTTTAACTGCCCCCATATAGATAGCCAGCGTCTGATGCCCTTGGGCCAGCTGAGACCAGTTAAGGCCATCCGATTCCGGGCGGCAGTGGCCGGTAATAAAAGTCACGCTTTGGGAGTAATCTCTGTGGGTCAACGGAATTCCGGCATAGGCGGTAGCGCCTGCGGCGGCTGTAATTCCCGGTACAACCTGAAAAGGAATACCGGCATCAGCCAAAACTTCTAACTCTTCGCCGCCCCGGCCAAATATAAACGGGTCTCCGCCTTTCAGCCGTACCACTCTCTTTCCCTCAAGGGCCAGTTTAACCAACAGCTGATTAGTCTCTTCCTGCGCCACTGAATGGGCACCGGCCCTTTTACCAACGCAAATTTGCTCTGCATCTCGACGCACCAGCGCCAGAATCTCATCGGTGACTAAAGAGTCGTGCAGCACCACATCTGCCTGCTGAATAGCCTGTAGACCGCGCAGCGTAAGCAATCCTGCATCGCCCGGCCCTGCCCCTACCAGCGTAACGTCGCCAGTCTGACCTTGATTTTGTGACAGCTGGAGTTCAAGTTCAGCCTGAGCATCGTCAATACGGTTAGCCGCAACCAAAGCGGCAAAGCGTCCATTAAAAGTGCGCTCCCAAAAGCGGCGACGCTCACTGAGGGTGCTTAATCGTTGTTTAACCCGATCGCGCCAGTTACCGGCGATTTCAGCGACGGTTCCCAGACTCGCAGGTAATAATGCTTCTAGCTTTTCGCGTAATAATCGGGCTAATACCGGCGCTTTACCCGCGGATGAAACCGCAACAACCAAAGGAGAACGGTCAACTATGGAAGGAAAAATAAATGAGCAGCGCGCCGGGTCGTCAACCACATTAACCAAACGACGGCGCTGGTTGGCAGCCTGAAAGACCTGAGCATTAAGCGTGCTGTTATTGGTTGCAGCAATCACCAGAAAAATATCATCAAGCTGAGTGACATCGAAAACTTTTGCCAGCCAGTGAATAGATTGCTTTTGATGCAGTTGATTAACTTCGTCCGCTAATGACTGCGCAACAACATAGACATCGGCTCCCGCACTCAGCAGCAAGCTTATTTTACGGGCAGCCACTTCGCCGCCGCCAACAACCAGCACCGGGCGATGTTTAAGATCGGCAAATATCGGTAAGTAATCCACAGCAGGCTTCGCTCAATTAACAAAGTTATAACCTGACTATAGAGAGTCCTGCCCGGTGATAGAAATGATGAAAAAGCATTTCATATAGCTGAATGGAATAGAAACTGATATTCGGATCTAAATAAAATGGATAAGCATTTAAACATCCACAATACAAAATAATTATTGACCAATCGGTACAAATTATGGTTATTATCTATCAGCAGATTCCATAACCTAAATGATGACGTTGAGAAAAAGCCAATGATAACGAGCGGAAGACCCTGTGAATTTAATCGGCAGAAGGTTATTGAAGCCGCGATGGAACTGTTCTGGTTAAAAGGTTACAAAGCCACCTCCACTCAAGAGCTTTGTGAATATACCGGATTGGGAAAAGGCAGTCTGTATAACGCCTTCGGCAATAAACAAGGGTTATATCAGCAAGCATTAGAGTACTACCATGAGCTGGCAATCAAAACCCAGTTGGATATCCTTAATGGCCCCGGCCTTGCAAAAGAAAAGCTAAGAGCCTTGCTAGAATGGGGCATTAATGCAGACCTGGACCGCAGTGAGCCTCGTACCTGTATGGCACTATTTTCCGCTCTGGAGCTTAGCCGCCAAGACCCCATAGTTGAACGGCTCAACCGCATCTATTCGGCAAAATTAGAGCAGGCTCTGTTCCACCTATTTGAGTTAGGACAGCGTTCAGGTGAAATCAAGGCAAGCTGTCCGGCGCTTGAAATGTCCCGGGCGTTTCTTGGCAGCTATTACGGTCTGCGCATTATGGGCCAAACGATTCGCGATAAGCATTTTTTACGTGATGTTCTTAACGGCACTCTCGCCGCGCTATAAGTACCGCCTTTCAGATAAAGATTCTCATTGAAATAGGGCCTGAGGGCTTGTATTTTTTAATTAATTTTGTACCGATCGGTAAAGATCAATATCTAAGGAATATTTCATGCCATTAGCCGTTTATATTTTAGGTCTGACTATATTTTCCGTCGCTACCTCGGAATTTATGATTGCAGGCATGATGCCCTCATTAACCGCAGCATTTAATGTCAGCATTACAAAGGTGGGTTATCTGATCTCTATCTATGCGGCCAGCATGGTTATCGGTGGCCCTATCTTAACCGCAATATTAATTAAAATGAGGATCCCGCATAAACGCGCCTTACTCAGCCTTATTGTTATTTATACGTTAGGCCAGAGCGTTGGTGCGATGGCCAATAGTTACGGCTTAATGGTTATCGCCCGTATCATTACCGGCGTTGCTGCTTCTGCCTGTTTTGGCGTGGCATTGGCTATTTGCGGTAACATCGCTAAACCGGAATCACGTGGCCGGGCCGCAGCGGTAGTGGTTAGCGGGCTTATGTTTGCTACCATGCTCGGTTTGCCAATTGCCACGGTGGTCGATCAACAGTTTGGCTGGCGAGCCAGCTTCTGGCTAGTGGTTGCCCTTACCGCGCTGTGCGGAATAATTAGTTCGGTGATGCTGCCTGCGTCATCGAAGCCGGAAGAAGCTAATTTAGCGGCAGAGTTAGACGACTTCAAAAACATTCATCTATGGGCTGCTTATGCCACCAGCGGGATGGTGCTGGGGGCAACCTTCGCTGCATTTAGCTACTTTTCGCCAATACTGACCGAAATTACCGGCATAGCATCAAACAGACTGCCCTTACTATTTTCACTGTACGGCATTGCGGCTTTACTAGGAAATATCATTGTCGGGAGACTGGCTGATAAATATATGCTGCCAATTACCACTGCCGGATTATTGGTTCTCTTGGCTGCACTGACGCTTTTCGCCCTGTTCACTCAAAATCCAATTATCTCTATTACTGCCATGATGCTCATCGGGCTAGTCGGCATTTCAATGAATCCTGTACTCATCATTCGGGTAATGAGAAATTCCCGCGCCGGACCATTGGTCAACACGGTTCATACATCGGTGATTAATATCGGTTTGGCCGTGGGGTCATGGCTGGGAGGGTTAGCAATTAGCAGTGGCTATGGATTGCGGGCTCCGCTCTGGGTAGGAGCTATGCTGGCTGTGCTTGGCATAATCAGCCTTCTGCCCTATTTTAGCTATAAGATAAATAGCCCTAAGACTTGCTACACCAAGTGTGAGTAATCGATCCGCTGATTTCAAAACCCGACGAAATATCGGGTTTTCACCTATCGGGCGACTCTGGCCCTATCCTTCATGTAGCCCGCACTCGCGCTTTAAGCCAAAGAACCGGGTCTGTTCCTCAGTCATTCCCGGCTCCCATTTACGGGTGGTATGAGTGTCGCCAACCGATAAATACCCTTGCTCCCATAGCGGATGGTAGCTTAATCCGTTATCCGTCAAGTATTGATAAACCTGCCGATTATCCCAGTCGATAATTGGCAAAAATTTAAATACGCCACGCTGAATAGCCAGAACCGGTAATGCCCCCCGGCTTCCCGATTGCTCACGGCGTAAACCGGCAAACCACGTTTGAGCCTGTAACTCAGCTAATGCACGATTCATTGGCTCAACTTTATTCAATTGGTTATAGCGTTCAATGCCTTCGACGCCCTGCTCCCACAGTTTGCCATAGCGGGCTTCCTGCCATGCGGGAGTATACAGTGAACGATAAATCTTTAGATTTAAACCGAGCTGTTCAGACAGGCGATCGATAAACTGATAGGTTTCCGGAAACAAATAGCCGGTATCGGTCAGCACCACCGGAATATCAGGACGCTGACGTGATACCAGATGTAAACAAACCGCGGCCTGAATACCAAAGCTGGAAGACAACACCTTATTCTCCGGCAGATTTTCCAACGCCCATGCAACCCGCTTAACGGCAGACAGCGACTCTAAGCGCTGATTAATATCGACGAGTCGTGCCGTCTGTTCCTCACGAGATAGCAAATTGAGCGCGGCTAAATCAATATCAGACATAGGTTCACCTTAATCGTAAAAGTCACGGGCAGAATCAATTACCGGCTTAACAATACCGGCGCGAATGGTGTAATCACCAAAGCCTTCATCAGAATGACGCTGTTCGGCCCAGCGGCCAATCAGGTTATCCAGCTCAGACAATATCTCTGCCGAAGTAATATTCTCTCGGTACATTCTCGGGATCCGCGTTCCTTCGCGATTGCCACCCAAGTGTAAGTTATAGCGATCCGGAGCCTTGCCCACCAGCCCGACCTCAGCCAACATAGCCCGACCACAGCCGTTAGGGCACCCGGTAACCCGCAGTACAATATGTTCGTCCGCAACCTTATGCTGAGCCATAATGTCTTCTACCCGCGTAACAAATTCCGGCAAAAAGCGTTCAGCCTCAGCCATTGCCAGCGGGCAGGTAGGAAAAGAGACGCAGGCCATCGAGTTCTTTCGCTGCTCAGTGACGCCGTCACTAATCAGTCCATGTTGACGTGCTAAGCCTTCAATCAGTGATTTATCTTCAGGCAAAATGCCCGCCACAATCAGATTTTGGTTAGCCGTCAGGCGGAAATCCCCTTGGTGGATTTTAGCAATTTCAGCCATACCGGTTTTTAACGTTCTGCCCGGATAATCCAGCAGCCGGCCATTCTCAATAAACAGCGTCAGGTGCCATTTATTATCAATGCCTTCCACCCAACCGATACGATCGCCGCGAGAGGTAAATTCATAAGGGACTATCGGTGCGAAAACAATCCCTGCCCGCTTCTCAACTTCTTGTTTAAATGCCTCAACCCCAACCCGCTCCAGCGTGTATTTGGTTTTTGCATTTTTACGTTCCGAGCGGTTTCCCCAGTCACGCTGAGTACCAACAACCGCCTCAGCGATAGCCAAGGTGTGTTCTAATGGAATATAGCCAAACTCTGAGGCTTTACGCGGATAAGTCAGCTTATCGCCATGCGTCATCGCCAGACCACCGCCAACCAGTACGTTAAAACCGATAAGTTGACCATTTTCACCCACGGCAACAAAGTTGAGATCGTTGGCATGCAGGTCGACATCGTTATCCGGAGGAATCACTACCGTGGTTTTAAATTTACGCGGCAAATAGGTCGAACCTAATACTGGCTCAACGTCCGTGGTTTCCAGCTTCTCGCCATCCAGCCAAATTTCAGCATAGGCGCGAGTTTTTGGCAGCAAATGCTCTGAGATCTTTTTCGCCCACTCATAGGCCTGCTGGTGGAGCTCTGACTCAACCGGATTGGAAGTACAGAGTACGTTACGGTTAACGTCACCAGCAGTGGCAATAGAGTCCAAATTCAGCCGGTTAAGTAACTGATGCATCGGTTTAATATCGTTTTTCAGCACGCCATGGAACTGAAAGGTTTGGCGAGTAGTCAGGCGAATACTGCCATATAACGTGTCTTCCGCCGCAAATTTATCGATGCCTAACCACTGTTGCGGAGTAATGATTCCTCCCGGTAGGCGGCAACGAAGCATGACATTAATTAAAGGTTCGAGTTTCTGCTCGGTGCGTTCAGCGCGCAGATCGCGGTCATCTTGCTGGTACATGCCGTGAAAGCGAATTAGCTGAAAGTTATCTCCGCGAAAACCACCGGTTAACCCGTCTTTTAGATCTTCAGCAATAGTACCGCGCAGAAAGTTACTTTCGCCCTTAAGCCGCTCATTGTCCGACAGCTTTGGCTGTACCTGATGTGTAGAATTTAACTCAGTATTATTGCTCATTAATAAACATCCCGCTGATAGCGCTTCTCGAGGCGCAATTCGCTTAAAAACTCGTCGGCCTGCTCCAGGTCCATTGCCCCATGGATTGACACAACGTCCAATAACGCTTGCTCTACGTCTTTCGCCATACGGTTGGCATCACCACAAACATACAAATGAGCGCCATCCTGAATCCATTGCCACAGTTCACTGCCGTTTTCACGCAGTTTGTCCTGAACATAGACTTTCTGCTCCTGATCCCGTGACCAGGCCAAATCAACACGGTTAAGCAGCCCACTTTTGACATAGCGCTGCCACTCAACCTGATAGAGAAAATCAGAGGTAAAATGAGGGTTGCCAAACACCAGCCAGTTTTTACCGCCTGCGTCAGTGGCTTCCCGGTGCTGTAAGAATGCTCTGAACGGCGCAATACCGGTTCCCGGACCAATCATTACCACCGGTTTTTCAGGATCGTCCGGCAGGCGGAAGTTATCGTTATGTTCAACAAATACGGCAATCTCGCCCTCTTCTTCCAGACGGTCGGCTAAAAAGCCTGAAGCACCGCCGGTACGAGGTTGACCGTCAATGTCATAACGCACTACCCCAACGGTAAGATGAGCTTCACTCCCTACTTCCTCCTGAGAGGAGGCTATCGAATAGAGGCGTGGCGTTATCGGGCGTAACAGGCTGACGAGCGTTTGAGCGTCTAACCGGCAAGGAGCATGGCGAACCATGTCCACTACGGGCGTATTCTGGGCATAAGCCTGTAATCGGGACTTATCTTGCAGTAATTCAGCTAAGCGGGCGTTACCCGAATGGACGGCATAAGCTTCCACAATACCGGTGGTATTTTGCGTCAGCTCATAGTGATAGCGCAGAGCATCACGCAGCGGTTCAATTTTTCCCTGAACTTCAATCTGCTCGTCACCGGTCAAGCCCAGCTCGGACAACAGTCGTTCAATCAGCTGTGGATCGTTCTGGAACCAGACACCAAGAGAGTCTCCCGGCTGATAGCTTAGCCCCGAATCCCCCAAATCGATTTCGATATGGCGAATATCTTTATCTGAGCTGCGGGAGGTAATTTTTTGATTAACCGACAGCGAAGCGATTAACGGTTGTTCTTTATTGTACTGACTGTGGTGTACTGCCGAGTTGACTGATGACGACAACGTAGCCGCAGGAGCAGAGGCCTCAACCACTGACTTCAGTTTTTCAACGACCTGTTTGCGCCATTGCTCTGCCAGTGGTTGATAATCGACGTCCGCATCAACCCGGTCAATTAAACGGGCGGCACCTAACTCAGCCAGTCGGGTGTCAAAATCTTTCCCGGTCTGACAGAAGTTTTCATAAGAAGTATCCCCCAGACCAAAAACGGCAAACTGAGTTTGGGTTAACCGCGGCGCTTTTTTAGAGAAGAGGTATTTGTATAGCGCGATAGCCTCTTCAGGCGCATCACCTTCTCCCTGAGTAGAGACGACGACAATCAGCTGTTTTTCTTGATCGATTTGCTTAAATTTATAATCACCGGCATTTACCAGCGACACCGGCAAGCCGGCATGGGCCAGATCGTCTTGTAGCTGAGTGGCTAACCGTCGTGCATTACCGGTCTGAGAGGCCGACAAGATCGTTATCGGTCGAACAGCCGTAGCAGCCGATGAAGCCTGAGCAGGCAACGCAGATATTTCATCTGTGTGCTGGCTGGTCAATCCCCATAAATAACCTGATACCCAGGCTACCTGAACCGGCGTCAGGCTCGAGGTTATGGTTTTTAACTGTTCTAACTGCGCCTGTGATAACGGTAAAACAGGGGTAGGTATAGCCTTATCAGACATCATTATGCGGATCCCTTAGAATTAATACGCCTAAGAGTATCCCGCTGGTTTAATTAGATTAAAGAATGGAAAGACATATTTAATAATTAAAAAGCATATGGGGAAATAATCGCGGGTAATTTTCATATAAAAACCAACTGATAAAATTATTATCCTTTTAAGTAAAACATCCCCTTGACCTTACAGTTGCTGGAAGGTTTAAACTCATTTACACGTTAAGAGAAACAACCGGTTTTGATACTAATCTGAATAATATTCGGGGAGTGAATGATGTCACATACTACTATTTTTAAGCTGCAAGGCTTGTCGTGCATGGGATGTGCCGGAAAAGTTAAAAAAGCACTGGATGCTTTAAGCGGTATACAGTCTTCGGACGTTAATGTGCATTATGCAAAAATCGTCAGCGAGTTGGATAATTCAGCGCTTATCGCGGCGATTGAACAGGCTGGCTACAAAGCGACGCCGGCTGAACCGGAGGTAACGCTGAACCTGTCAGGCTTATCCTGCGGTCATTGCACCGGAGCCACAACCAAAGCATTAGAGGCGGTTGACGGCGTTTTTACCGCTAACGTCACTGTCGATAAGGCAGAGGTTTACGGTAGCGCCAATGCAGAATCGCTGATTGCTGCCGTTGAGCAAGCGGGCTATACGGCCACTATCGCAGACCATCAGCAACAAATTTTGAGCCTATCGGGTCTGTCCTGCGGCCATTGCATCGGCGTAACGCAGAAAGCACTGGAACAGGTTCCCGGTGTTGAACAGGTTAGCGTATCGATTGATAGCGCCACCGTAAAGGGCTCGGCGACGACTGAGAGCCTGATTGCGGCGGTTGAACAAGCGGGTTATCACGCCACTGCGGGCGGGGAGCAAACTCACCCAAAATCTGAGCCGCTGTCAGTATCAGAACAACCGGAGCCGATGACAGCGGCCAATAGCGATATTCCGGTAGAAAATCAGCCAGTAACCGCTTTACCCGAAGACGATGACGACAGTCTGCAGCTTTTACTTAGCGGTATGAGCTGTGCCAGCTGCGTCAGTAAAGTACAAAAAGCGCTGGAAAGCGTACCGGGCGTTGAACAGGCCAGAGTGAATCTGGCAGAACGCAGCGCCATGGTTTTTGGTCAGGCTCAACAGGCCGACCTTATCAGCGCGGTGGAGAAAGCCGGCTACGGCGCAGAAATTATCCTTGATGAGGATGAACGCCGCGCCCGGCAGAATGAAACCGCTCAGCAGAGCATTAAACGTTTTCGCTGGCAGTCTGCGCTGGCTTTAGCGCTGGGTGGTCCGCTGATGCTATGGGGAATTTTTGGCGGAACCATGATGGTAACGTCGGATAACCAGCCCTATTGGATCACCGTAGGATTAGTAACCTTAGCGGTCATGATCGCCGCAGGCGGCCACTTCTATGTTAATGCATGGCGTAGCCTGATGAACCGCAGCGCCACCATGGACACGCTGATTGCATTAGGAACGGGTGCCGCATGGATTTATTCCATCAGCGTAGCTATCTGGCCGGATATTTTCCCGATGGCGGCCCGTCATATCTATTTTGAAGCCAGCGCGATGATTATTGGTCTGATTAACCTCGGACACGCTCTTGAACAGCGGGCAAGGCAACGTTCATCCAAAGCCCTTGAACGGCTTTTAGACCTGACGCCGCCAACGGCAAAAATTGTGACTGAACAGGGTGAAAAAGTCATTCCGCTATCTGAGGTTCAGTTAGGTATGACTATTCGTCTGGCTACCGGCGATCGGGTGCCGGTTGACGGTGAAATTATTCAGGGTGAAATTTGGCTGGATGAAGCGATGCTGACCGGTGAGGCCATGCCCCAACAGAAATCTGCTGAGACTGAAGCCAGAATCCATGCCGGCACCGTGGTTCAGGACGGTAGTGCCCTATTCCGCGCCGGTGCGGTAGGTAATCAAACCACCTTAGCCAGAATCATTAAGCTGGTTCGCCAGGCTCAAAGCAGTAAACCAGAAATTGGCCGCATGGCTGACCGGATTTCATCCGTGTTTGTTCCGGTTGTGGTGGCAATTGCGCTGATCAGCGGACTGATTTGGTATCTGGTTGGCCCTCAGCCACAGTTGGTTTATACCTTGGTAATCGTGACTACGGTATTAATCATTGCCTGCCCTTGTGCACTTGGGTTGGCAACCCCAATGTCGATTATTTCCGGCGTTGGCCGGGCGGCTGAACTCGGCGTGCTGGTCAGAGACGCTGATGCGCTGCAACAGGCCAGCGATGTTGATACCGTAGTATTCGATAAAACGGGAACGCTGACCGAAGGTAAGCCCAAGGTCACCGCCATTTATACCTTCAACGATAGCGCAGAGTCTCAGGTGCTTGAATGGGCTGCTGCTCTGGAGCAAGGCGCAAGCCATCCGCTGGCTCATGCCATTTTGACCAAAGCGGGTGATCGAGTTTTACCGGCAGTAACTGAATTTAGGACCTTACGCGGACTTGGCGTTAGCGGAACCCTGAATAACACACCATTGTTATTAGGCAATGACCGCTTAATGGCGGAACAGAATATCGATACCAGTGAAGCCACTGAAACTATGCGTACAGAGGCAGAACTTGGCGCGACTCCGGTATTACTAGCCGCCAACGGTAAACTGGTCGCCCTACTCGCCATTCGCGATCCGCTACGCAGTGATAGCGTGCTGGCACTAGAACGCCTGCATAAGCAAGGTTATCAGCTTGTCATGCTTACCGGTGATAATCCGATAACGGCAAATGCTATCGCCAAAGAGGCTGGTATTGATAAAGTGATTGCCGGCGTATTGCCCGATGGTAAAGCTGATGCCATCAAGCAGCTACAGGCATCGGGCCATAAAGTCGCCATGGTGGGTGACGGCATCAACGACGCACCGGCACTGGCCTGTGCCGATGTAGGTATTGCAATGGGCGGAGGTAGTGATATCGCGATTGAAACCGCAGCCATAACGCTGATGCGCCATAGCCTTGAAGGTGTCGCCGATGCTTTAGCATTATCCAAAGCAACGCTAAGCAATATGAAACAAAACCTGTTAGGGGCATTTATCTATAACACGTTGGGAATTCCTATTGCAGCCGGCGTACTTTATCCACTGACCGGAACCTTATTAAGCCCGGTAGTTGCCGGTGCGGCCATGGCGCTATCGTCGATTACCGTAGTAAGTAACGCTAACCGTTTATTGCGTTTTAAACCTAAGAAGTAACCTTGTTCTGTCAGTCTGTAACAAGCCGACAAACTCATCGCCTTGAGTCTGTCGGCTTAACCTGTTAATACTCTTAGTCAAAGCGTGTTATTCGGTTATGTTCAAACTTTCAGGATCAGTATGATTAAAACCTTTCGCCGTCTGGCAGTGTTAATGGGCTTGGCCTCGCCGCTAGCCTGTGCTTATCCGGCTTATGACGCACAGATGCCTAATGGCAGTCAGTTCCATCTGGTCGGCAGCATTCATATGGGGACGCGGGGAATGTCGCCGTTACCTTCCGCGCTACTGAAACAAATCGAAAACTCCGACGGACTAATCGTCGAGGTCGATATCACTAAACCCATCAGTTTTAACAGTCCGGATGATTATCCTCATCTGGAACAGCGGCTTTCTTCGGCCGAATACCAAGCCTTGATTGAGCGCTGTCACTCTTTAGGTCTCGATATTGACTCTATTGTATATAAACCGGGCTGGCATGCAGCACTGGCATTACAAGCCATGCAGGCCAGCCATAATGGATTACATAGCGAATACGGCATTGATTATCAGGTCATACAAGCCGCTTATAATATGGATATTCCGGTAATTGAACTTGAAGGCGCAGACCGGCAGATGCAGCTGTTAACCCAAATCCCAAACAACGGCATTCCCCTGTTACAAGACTCTCTCGCTCACTGGCAGGATAATGATGAAATCATGCAAATCATGATTGACTGGTGGCTAGCTGAAAAAACCAAACCACAAGAGCTCAATTTGCCTTACGGTATGAGCGGCGATTTATATAACTTACTTATTACCGGCCGTAATACCTTATGGAATCAACAGCTAACGGCCTATCCTAAAGGTAAATACGTTGTGGTTGTTGGCGCTTTGCATCTATACGGTGATAATAATTTGCCTGATTTATTAAATGCGAGCCGGTAACAAAAGTATTAGACTTAATACGCTTTGCAAAACCCGCCAGCCGCGGGTCGCTGTATTGATTAATAAGGACAATCTATGACACCCGCAGTCAGACTACTTAAACAAAAAAAAATCGACTATATCCTTCATCCTTATAACCACGATCCTAATGAAACTAACTTTGGTGATGAAGCGGTAAAGAAGCTGGGTCTGGATGCTGCGCGTGTCTATAAAACGCTGTTAGTCAGCGTTAACGGTGATGCTAAACACTTAGCTGTAGCTATTGTTCCTGTTTCTGGCATGCTGGATTTGAAGAAAATGGCCAAGGCTCTGTCGGCCAAAAAGGTAGAAATGGCCGATCCCATGCTGGCTCAGCGCGTAACCGGTTATCTGGTCGGCGGCATTAGTCCTTTAGGTCAAAAAAAATTGTTGCCCACCGTCATTGATGAAGGGGCTCAAGGCTTCCCGAGTATGTTTATCTCAGGCGGAAAGCGCGGTCTGGATATTGAACTCAAACCGCAGGATTTATGCCGGTTAGTGTCCGGTACGTTTTCGCCTATAGCAGTAAAAGATAACAATAAATAAACCGGTTTAATGAGCGTCGATATGATTTCTGCGGGCTAATTGTCAGGCCAGATAGAACCACCTGCCGCAGCTATTTTCCACTGCCTGTTTGATTCCGGACTTTTTTCACTAACCACAATAAATAACCATTATGACTAATCAGACAAGCAGTAATACCACTGTACCGCCCGTTGCCAGTGCCAGTAACTCACGTAAAACCTCATTTAAAGTTCTTGGCGCAATCAGCGTTTCACATATGCTGAATGATATGACCCAATCGTTGATTGTGGCTATCTATCCGATGTTACAGGGTGAGTTCTCGCTGAGCTTCGGCCAGATTGGTTTGATCACGCTGACTTACCAACTTACTGCATCGCTATTACAGCCGCTTATCGGCCTATATACCGATAAGCATCCGAAGCCATTTTCATTGCCAGTAGGTATGACATTTACCCTGGTCGGGCTGCTGTTATTGGCCTACGCATCAAGTTTCCCGATGGTGCTCATCGCGGCCGCGTTGGTTGGTACCGGTTCATCCGTCTTCCACCCGGAATCCTCACGCGTCGCCAGAATGGCATCCGGCGGTAAACACGGGATGGCCCAATCAATATTTCAGGTGGGTGGCAACTTCGGCGCCTCATTAGGCCCGTTAATGGCAGCCTGGTTTATTACGCCATATGGTAAAGGCACCCTGACCTGGTTTGCTATAGCACCACTGCTTGCCATTATTGTGTTACTGCAAATTGGTCGCTGGTATCAGGCCCAACAACGTAGTAACGGCGGTAAAGTATTTAAGCCGTCTAGCGCACCGCGTTTGCCGAATAAGACCATCGCATTCTCGTTATTTATCTTATTAACCCTAATATTCTCTAAATACTTCTATCTGGCCAGCATCAGCAGCTATTACACCTTTTATTTAATGCATAAGTTCGGTGTTTCACTGGAAAATGCTCAGGTTCACCTATTTGTCTTTCTGTTCGCGGTAGCGGCCGGAACCATAATTGGCGGGCCTGTCGGTGACAGAATTGGTCGTAAATATGTTATTTGGGCCTCTATACTGGGCGCTGCGCCCTTTACGCTCATTTTACCCCATGCATCACTGTTCTGGACCGGTATTTTGACCGTAATAATCGGAGTTATTATGGCCTCGGCCTTTTCAGCCATTTTAGTATACGCTCAGGAGATGATTCCGGGAAAAATCGGTATGGTTTCAGGGTTATTCTTCGGGCTATCATTTGGTATGGGTGGGCTCGGTGCCGCCGCACTGGGCTACGTAGCCGACAGAACAAGCATTGAAACGGTTTATCATATATGTGCTTTCCTCCCTCTACTGGGAATTATGACCGCTTTGCTGCCTAATATTGAGAATAAAGAGTAGCTATACACACATTCCTCTGGCTGAAATTCTTTTTCCGCCAGAGGAAGAGCCTTATCCCACATAGCAATAAACCACCATTCTTAAGAAAAACACCGTCAGCCCATCTTTTCAGTCAAATCATCAGTTATTTCAAAAAAAACCAATATTTCCCAAGCAAAAATAGTTTAAATGCAATAAACTTAAAACGTCCCTTACCCCCCACCAACAAAGAAGGAGCGTTGATGGAACATTCTACACCGTTAATTACCACCATTGCCGGAGGCTTGGTACTGGCCTTTATATTCGGCCTTATCGCTAATCGTCTGCGTATTTCGCCACTCGTTGGCTACCTGATCGCAGGCATCGTAGCGGGTAAACACACACCGGGTTTTGTTGCTGATGAAGCCATTGCAATGCAGTTGGCTGAGGTCGGTGTCATCCTGTTGATGTTTGGTGTAGGTCTTCATTTTTCGCTTAAAGATCTTCTTTCAGTAAAGAAAATCGCTATTCCCGGTGCAATTGCTCAAATCGCGGTCGCTACCGTTCTTGGCATGGGCCTGGCCTACGGATTAGGCTGGGACTTTATGAACGGCTTGGTATTTGGTCTCTGTCTTTCCACTGCCAGTACCGTGGTCTTACTACGGGCATTAGAGGAACGGCAGCTGATTGAAAGCCAGCGCGGAAAAATTGCTATCGGCTGGCTGATTGTTGAAGATCTTGCCATGGTATTGGCGCTGGTCCTGCTGCCGGCGATTACCGGCATCCTGAATCAAGGTAACAGCGATTTCACGACATTAGGCTTATCACTGGCGATTACCTTGGGTAAAGTCGTTGCCTTTATCATTCTGATGATAGTGGTTGGTCGCCGGGTCGTGCCTTGGTTATTAGCGAAAAGCGCCGCTACCGGCTCCAATGAGCTATTTACCCTATCGGTTCTGGCGATCGCTATGGGTATCGCTTACGGCTCTGTAAAGCTGTTTGGTGCCTCATTTGCTCTGGGTGCATTCTTTGCCGGTATGGTGCTGAACGAATCCGAGCTTAGCCATCGCGCCGCCCAAAATACGCTGCCGCTGCGTGATGCATTTGCCGTTCTGTTCTTTGTCTCCGTCGGCATGCTGTTTGAACCAATGACGCTGGTTGAAAATCCGCTGGCCGTACTGGCAACCTTAATCATTATTATCTTTGGTAAATCACTGGCCGCGTTCCTGATTGTTCGTATGTTCGGGCACTCTAAACGTACCGCTCTGACCATCTCCGCCAGTCTGGCCCAAATTGGTGAGTTTGCCTTTATTCTGGCCACCATGGGCGTAGCGCTGGGCGTATTGGAAAAAGAGGCCCAAAGCCTGATCTTAGCCGGTGCTATTCTGTCTATCTTGCTCAACCCGCTGGTATTCAACCTGATGGGTCGCTATCTCAATAAATCGGAAACCATTGAAGATCAGATTATTGAAGAAGTGGTTGAAGAAGAAGTTGCTCAGGTTCCGGTCAATATGTGTAACCACGCCATTCTTATCGGTTTTGGTCGCGTCGGCAGCCTGTTGGGCGAGCAGTTACATGAACAAAATATTCCGCTAGTAGTCGTTGAGAACTCCCTGTCACGCATTGAAATGCTGCGTGAACGTGAGATCAGTACCGTTCTGGGCAACGCAGGTAATCACGAAATGATGAGCCTGGCGAGGCTCGACTGTGCCCGTTGGCTGTTTGTCACAACGCCAAATGGTTATGAAGCCGGTGAAATTGTGGCCTATGCCCGCTCACAGCGCCCGGATATTATGATTGTCGCCAGAGCCCATTACGACGATGAAGTGGAGTACATTCTTGAGCGCGGCGCTAATCACGTGATTATGGGCGAACGAGAAATTGCTCACTCCATGCTGGAAGAGTTACATCTGGATAAGATGACGAATGATGAAAAAATGAAGGAATGCCCGATTTAATCAACCGGCATTCTATTAACTGATATCAGCTATCGATATCAATAGAAAACACCGCTATATGCGGTGTTTTTCTTATTGAACTGGCAAACCAAGAAGCGCCTTGGCTAAATTAGGTTTTCGAAGTAACCAGCGCCTGCAATAAATCGATATGAGCCGGGCTGTCATTCAGCGCCGGAATATAATAATAGCGTTCACCACCCTGCTCTAAAAAGAACTCGCGGTTTTGTTTATCTATCTCTTCAATGGTTTCCAGACAGTCAGCGGAAAAGCCGGGGCTAATCACTTGAACCGACTTTACACCTTTCTTCGGCAATGACTTCAAGGTTTCATCAGTATAAGGCTGAAGCCAGGGTTCACTCCCAAAGCGCGACTGATAAGTCATCTTATACTGAGATTCATCAAGCCCCAGAGCCTTAACCACTGCACGGGTGGTATCTTCACAGCGCAGCGGATATACGTCGCCTTCATCGGCATAGCGCTGGGGAATCCCGTGATAGGAGAATAATAAAATATCGGGCTGACCGTGCTGTTCAAACGATGACTTTATCGACTCAGCCAATGCCTTAATATACAAAGGGTGTTCAGCATAATCACGAATAAACACCACCTGCGGCAGATCTCGAGTTTGGCGAAACTCCGCAGCCAAAGCATCCCAAACGGCAGCCGTGGTGGAACAGGAATATTGCGGATACAGCGGTAACACCACCAAACGATTCACCTGCTGGCTTTTTAAGCTGGCAAGGGCCTGCTTTATCGAAGGAGACCCGTAGGTCATTGCCAGCTCAACCGGCGTCTCAGGCAGACGTTTTGCCAGTGCCTGCTGCTGCCTACGGCTATAAACCAGCAAGGGGGACCCTTCATCCATCCACACGTCCTGATACAGCTTAACCACTTTAGGGACGCGAATTGGCAAAATGACCCAGTGCAGCAACGGACACCAGATGATGCGTTTAGTATCGACTACACGACGGTCATGTAAGAACTGTGAAAGATAACGTTTTACCGCCGGCCCCGTTGGCGCATCGGGCGTACCTAAGTTAACTAAAAGGATTCCAGTTTTGGTCTGCGGCATAATTTTTTACCCGTCGGTGCGGCGGTAACTCCGGCAAATATGAAAGTGGTGCCCGCTTTTCGCGATTCACCGTATCGTGTTAACTAACTATATTCATCAGTGGCCTAGATGGCAGGCAGTATATTGACATATGACGCACCTCATATCATCCTTTTCAAAACTATTGCTGTAACAGCTATCTGCCACATTTGAAATATATTGGCACTGTGGTTATTGATACTTCAGGCCGTCAGAAACAATATCCCGTTCCCTGTGGTCGTAATATTGTGAGTAGATAGCCGTTTATTGTCTTTATGACCGTTGAGTTATTAGTCTAATTATTACCGGGAGCAAAATAATGATCGTAAGAACATGGCATGGCTGCGTACCGCTGGAGCATGCAGAAGGATTCGCCGCGCACCTTGAGGTAACGGGTGTAACACATTCTAAAAGCATTAAGGGGAATCAAGGTGCTTTTGTAAAGAGAGTGACTCAGGGAAACTGGGAGCATTTCTTTCTTGCAACCTACTGGGACGATATTAAAGCAGTTAAAGCGTTTGCCGGTGACGATTATCAGGTTGCAGTTACATACCAAGATGATGAGCGGTTCGGCCTCTTATCCGATCCTTATGTCTTCCAACATCAAGTACCGGCGATCGAATCACTTTAAGTTGCATAAGAAGCAATCACCATGTTTTTCAGATTAATGACAAGGCAGTTTAATTTGATTTTAGCGCAAGTTTCGTCCGCATAATCAGCATCAGAATATTGATTTTTCCTAGCGGCCTAGGGGCGATATTTTCAAGTACCAAGAGCTTTAGGACCTACCCCCTGCATTTAAGCTTTTTAAACCAAATTGTTGACGTTTGGGGTTTATCATCATCGAAGCAACCACTCTGGTTGCTTAAGTGAGCCTTTCCAGCAAGGCATATTCCGTTCGCTATAATGGAATATCATCCATTAATCGAGAATGTTCGCCAGATCGGCACTGACTTCGGCGGCATTTCTTGCCCCGTCCAACTTGAAGTAACGGATCTTCCGATGTTTAGACTGGTGAATATAGTGTTCTGCCAGCGGCCCAGCGGATAAATAATAACTAGCCATCTTTTGTTGTAACATCGACTCCGACATAGGGTTAACCATCACCAATGCCTCATCGGTAACATCATCTTTACCCTCTACCTTCGGCGGATTGAACTTAAGGTGATATTTTCGGCCGGATACCGGGTGAAAACAGCGGCCATTCATACGTTCAACAATGACATTATTGGGCGTATCAAACTCAAAAATATAATCAATAGAGATACCGGCATTATCCATAGCGATAGCTTGTAAAACAGTACGTGGAAAATTTTCTAATAAAAAGCCGTTATTGCAATCCGATAATGAAATTCGGTATTGAACTAACTTAATCAATAACTCATCGCTGATTAGCCTGCCGCTTTCAATCAACGCTTTAAGCTGGTTGCCGATGTCAGAATTTGATTCAACTTCAAACCGAATCAAATCACTAATCGAGATTTTGACCATACCATATCTGGCTGCGATAAATTCAAGCTGAATATCTTTGCCGGAAAAGGGAGCGCCAAGCAGAACAATACGCATTATATCAATATCCTGAAGCCAGATAATAAGTGGGTCAACATATCGACAGAGACAGAAAAGGCGACCATAGGCCGCCTTTGTCAATTAATCATCTAATCGATTAACCGAGAATTTTTGCCAGCTCAGCGCTGACTTCTGTCACCTTGCGGGTACCGTCTAACTTGAAGTAACGGGTATTGCCGTTTTTAGCTTCAGTCGTGTAGTACTCAACCAATGGCTTAGTCAGAGAATGGTATTCTACCAGACGCTTACGAACGGTCTCTTCCTGATCGTCTTTACGTAGCGTTAGCTCTTCACCGGTTGCATCATCTTTACCTTCAACTTTTGGCGGGTTGAATTTAACGTGATAGACGCGACCAGACGGAGTATGTACACGGCGTCCTACAATGCGCTCAACGATGATTTCGTCTGGCACATCAAACTCAAGGACGTAATCAACCTGAATACCTGCTTCTTTCATGGCATCCGCTTGTGGAATAGTACGCGGGAAGCCATCGAGTAAAAAACCATTACGGCAATCTTCTTGCGTAATACGCTCTTTCACTAAAGCGATAACCAATGCATCGGTCACCAGCTTGCCACCATCCATAAGTTCTTTTGCCTGCTTACCCAGTTCAGAGCCAGCTTTAACCGCTGCACGTAGCATATCACCGGTAGAGATTTGCGGAATACCGTATTTCTCCATGATGAACTGAGCCTGAGTGCCTTTACCAGCGCCGGGAGCGCCAAGCAGAATGATACGCATTGCGTAAATCCCCTAGAAATTAGCTTTTTATTTAAAATGACGAAACAGCCGTAAACCTTATCACCCTAAGCCACTATGCTCAAGAGCCAGGTGATAAGCGCTTAATCACTACGTGCGCATATCTATGCGCTTCACTCATTGTAAAAAATCTGTCGTTCAGAATAACCAGCTTGTTTAGCTCAATTATTGCGGCCATATTGTATCAGCTTTTGGTGGCACGTGTTGTTTAATAGAGTCCAATAATTCAATATTCATGCTAATTTTTATACTAAAAATTGAATTATCACCATGCTAAAAATACAAAAGGCCGACAACATGTTGTCGGCCTTTTCAACTTAACCTACTGATAACTTAAATTTATCAGTCGTTATTTCAGCAGCAGTTGGTTCATTCGGCGAATAAAGCTGTTCGGATCGTCTAAACTGCCCTTTTCAGCCAGTAAAGCCTGATCTAACAACAGTTCAATCCACTCACCGAAAACCGCTTCATCGGTAATATCAGCCGCACGTTTTACCAGCGCATGTTCAGGGTTAAGCTCAAAGATGTATTTTACATCCGGTGCTTTCTGCCCCGCAGCGGCAAACAGTTTAGCCATTTGGGTCGTCATATCATCCGCATCGGTGGTCACAACCGCTGGCGTATCGGTCAGGCGGTGGGTCAACCGAACTTCTTTTACACGCTCACCGAGGAAAGATTTAGCGCGCTCAACAAACGGCTCTAACGCTTTCTCTGCTTCTTTCTGTTCTTCAGTTTCAGCATCGGCCAGTTTATCTAAAGATTCATCAGCTTTGCTGACTGACTGGAATGATTTACCATCAAATTCAGTCAGGTAGCTCATCATCCACTCGTCAATACGGTCAGATAGCAGCAGAACTTCGATGCCTTTCTTGCGGAACAGCTCCAGATGCGGACTGTTTTTCGCCGCAGCATAGCTGTCTGCCGTAATGTAATAAATCTTCTCCTGCCCTTCTTGCATACGGCTAACATAGTCAGCCAGCGAAACGGTTTGCGCATCGCTGTCGTTATGAGTCGACGCAAAACGTAGCAGATTAGCAATAGTTTGCTGATTACCGCTGTCTTCTGCCGGGCCTTCTTTCAATACCAGACCAAACTGCTGCCAGAATTGCTGATATTTCTCAGCATCACCTTTCGCCAGTTTCTCCAGCATCTGTAATACCCGTTTGGTACAGGCATTACGTAAGCTTTGAGTCACCCGGTTATCCTGCAAAATTTCACGGGAAACGTTCAACGGTAAATCGTTGGAATCAATCAGGCCACGTACAAAACGTAAGTAGTTAGGCATAAACTGCTCAGCGTCATCCATAATGAAAACGCGCTGAACATACAGTTTCAGGCCGTGCTTATGATCGCGATTCCACATATCCCACGGCGCCTGAGACGGAATATACAGCAGGCTGGTATATTCCTGCTTACCTTCAACGCGGTTGTGGCTCCAGGCTAACGGATCGCTAAAGTCATGGGAAACATGCTTGTAGAACTCGTTATACTCATCGTCGTTAATTTCAGACTTATTACGCGTCCACAGCGCTTGGGCTTTGTTGATTTTTTCCCATGTTACGCTTGGCTCTTCACCTTCTTTCTCTTCGGTGACTTGAATTTCAACCGGCAGCGCAATATGGTCAGAATATTTACTAATCACTGAACGAACGCGCCAGTCATCTAAGAATTCATCTTCGCCTTCGCGTAAATGAAGGGTAATCTCAGTACCGCGATCGGCTTTGTTAATTTCAGCGATGGTGTATTCACCCTCGCCGGCCGATTCCCAGAATACAGCCTCATCAGCAGGAACACCGGCGGCACGGGTGCGAACCGTGACTTTATCCGCCACAATAAAGGCTGAATAGAAGCCGACGCCAAACTGGCCAATCAGTTGGCTATCTTTAGCCTGATCGGACCCCATTGATTCTAAAAAGGCCTTAGTGCCTGATTTAGCAATAGTCCCTAAGTTATCAATAACTTCATCACGGGTCATACCGATGCCGTTATCACTCAAGGTCAGGGTGCGCTTATCTTTATCAAAGGAGACACGAACCCGGAGATCGCCATCACCTTCATACAGTTCGGGGCTGGACAGCGCGCGAAAACGCAGCTTGTCCGAGGCATCAGATGCGTTAGAGATCAGTTCACGCAGAAAGATTTCTTTATTGGAATAGAGCGAGTGGATCATCAGATGTAAAAGCTGTTTTACTTCTGACTGGAATCCTCTGGTTTCTTGTCCTTTCATACTCATTGCTTACCTCAATATCTAGTTTCATTCAGGTAGTGTTAATACCGGATGCTAAAGAGATGGGGATTAAGCAGAAGCTTTTCAAGCGTATAAACTGACAGAGGGAAAAAAAACTAACAAAAAGAGAAATTATATCGTGAAGTAAGATAAACCAGCCGGTATTTGCGACCAAGCAATTCAACACCGGCAGTTTTCATTTTATCTTTAGTTAGTCAAAACCATGAATGGTAAAATGGTGATCGTCAATGGCTTCTAGCACAGCCATATTTTCATTGGTAGTAACAAAAATAAGGTAAGAGTCCCAGCCGATATTAATACCGCCTAATACCAACCCAAGCGGGGCAAGATAGCCTGAAACCAGCGCAAACTGCTGCAGAACATAATCGCCGGCAGCAAAGTCCTGATTGGTTTCTTCATCATATTGGGTCAAATTTTCCAGTTCGCTAAGACAAACGCCCAGATTGCTCTTCGGCCGATAGGCGCCAATGCGCCGGGCACCAAAGCTGGCAATTTGCCCGTCTTCATCTTCTCCACGCCAATCGACCATATCAATATAACCATCATGATAGGCGTAACAATAAAACAGATCGATTAGACCACCGCTGTGGACATTATCCAGATAACGGCCAAAATCATATTTCTGATACTGTGGCCCGTGAATGAGTTCACCCGGTTCATTCATGGCTTTTTGGTAAATATCCGCCCAAGCAGCATGACCATCAGTCACAATCATTTTGGCAAGTAGGTCAATATTTTCGGCGCTCACGTCTTATTCCCTGAATTAAGTCGAATGTTATAAATCCTATCAGAACAGAAATAAACCTAACCGAGGCCTGACTCACAAAGTCATTTAATTTCTATAAAATCAAAAAGATAGTTAATTTAATAAATGAAGAAAGATAAAGAACTATAATATCGTCAAAATAGAACTAATCCGATAACACCGAAAGCGTTAAAGCCACAGATTACGCACATCAACTCAGCTTATATAACATTTTATAAAATGCCTGACATAATATTATTCAGTTCTTACGGTCAAAATAAGAAAAACTAAAAACAATAAAGGCAATGAATATAATCCACTCATTGCCTTTATATAAGATGTAAGCAAAAACAATCAGAATTTAATCTGAATACGTCCGGCCAAGGAATGGGATAGCGTCGTACCATCAACCATTTCTAATTCACCGCCAACCGGTACGCCATGCGCAATTCTGCTGGCCATTACGCCATACATTGAACACATTTCAGCGATAAAGTTAGCCGTGGCATCCCCTTCAACCGTCGGATTCGTCGCCAGAATAACCTCATTAATCTTTTCAGATGAAAGTCGTTCTTCCAGCCGATCCAGACCGATATCATTGGGGCCAATACCATCAAGCGGTGATAAATGGCCCATCAGAACGAAGTAGCGCCCTGCATACTGTCCGGTTTGCTCAATGGCATGAATATCAGCCGGACTTTCTACGATACAGATCTGACCGCTATTCTGCCGACGCTGGTTAGCACAAATCGTACAAACCTCTTCTTCAGTAAAGGTACGACAGTCACGGCAATGACCAACCTCAGACATCGCCCGCGTCAAAGCCTGAGCTAAACGCATTCCACCGCTACGATCGCGCTGTAATAGCTGAAATGCCATACGCTGTGCAGATTTAGGCCCGACGCCGGGTAAACAGCGCAGGGACTCCATCAATGACTCAAGCAGAGGACTTGTTTGCATCAGAACGGCATCTTAAATCCAGGTGGTAATTGCATACCGCCGGAAACCTGAGCCATTTTCTCTTTTTGCGTTTCTTCAATACGACGCGCCGCGTCGTTGAAAGCAGCCGCAATCAGATCTTCCAGCATCTCTTTATCGTCTTCCATCAGACTCGGATCGATTTCAATCCGACGGCAGTTATGTGCACCGTTGATAGTGACTTTAACCATACCAGCACCGGATTCACCGGTAACTTCCAGCTTCGCAATTTCTTCCTGCATTTGCTGCATTTTGTCTTGCATCTGCTGCGCTTGCTTCATTAAATTGCCCAGTCCGCCTTTACCACCAAACATGGCTATCTCTCTCTTTCTGTGGATAAAATCAAATAACTGCCGTTATCTTGTTGATGGATAACAGCCGTCGGTTATACAGGTCTGATACTGTCTTCATCAAGCTCTGCGTCAAAATAACGGCAGAGCGTTTGAATATGGGTATCGGAGGCCATCGATTCTCTGGCCTGCAATAATTTTTCTTCATAAATGGACTGACGCCATTCCAACGGTGTTTTTACCGTTGTATCTTCATCTTCAATAATCGTCAGCGTAACCGGATGGCCGATATGCTGAGTGATTGCATCACTGAGTACCTGCTGGGCCGAAGCCGTATTCAGGTGCCGCTGAGATGGACGAAGGTGTAAACAGATCTCATTATCTGACACCTGTTGTTTAAATGCGTTCAGCGCCAGTTGCTGAACCAGCTTTGGCAAGGGTAGCTGATTAATTTCAGCGGCCCACAGGTCACGAACCAATGATTCTTCGGCTAACTTAGCGGAAAGCTCAGGCGTTTTTTCATGCTCAAGGGCCGAACGCAGCGCTTTTGGCGTAGCCACCGGCTCAGCCGCAATTTCAAAATCATGCTGGGCCTTCCAGCGATAGCTCTCTTTTTTAGCCGATTCTTTCGGTACCGGAGCCCCCGGAAGCTGCGCAGAACCGCCCTTTTCAGCGGCAGAGACCAGCCTATTGAGCGCAGCAGACGCCGGCCGCGCTTTTAACTGCGCTGCCGGCTCATTCTTTTTTGCGTCTGACGCACCCTGCTGACGACGAACCTGATTTCTGGCCTGTAACATTTGAGCCGTAGATTCGGATAGCCCTTTCGATATTTCTGCTTCAGCTTTTGCTTCTGCATCACTGGGCGGTGGCGCTATCACTGGTTCGCTGGGTTCGGGCAGCCTGGCCTGATATGCCGGAGCTACCGGCTGTTCAGGCTGAGTTTGAACCCGACTAATCGTTTCTGGTCGGGAAGTCGCCGCAGGCATATGGGTCATTGGCTGCTTTTGAGCTGGCTGTAATGCCGGTGTTGCGACAGGCGCATTGCCATGCGAAACAGCCACCACGTTTTTCGGATGAAACGCCAATGCGCGCAGCAATGCCATTTCAACGCCCATCCGGCGATCCGGGGCATACGCCAGTTCTTTACGACCCACAAGCAGAGTCTGATAGTAAAGCTGCAGATCCTGCGGGCTTATCTGCCGGGCAAGATCGCGCATTCGCTGCTCATTATGGGTTAACGAATCAATCGATGAAGGTAGCAGTTGAACCATCGCTACCTGATGCAGTAATGCCAGCATATCAACCAGCAGTGTCTCCCAGTCGACGCCCTTCGAAGCGGTCTGAGCAACTAACGACATTAGCCCTTCGCCATTCGCATGCATCAGTGCCTCAACCAGAGCCAGCGCATGCTCGTCATCCAACGTTCCCAGCATCATACTGACAGAGTCGGTCACAACCACGCCGTCTCCCATGGCGATAGCCTGATCGGTAAGGCTTAGCGCATCGCGCATACTGCCCTGAGCTGCGCGGGCCAATAAATGTAATGCACGGGGTTCAGACTGAATATGTTCAGCCTGCAGAATTTTATCCAGCTGGTTTTTAATCTGATCGACATCTAATGCCTTCAGATGAAACTGCAGACAGCGGGATAAAATAGTAACGGGTAATTTTTGCGGGTCAGTGGTTGCCAGTAAAAATTTAACGTGTTCCGGTGGCTCTTCCAGCGTTTTTAACAGTGCGTTAAAACTGTGGCGGGAAAGCATATGAACTTCGTCGATTAGGTAGACTTTAAAGCGACCACGAGCCGGGGCATACTGCACATTATCCAGTAATTCCCGGGTGTCTTCGACTTTCGTTCGGGAGGCGGCGTCAATCTCGAGCAAATCGACAAAGCGCCCCTCTTCGATTTCACGACAGTTGCCGCACTGTCCGCATGGCGTAGCCGTAATTCCAGTTTCACAATTCAGACCTTTAGCCAATAGCCGTGCAATAGACGTTTTGCCTACGCCGCGGGTACCGGAAAAAAGATAAGCGTGATGGATCCGTCCTAAAGACAGACCATTGGAGATGGCGGTCAAGACGTGCTCTTGGCCGACAACGTCAGAAAAGCTTTGTGGGCGCCACTTACGGGCAAGAACTTGATAGCTCATTGATACCGAAAAAGTCGATTAAATTAGGTGGAACATCTTACCACAACCGATGATAAGCGACGATGTTTGTTGTGAGATTAATGGCCTTCAAAAGAGACGAGGCTATAACATTCGATGCCTTGAGCAGCAAGCCGTGCGCGGCCACCAAGTTCAGGCAGCTCGATAACAAATGCTGCATCGGTCACTTTACCGCCTAAACGACGAATCAGTCGAGTCGTCGCCTCAATGGTGCCACCGGTCGCCAGTAAGTCATCAATCACTAACACATTGTCATTTTGATTAATGCTGTCAGTGTGAATTTCTAATACGTCTGTACCATATTCAAGATCGTAAGTTTCCTGCAGCGTTTCACGGGGTAACTTGCCTCTTTTGCGTACAGGAACAAAACCAATGCCTAAAGCCAGCGCCACCGGCGCACCGAATAAAAATCCGCGGGCCTCAGTACCAACAATTTTGGTTATGCCTTTATTTTTAAACTGTTCTACCATCAATTGGATGCTGGCAGAAAAAGCAGCATGATTTTCCAGTAACGTAGTGATATCACGAAACAGGATCCCCGCCTTAGGGTAATCAGGAATGGTGATAATGCTGTCTTTAATTAACTGTAGCTGCTGTTGTGTAGTAGTCATAATATTGCCCGATTAAACAACCTGTCATAGCCGAAACGCCAGTTTCCGGCATTTGCGCATTCCAAATAGCGCACCGTTACCAACGAAAAACGCTCAAATCTATGCAAAGCACATCAGAAATGCAACCGCTGTTATCACATTAAATTCATTACTTGTCTTTTTGTTGTAGCGGATCAATAACCGGTAAACGCAGCATAAAGGTCAATAATATCCCTAATATGACCAATAATAGCCACCTCACCCACCACACGGGCACCAGCCAGAGTGAGATGGCAAAAGTGATCACAATCATCACAATGGCTTTCGGTTTAGCGCCCGGAGGTAATCCTTTATAAGTCTGCCAGTGACGCAGATAAGGACCAAACCACGAGCGATAAAGCAGCCACTCATGAAACCTGGGTGACGAGCGGGCAAAGCACCACGCCGCCAATAACACAAAGGGTGTCGTTGGCAATATGGGTAATATTACGCCCAGACAGGCTAACCCCATAGCTAACCAACCAAGGCACAGAAGAAAAAGTCTATACATAACACCGCACGCTGTGTAATCAGGATGACCAGTTTAATCAAAAATAATGGCAGAACCCAGTAATGATAATCATTTAATCATCACCACTCGGTTAAACAGAACGTTAACCCGCAATTTCAGGGTTAACATTTCTATTCAAGATCAGGAATGATATAAGATAGCCCAACATAGTATAGGCCGAAGATTTCAAGCACAGAGCTAATTTCAGGCATCCGTCTTCGTTTTCTATTAAGGTTTCAATGAACAAAGTAAACCGCCTTCAGGCATTAGAACAACAGGTACAACAATTAGCGCAAACTATTGCTAACGCACCGGCCATTGCCGTTGCCCAACCTCGTTTTGACAGCCAGCTGTTTAACCAGCGAGATGCCCGGCTGAGCCATTATCAGGCGGAAGTTGAAAAAAACCTGAGCCAGCTCAAGCAAGAAGTGGCCAAAGGACGTCAAGAACAGGTGGCCTTTTTAGCTGAGCGAATTGTTGCCCAAATCACCGCCCTTCAGCGCGAACTGGCCACGCTTAAGCTACGTGAAAAGAATACCACCGTGGTGAAGTCCGGCGCTGATATGTACCAGACTCTGGCCCAGCATCAAGACTATGAACGCCGTTTACAAGAAATGTTAAGGGATAAAGAAAGCCTGTTATTTCAACAAACATCGCTGGATGCTCAACAGAAATTACAGAAAGAGCTGGCCACGCTTGAAGGCCGCCTGATGCGCTGCCGTCAGGCTTTAAGACGCATTGAAAAACAGATAGAACGCAGGGAGTCGGGCTATAGCTAAAACCGCAAGCGGTATATCGCGTCTATATGGGTTATTTACAAAATGGGCTATTTACAAATTGTTACATGTTTATGCATTTAACACACAACTCAAAAAATAACTCATCAATAATAACGGCATACCACTTATACAGGAGTTACGTGATGAGCCTTAAATATCTGTTATCTGCCCTTGCCCTTTTATCCAGTTCAGCTTTCGCTTTAAGCATTAGCCCGCCTTCTCAGTCAGGCGACGCTAAAGTTATTACCAAAGCGGAGCTTTCTGCACCCATAATTTTAGAAGACACCCAAGAAAATAATTACCTGAAAATATCTCTGACCGGTTTTAAGCAGGATGAAACGGAGAAAAGCCCGATTAACCTGTCACTGGTGATTGACCGCTCCGGTTCAATGTCTGGCGATCGTATAGAAAAAGCGCGTGAAGCCGCCATTATGGCGATTAATATGCTTAAAGATGACGATATTGTCTCGATCATTGCTTACAGCGATAACGCCTACGTGATCATTCCGGCGACCAAGGCCAAAAATAAAGATGCGATGATTAAAATTATTAACGACACCATCAAACCCGGTGGCGGAACCGCACTGTTTGCCGGTGTCAGTAAAGGCATTACCGAAGTAAATAAATTCATTAAAAAGAATCAGGTTAATCGTATTATTTTACTCTCAGACGGCCAGGCAAACGTCGGGCCAAGCACCACCAAAGAGCTGGCTGACTTAGGTCAGGTCGCAGGCAAACAGGGTATTGCGGTAACAACCATTGGTCTGGGCAATGGATATAACGAAGATTTAATGACCGCGCTGGCCGGCTTTAGCGATGGCAACCACGCGTACGTTGAAAATTCCGCCGATTTAGAAACCGCCTTTGTGCGTGAGTTTAAAGACGTGATGTCAGTCGTTGCACAAGAAGTTGTCGTTACCATCAAACTTCAGGACGGCGTTAAACCGGTTCGTTTACTGGGCCGCGATGGTGATATCATCGGTAATAACGTTACCGTTAAAATGAACCAACTCTACTCTAATCAAGAAAAATATGTCTTATTAGAAGTGGTTCCGCCTAAAGGGAAAGAGAGTGAAAACAAACCGTTGGCTGAAGTTTCAGTCAGCTATGACAACTTAAAAACCCATAGAAAAGACACCTTTAACGATCGGGTTAACATCGGTTACTCTAAGTCACAGCAAGCGGTAAAAGCGGCGGTTCAAGAAGAGATTGTGGTTGATTCGGCGATACAAAAAGCCAATATTGAGAATGCACGGGCCATCAAATTGCTGGATGAAGGTAAAAAAGATGAGGCTAATCAGATCATCCAGAAAAATGCGGATGCTATGAGCTCGCTGTCCAGTAGCGTGAATAGCCCGGCAGCCAGAAGCAAAGCCATTTCCAGCCAAGAAATTAATCAGAAACTGGCAACCGAAGTTGAAACTAAAGACGTTTCTTCATCGCGCAAAAGCTTAAAAGAAAGTACCTATAGCACCGAAAAGCAGCAGATTAAGAAGTAACAAATGCCCGGAGATAAGATATTCTTATCTCCGGTTAATCATTCCACGGCTAATAAATTGATGAAATCCCAAAAATCCCTTTTTCTGTTTGTGATCATCACCGCCCTGATACTCGGGGTTATTAGCTATTTTGGCTTTCGGGCACTGACACAAGAAAGTACGCTGAATGAATACCAGACTCAGCAATTGGCTAAAAGCCACGTAGCCCAAACCCAATCCTTTATTCTGCAACAGCTTAATCAAAAACAGGTCAGATTAGATGCCATGCTGGCCTATCTGTCGCTGGATAAAAATGCGCTAAATACCTTGATATCTCAAGACAGCGATATCGATGGCATCTTTGTTCTGCAAAACAATAAGCTGGTTTTTCCTGATGTATCTCAACCTTTAAGTTTAAAAGATCAAAAGCTGGCCGAACTGATTATGCCGGTAAGCCATGACCCTGCATTATTAATGGCCAAACAGCACAAGTCTGAAGATAAAACGCCTGATTCTGGCTGGCTGGTTTTACAAGATAATCACTACCCTGCCCTTATTTACTGGCGTAAAACCGACAACGATACGGTAGGTGTAAAACTCTCTTACGTTAAATTTTTAGCCGATGTTATCTCTGCTCTCGATACTGATTTTGCACCCGATGGTATAAAAATTTCCGATAACGGCCAGCTACTTTACCAACTGTTGCCTGAACCTATCGGCGATAACCAAACGTCTTCATATAGTCAGAATCTGCCGTTCCCGCTGCATGGTTGGCAGATTGACTATTATACTGTGCCAACGAACGGACAATCTCTCTACTCTTTAGGCATCATTTTGATTGTCACCATTATTCTGGCGGTTGGATTTATGGCCTTAATGCTATATCGCGAGTTTAATCGGGCCACCCGACTAGCCAGCCAACAGGTAAGCTTTGTCGGGCAGGTTTCGCATGAGCTAAAAACGCCACTGACCAATATCACGCTTTATGCCGAAATGCTTAACGAAATGGAAGCAGAGGAAAACGGCCAGAACGCCCATTATCTTGGGGTTATTATTAGCGAAAGCCAGCGCTTATCACGCTTGATTCAAAACGTGCTGACCTTCACCAAGCTGCCGCAAATTTGTATTCGCCAAGTCGATATTAATCAGCTAATGAATCAAATCTATACCGTGTTTATCCCCGTATTTGAAGCTAAAGAGATTCAGCTCAACCTCAATATTGACGGGCAACTGTCAACGAAAACAGACGTTGACCGGGTCACCCAGATTATCAGTAACCTACTCAGTAATGCCGAAAAATATGCGGCTACCGGTAAGCGGGTTGACCTTAACGTCGAGCAAGATAACGACAACATTTATATCCATATCCGAGACTACGGTAACGGAATAACTGCTAAAGAGATAAAACAGATATTCCAGCCGTTTTATCGGGTTAAATCATCAATTACTGAAGGCGTAACCGGAACGGGTATCGGACTCACCATTGCCCGCCAACTGGCTGAAACCCTGAGCGCTGAGATTAACGCCATCAACAGTGAACCCGGAATGACGTTTACGCTAAGGCTTCCCAAACGTTAAGCCGGCAGTAACAATTAACGGAATAATTAGTCATGAAAATTCTTATCGCCGAAGATGATATTCATATCCGTCAGGGGCTGGCAGATATGTTAGCCAGAGAGGGATATTCCGTGCTGGTTGCAGAAAATGGCAAAGTTGCCTTGCTGATGTATCAACAAGAACAGCCTGATTTTATTATCCTGGATATTATGATGCCTGAGTTAGACGGTTATTCGGTCTGCAAAGAAATCAGAAAGCATGATGAACATACGCCGGTGATTTTTTTATCCGCTAAAGGTGAAGAGATTGATAAAGTTCTGGGGCTTGAACTTGGCGCAGATGACTATATTAACAAGCCCTTTGGTATTCACGAGGTCCGGGCCCGCATCAAAACCATTGCCCGCCGCTGTTTGAAAGCAAAGCAGAACTCACCGGATCAGACCTTCGTTTTCGGTGACCTGACAATTTACCCGATGGAACTCTGTGCTAAACGGCAACAGCAAACGATAGAGCTATCGCTGCGGGAGATAAAAATTCTGTCATGTCTGCATCGGCATAAAAACCAAGTCGTCAGCAGAGATATGCTGTTCGACTGGGCGTGGGGCTATGACCATTTACCGAACAGCAGGACATTAGATCAGCACATTTCAAAGCTCAGAAAAATGATTGAGTCCGATCCTTCTATGCCTTTATTAATCAAAACAATTCATGGCTCCGGCTATCGGTATCAGGAATAAACAGATATCGCCCTGATATGCCGCTTTATATACCTATTTAAGCATTAGCACAGAGAGTTATTAGTTATGTCACTGGAACAGGCACCAAAAGAAGTTCAGTTAGCGGTCGATCTGATTTATCTGTTGGAGAGTAACGAGATTGATCCGCAGGTTGCGCTGGCCGCACTGAAGATCGTCGAGCAAGACTTATTAAGGCGACAACAGCTGAGTTGTAAAACACAACGGGAATAAATTATTCCCGAGGTACATAGCCGACGTCCTCAACCAAGGCTTGGCCTTGTTCACTCACAAACCAATCCATTAGCTGCTGGGTAGGCTCAGAGACCGTGCCGGTTGTCACCATAAAAAGATCAACGCTGAAAGGATATCGCCCGCTGCGGATATTACTGACCGTGGGCTCTACGCCATTGATTGCCAGCGTTTTAATTCTTCGGTAGCTATTATCACGCGCCACGTAGTAACGAAAAGAGTAACCTATCGACTCTAGGTTATTGAGATAATAGTGATTCCCTTCAGCAAGCGATGACTTATCGGCCAATGATAAATTATTCAGGGTCGACGGCTCGGCGGTCATACCTTCCATGATGTGTGCCTCCATGGCGATTCGGCTACCCGCACTGATTGGCTGATGAAACGGAGCGATCTTCGCGTTAATCCCGCTGATAGCCCGCCAATTTTTTAACTGCCCGCTATAAATATCTCTGATTTGCTTAAGTGATAATCCATCGATTGGATTATTTTCATTAACAAAAAAAACCAGTCCTTCTTTGGCTAAAGGGGTTAACTTTAACGTCACGCCCTTCTCTCTGGCTAATCGCTTTGAAAATTCGGACGGTGCCGTTGCGAATACCACATCAACCTCGCCATTAATTAAGCGTCCATAGGCCTGAGAAGTGCTGCCCGCTGAAGCCACCTGTGGAAGATTTAACTTTCCTGTATATAAATTGTTTATCGCAGAGGCATAAAGGGGATACAGCGGACTGGCTCCGGCCAATCTTGGGTGCTCACTGTCAATGATTAAAGTAGCGGGAGAGCGGAGCTGGGTAAGCAAATTGCCCCGGCTAAAGGGTTGATAGTCATCGAATACAATCCCTTCAGACGTCATGATGTGATCTTTGGTTGATTCCACCAAATTAACCAGCCGGTTCTTAGCCCAGAAATAACCACATAGCCCCATTAAAAACAGGATCAACACAATAATACAAAAGCGATAAATCCCCTGCCGGGGCTGTTTAGCTGAGCGCTTTCTATTGGTCGTAACAACACCAAGGGCAAAAAGGCTATAAGTTAAAAAAATCAATAATAAGAATGCGTGAAGGCTATCGAGACTGAGACCGACATTGGCAATAACGAACGGAATAAAAGCCATAAAAAGGATGTCAGCGGAGTCATAACCGAAAATATCAGCACCGTTGGAATAAAGCACAACGGCAGAGACTAGCAGTGTGTAAATAATCGGGGTAGCAAACAGAGAATAACGGATGGCAAAACCCTTAGGCACCGGCAGATACTTACTGTACAGATGCCCAAGGATTAACATACACAGATTGAATACGGCAAAGCTAAACCAGGATGTTAATGCAATCAGACCCTCTCTGGTTACCACCACCCGAGCGTTAAACATTAAGTCTTTGCTAAACCAACTACTTGATTC
>POVV01000284.1_pt1 | contig 38075 bp, 33 predicted proteins | sample 1560271 | NCBI WGS metagenome assembly POVV01 (sample SAMN08337232, study PRJNA429181) | Bioreactor metagenome, whole genome shotgun sequencing project. | biome: cows' rumen and soil; feature: anaerobic; isolation source: anaerobic chemostat enrichment culture, galacturonate as sole carbon... | reverse complement strand
CCCGCTGGCATTTAGCCTAAGGGCTGGACCCCGTTTTTCAACGGGGTGACGAGGGTAATGGTTCCGTGATAACTAGGCGAATCATTGGCTTAAGTTTATTGACGGCCCTTAACTGATCGGCATTACCTCTTGATGGGGTCGTTTTTCGTTATGCCATAGACAGATTCAAATGATATCCTGATGGCTCTTTTTCCCCCTGAGCAGAAGGATTCGGCCCGTGCATTATTTACTGTATACCTCACCCGTTGGCCCGCTACGAATTGTTGCTGATAGTATAGGCCTGCGCCAACTTTGGTTACCTAATGAAGTCGCAGCGCGCCAACCTGACAGTTCATGGACTGAAGATGCTAACCACCCGATGATTAAACACGTCGTCGAAACGCTAAATAGCTACTTTGCTGGTGAGCCGGTCAGCTTCGATCACATCCCTTGCGAACCGGTAGGCACAGAATTTCAAAGAAACGTCTGGGCACAGCTGAGAACTATCCGTTACGCAGGCGTTATCAGCTACGGTGATATTGCCGAGCAGCTCAATAATCCCAAAGCCGTTCGCGCCGTTGGCGGAGCCGTCGGTCGTAATCCTATCGCAATTATATTGCCATGTCATCGCGTGCTCGGGCGGGATAATACCCTTACCGGCTATTCAGGCGGACTGGATGTTAAAAAGGCGCTGCTGGCGCTGGAAGGCATCAATTACAAAGGCTAAAACGCGGCACACAAGATCTTTACTGCCGGCGTAATAGAGTCAGCACTTCGTAATGGGCGGTATGCGGGAACATATCAAACAGCTGGACCTTGATAACCTGATAATCCTGTAACCGCCGGAGATCGTTAGCCATCGTTTGAGCATTACAACTCGAATAGAGAATATAGGCCGGTGACATCTCGCTAAGATATTGACAAAGCAGCTCACCTATTCCCCGCCGAGGCGGATTAACTAAAACTAAATCCGGTACGGCATGGTGACTTTCAGCAAACCGGGTCGAATCTAAAGCATCAAAATGTATATCCGTTAACCCAATGGCCTGAGCTGATTTTTTAGCACACTCAATTGCTTCCGCGCTAATTTCAATACCGGTCAGTGAGATATTAGGTATTTTGGCTGTCGCACAATGTAAGCCAAATCCACCTACGCCACAAAACAGATCCCACATACTGCTAACGTCTAGTACCGAAACCCAATCTCTGGCCGTTTGGTACAGTTTTTCGGCCACTAGCGCATTAGTTTGAAAAAAACTGCGCGGTCGGATAAACAACGGAATATGGTTAAACTGTTCTTCCAGCGACTCCTGCTTCGTCAGGATAATTTCCTGCTCACCTTCCAGCACCGCCATATGAACCGGCTGAATATTGACCGAAATAACCCGTAACTGAGGAAGCTGTGACTGCAACCACGGCAGCGCATTCCTCAGCTGTTCTAATTTAAGCTCTGAGCGTAAAACAAAGCGCAGCATCAGTCCGCCGCTGGCCCGGCTTTCAGTCAATAAAATAAACTTGAGCTCACCTCTTTTACGTTCGACGTTATAGGGTGTCAGTCCGGCCTTAGCGATAAAAGTTTTTAATAACGGAAAAACCGCACTCATCGACTGAGGGTACAAAGGACAATCACAAAGATCGATTGCCACGCCCTGTTTTATCGGTAAGCCTAAAATAGGACGCTCAACGCTGCCGCTGATAACCATTTTGGCTTTATTACGGAAAGCGGATTCTGCACCGGTGATCGGCTCGAGTAAGTTATCAATGGTTCTTCCTGCCATCAACTCGGTCAGGTTTTGTTGTTTATCAGCCAGTTGCTGTGAATAGGGTTTATCTATCCACTGGCATGAATAGCAAAGCCCTGCGGTATGTAGCGCACACTGCATTAGATATGACTCCGGGGCTTATGGCTGGAAAAGGATACTGGAAAATAAAACAGAGACATTGATTAATGCAGAGTATGGATAACCGGTGAAATGACCTGAATGTCTTCCTCACCTTCATCGTTGTCACTGACGGTCAAAAGCTCATTAGCTCTTGCTTCCATAATAATTTGGGTGGTCTGAGCCTCACCTTCTTCCAATAGCAGACTGAACTGCTCAATGGTAATACCGGCAGTTACGCTCAGTGACTGGCAAATGACCATTTTAGGTAAATTATCATCCTGAATATCGATAAACACTTTGGTTGTCAGTGACGACGCATTGATTTGGCTAAGATCCGCAACTAACGGAATTAACGCAACCGGCCGAATTTCCGCCACGGCAGAAAACAGAATAACGTTTTCGAGCAAATCGACCTTTGCATCGAAAATACCATTAATGTTCTGTAAGTGCGGTAAATGCAACGCTTGGCATGAGTCACATTCAAAAAAGGAGACGCCCAACTGCTCAAGCCAGCGACGCATTAGGGCTAAGTCAGGGACGATCAGCGTTTCCATTGTGGTATGCCCTCGGTAAATCTAAAAAGAAAGTGCAATAGGATACGGAATATTACCTTATTTAGCACCTATTGAGGTAAGTTATTGTGAATTCTTACCTGAACCGGAGAAAAAAGTGGCCTTACAAAAATTTCAAAATATGGATCCTCATATGCTGTTAAGTATCGTAAATATGAAGTTGAGGGATCAATATTCATCGTTAAACGATCTGGCCCGCAGCTATGATATTGACGCAGAAGCATTATGCAAAAAGCTCTCTGAGGCGGGTTATCACTACCAAACGACCAGTAATCAGTTTAAGTAATATTAAGCACAGCGGCCGCCCAGCGGTAACCGATGAGCTATCATTCCACCGCCCGGCAGCATGATAGCTCAATGTATCTGGCTATCGGGTTGCCCACCCTTGCTTATGCAGATATTCCAGAATAAACGGACGGCTTTCTTTGGCTACCGTCGCTGAGATTTGCTCGCTCCAGTTAGCGTGTTTTTTGTTGTCGGTTCTGGCTTCATAATAAGCCTCAATATGTGCATCATACTCAGCCAGAAGCGCTCTGTTTAGCGGCTGATAGTGATTTTCATGCATAATAATTCCAACAGGCAGCCGCGGTTTTAGTTCCGGCTGCTGATCCGGATGCCCTAAGCACAGGCCAAACAGCGGTAATACATGTTTGGGTAGTTCAAGTAATTCCGTTACCCTGCTGATATTATTTCGCAAACCACCAATATAAACGCCACCCAGACCAAGAGATTCTGCCGCCGTTAACGCATTCTGAGCCATGATTGCGGTATCAACAGATCCCAGTAATAACTGTTCAGCAAACCCTAATTGGGCCTCAGGGCAGATCGCTTGATTGCGATGGAAGTCAGCACAAAACACCCAAAATTCAGCGGCCTGAGCCACGTACTTTTGGCCACCGCTGGCTTCAACCAGCGACTGGCGTAAATTATGATCGGTCACCCGAATAATCGATGTGCACTGTAGAAAGCTGGAGCTGGAGGCGGACTGAGCGGCTCTGATAATTGCATTGCGTTGCTCTTCGCTGATAGCTTGTGGTGTAAAAGCCCGTATGGAACGGTGCGCGCATATTAGCTCAATAGTTGGTGTCATTAATAAAGCTCCTGCCACTCGATGACATGTTCAGAACATGGTTATTGTTGAATTTTAGACTGTGTTTGACCGATAGATATTGTTTATTAGACTAACAGGTAATTACTACTTTTTTTTATTGCTCATGGCGGGCATAGTAGCCTCAGTGTTATTATGTCATTGGCTAACGGCAAAAGGCCGTAAAAATTTTAAATCCTTAAGGAGCATTCATGTTTGTAGTTATTTTTGGACGTCCTGGTTGTCCTTATTGTGTTCGTGCTAAAGAATTAGCAGAAAAACTAAGTCAAGAACGTGAAGACTTCAGCTACAACTACATCGACATTCACGCAGAAGGCATCACTAAAGCCGATCTGGAAAAGACTGTCGGTAAGCCGGTTGAAACCGTACCACAAATCTTTGTTGATCAAGTTCATATTGGTGGTTGCACTGATTTTGAAGCTTACGCAAAAGAAAATTTAAGCCTGTATCAATAAGTATTGGCTCTTTAAATAAAAAACCGGATTGCATTGAGCATCCGGTTTTTTATTTGCCTGACTTTCTGTTGCCTGACACTCTGGCGACTGAATACCGTTAGTCGCGTTGTTCTCTTGAAATACCAAAGTGCCGATAAGCATGTTGAGTAGCCATCCGCCCTCTCGGCGTGCGTTGAATAAATCCCTGTTGAATCAGATAAGGCTCTATAACGTCTTCAATAGTTTCACGTTCTTCACCAATTGCCGCGGCTAGGTTATCCAGGCCAACCGGGCCACCCATAAACTTATCGATAATGGCTAAGAGTAATTTACGGTCCATAAAATCGAAACCTTCAACGTCAACATCTAACATGTCCAACGCCTTGGTTGCCACATCACCACAAATCTCGCCGTTAGCGCGAACTTCGGCAAAGTCTCTGACTCTTCGTAGCAAACGATTAGCAATACGCGGAGTGCCTCTGGCTCGACGAGCAATATGATGAGCACCCTCATCGCTCATTTCCAGCCCCAAGCATTGGGCACTGCGGGCAACGATATATTCCAGATCTTTAACCTGATAGAACTCCAGCCGCTGAACAATGCCAAAACGATCGCGCAACGGTGAGGTTAAGGAACCTGCGCGGGTCGTTGCCCCGATTAAGGTAAAAGGTGGCAAATCAATTTTAATCGAGCGGGCCGCCGGGCCTTCTCCAATCATGATATCCAGCTGGTAGTCTTCCATTGCCGGATACAGTATCTCTTCAACAACCGGAGAAAGACGGTGGATTTCATCGATAAACAGAACGTCATGAGGTTCAAGGTTGGTCAGCATCGCCGCCAGATCGCCCGCTTTTTCCAATACCGGGCCTGAAGTGGTACGTAAATTAACGCCCATTTCATTAGCAACAATATTAGCCAACGTCGTTTTACCCAATCCCGGAGGTCCAAAGATCAGTAAATGGTCAAGTGCGTCACCGCGCAGCTTTGCGGCCTGAATAAAAATTTCCATTTGCTCGCGTACATGAGGTTGCCCTACATATTCACTGAGCAATTTTGGCCGCATGGCGCGATCAATAGGATCTTCTTCTTCAAACTGCGCTACGGGTGAAATCAAACGGTCGGCTTCAATCATGCTATGTCTCTTTCAGCTTAAAGTGCCGCACGCAGTGCTTCACGAATCAGGGTTTCACAATCCGTATTTGGCTTCATGACCTTACTGACCAAGCGGCTTGCTTCCTGTGGCTTATAACCCAAAGCAACCAGGGCAGAAACAGCTTCGGCTTCAGCATCATTATCTGCGCTTTTCGACGGGCTTAGCGGTGGTAAATCTGAATTGTTATTGAACAGATCGCCATTCAGGCCTTTAAAGCGATCCTTCATTTCAACCACTAAACGTTCAGCCGTTTTCTTACCGACGCCCGGCAGTTTAATCAATACGCTAACCTGTTCTTGTTCAACCGCATGAACAAACTGTTGAGCAGACATGCCGGAAAGAATAGCCAGAGCAAGTTTAGGTCCAACCCCGTTGACTTTTATCAGTTCACGAAACAGCGCCCGCTCTTGTTTATCATTGAATCCATATAATAGTTGAGCATCTTCACGCACCACAAAGTGGGTAAAAATAATCGCTTCCTGGCCCCGATCCGGCAATTCGTAGAAACAGCTCATTGGCATAAACACTTCATAACCGACGCCGTTAATTTCAATTAACACTTCAGGCGGCTGTTTTTCCAGAATAATTCCACGTAAACGTCCAATCACGATTCAGACTCCTTAATACCCACTCACAATGATGATGCATCATATCAATCTTTATACACAGATTACACAACAAAACTGTATATTCATACAGTCAAGCTATTAACCAAGCGGTTTCTTATTTAACTCATCCGCCCGCGCGCCAACGTCAGCTTGCTATTTCCCATCCTGACTGCATTCTGATTCATATGGCAATGCGTAATCGCAATAGCTAACGCATCTGCAGCATCAGCCTGAGGGCTCGCCGCCAGTTTTAATAAGGCGCGGACCATATGCTGAACCTGTGCTTTTTCTGCAGCACCGGTACCAACAACGGTTTGTTTGACCTGACGGGCTGCATATTCAAATACCGGTAAATCAGCATTCACGGCGGCAACAATAGCCGCCCCGCGAGCCTGACCCAGCTTAAGGGCTGAATCGGCATTGCGAGCCATAAATACTTGTTCAATAGCAAATACGTCGGGCTGAAATTGAGTAATGATTTCACTGACGCCGGCATATACCAGCTTAAGTCGGGTGGGAAGATCGTCGACAGAGGTGCGGATGCAGCCACTGCCGAGATACTCTAACTTGCGCCCCGTCTGGCGAATTACACCATAACCGGTAATTCGCGAGCCGGGGTCAATGCCAAGGATAATGGCCATTAAAGGGTTGCCGCAACCTCGTCAGAAATTTCACCGTTGTGGTAAACCTCCTGAACATCATCTGAGTCTTCTAACATATCGATCAAGCGCAGTAACTTAGGCGCAGACTCTTCATCCAAATCAGCTTTGGTTGACGGAATCAGTGACACTTCAGCGCCAATAGACACCAGGCCAGCCGCATCTAAGGCATCTTTCACATCGCCAAATGCTTCCGGGGTAGTGAAAACGTCAATAGCACCGTCATCATAGGTCACAACATCATCAGCACCGGCTTCCAGAGCGGCATCCATCACTGCGTCTTCGTCTGTCCCCTCAGCAAAGGAGATAACCCCTTTTTTGGTAAACAGATAAGATACGGAGCCGTCAGTTCCCAGATTGCCGCCAGTTTTAGTAAAGGCATGACGAACTTCTGAAACCGTACGGTTACGGTTATCACTCAGGCATTCAACCATAACAGCGGTGCCACCCGGACCATAACCCTCATAAATGATGGTTTCCATATTGGTGTCTTCATCACCACCAACACCGCGGGCAACCGCTCGGTTTAAGGTGTCGCGCGTCATATTGTTTGACAACGCCTTATCGATAGCAGCACGTAAACGCGGGTTCGATCCTGGATCTCCGCCGCCTAATTTAGCGGCGGTAACCAGTTCACGAATGATTTTAGTAAAAATTTTACCGCGTTTTGAATCTTGCGCCGCTTTACGATGCTTGGTATTGGCCCATTTACTATGACCTGCCATAAATAATCTCCAGTAGAAAGCCGCTATGGCTTAATGAGAAGTAACAAATTCTTCAATCGCCTGCCGGTTACTCCACGACTTTGTCAGTTGAGCAGCCTGAGGGGCATCGAGCCATTGATATGCCTGATGCTCCGTCAATATAATATTGCGCTCATCCGGTAACGCTAAGCAGAACCAGTGTTCCAAATTATGCGTAGTACCGGGTGAATAACGGTGACGATAATGTGCAAATATTTCAAATTCCACACTGCGCTGGCAATCTTGCAAAGCTAAACCTTCCGCTAAGATATCTATTCCAGTCTCTTCCATGACCTCACGCAGTGCAGTTTGTTGTACTGACTCTCCCTTCTCCAGGCTACCGGTTACCGATTGCCAAAAGTTGGGATCATCGTTACGTTGTAACATAAGCACCCGTTGACTGCTGCGACTATAAATAACAATCAGCACAGATTCCGGATGCTTATACTGCTTCATGCTATTTCTCAGACTTCGGTAAATTAACGCTAATCGCTAATTCATTCAAAGAGGCCTGATTAGCAAAACTCGGAGCATCGGTCATCAGACACGCAGCTGCCGTTGTTTTAGGGAATGCAATCACATCACGAATATTTTCCGTTCCGGTCAATAGCATCACTAACCGGTCAAGACCAAAGGCAATACCCGCATGCGGTGGCGTACCGTATTTCAATGCATCTAATAGGAAGCCAAACTTCTCACGCTGCTCTTGTTCTGTGATACCTAAAATACCAAATACGGCCTGCTGCATTTCACTGCTATAAATACGCACTGAACCGCCACCCACTTCATAGCCGTTTAATACCATATCATAAGCGTTAGCAATCGCCGTTTCAGGATCGGCAAGCAGTTGAGCCGGCGTCATATCTTTTGGCGAAGTAAACGGGTGATGCATTGCGGTTAAGCCGCCTTCACCGTCATCTTCAAACATTGGGAAATCAACCACCCACAGCGGCGCCCAAACGTTCTCTTTGGTAATTTTCAGGTCGCGACCGACTTTCAGGCGCAGTGCACCAATCGCATCAGTCACCACTTTAAAGCTATCGGCACCAAACAGTAAGATATCGCCATCCTGCGCCTGAGTGCGATCTAAAATCGCTTCGAGCACATCCGGGCTGAGGAACTTAGCAATCGGGCTCTGTACGCCTTCCATACCGGCTTTACGTTCATTGACCTTCAACCATGCCAGTCCTTTTGCCCCATAGATGGAGACGAACTGGGTATATTCATCGATTTGTTTACGGGTTAGCTGAGCGCCACCGGGGACACAAATTGCCGCAACACGTCCTTTAGGATCGTTAGCCGGACCAGAGAATACTTTGAAATCGACCTCTTTCAACAAATCAGCAACGTCAACCAACTCAATTGGGTTACGTAAATCCGGTTTATCAGAACCATAACGACGCATGGCTTCAGCAAACGTCATTACCGGGAAATCCCCCAGCTCAGCTCCTTTCACTTCATTCCACAGTTCGCGCACCATTTTCTCCATGATTGCCCGCACTTGGTCGGCACTCATAAATGAGGTTTCAACGTCAATCTGGGTAAATTCTGGCTGGCGGTCAGCGCGTAAATCTTCATCGCGGAAGCATTTTACAATCTGATAATAGCGGTCAAAACCAGACATCATCAGCAATTGTTTAAACAGCTGAGGCGACTGAGGCAACGCATAGAATTTACCTTTATGAACCCGGCTTGGGACCAAGTAGTCGCGGGCACCTTCCGGCGTTGCTTTCGTCAGCATTGGGGTTTCAATATCAAGGAAACCATTGCTATCCATATAGCGGCGAACAAATGCTGTAATACGCGCACGGGTTTTTAAACGATCGGCCATTTCCGGACGACGCAGGTCCAGATAACGGAATTTTAGGCGCTGCTCTTCCGTATTAGTTTGGTTAGAGTCAAGCGGTAGCGGCTCTGAACGGTTGATAATATTTAACTGATGGGCAAAAACTTCGATACCACCTGTTGCCATATCTTTATTTGACTGGCTATCCGGTCTGGCACGTACGATGCCGGTAATTTGTACGCAGAATTCATTACGTAGCTCAGAAGCCTGCTCAAAAGCAGCGTTGTGGTCCGGATCAAAAAACACCTGAACGATGCCTTCACGATCGCGCATATCAATAAAAATTAAACCACCCAGATCGCGGCGACGATTTACCCAGCCGCATAAAGTTACTTCTTGCCCAACGTGAGAGGTATTGAGCTGTCCACAATAATGAGTACGCATAACACTATCCTTTTATTCAGCCGATGCTGCGCCCGGGCAATTTGCCTGACAGGCCGATCCAGCACATGAGTTATCTGATGCAGTTTTTTTACCGGTTTTCGGAGCTTCACTCGCATACCAGCCGGAGCCTTTTAATTGAAAACTTCCGGGTGAAATTAGTTTTTTTAATGCCGCTTCACCGCACTCCGGGCAGTCAACCAAAGGAGCATCTGCAAACTTCTGTAGTTTATCCAAGCGATGGTGGCAGGAAGAACATTCATATTCGTAAATTGGCATAATGGTTATTCTGAGTGCAGGTAAATTAATAATGGTTGTTTAATCGGGCTTAAGTGAGACATCGCTTTACCCAACAAAAAAGGGGATTATTATAAAGGAAATAATGCCCGCCGATAAGAGCGCATCCTCAACTCCCTGTCCCTATTTATGACTAATTTATGCCTAAACGCATAGAAAAGCAGCATTCAGACTTTATTAACTAAAATATCAAGACGCTATAAGACAATTTTATTTAGGTAATTACCACAGTTAACGTTGATAAATGAGTACAAATGCTGAACAATATTAAGGAATTGTAAAATTTATTTAAGTTTTTTTTGTTATAAAATAAGCAGTAATGATTTCATCCTTGTTTTATAGCGGAAAAAATTATTATTCCCAGTTATTATTCTGGGTATAAATCAAGTTTAGTGAGGTAGAAAATGGTTAGCGCACTATATGCTGTGTTGAGTGCACTACTCTTGTTTAAGCTGTCTCTTGACGTTATAAAACAGCGCACTCAATACAGAGTCCCCTTCGGTGACGGTGGCTTTTATGATTTGCAAACGGCCATTCGCATTCATGGGAACGCCGTTGAATATATCCCCATTGCGCTGATTTTAATGGTCATTATGGAAATGAATGGCGCGAATGTCTGGCTGGTGCATGTATGTGGCATCATGCTGATTATTGGCCGCCTGTGTCATTACTACGGTTTAAAACATCGCGACTGGCGCTGGCGTCGTTCGGGTATGAGCGCGACCTATATTTCTTTATCACTTATGATTTGTGCAAATATCTACTATTTACCGTGGGAACAGATTTTTATTCTTTATTGATGCCCATAAGCCTGGCGTAAATTTAACATATTGATTCCTGCCTCAGGCGCTAGGGTTTAACAGACTTTTTTTTATCGCTCTGTTAAACTAGGCGCCTGTTTCATTTGCCCGATTTACATCTACTGCTATGCCAAACCGCGACACTCTATTTTCTGCCCCGATAAATAAGCTCGGTGACTGGACCTTTGATGAACAGGTTGCCGAAGTTTTTCCTGATATGATTCAGCGTTCCGTTCCCGGCTACTCCAATATCATTTCGATGATTGGCATGTTGACCGAACGTTTTGCTCAGCCAAACAGCACTATTTATGATTTAGGCTGCTCTCTTGGCGCAGCAACTCTTTCTATGCGCCGCCATATTCAGGTAGATCATTGCCATATCATAGCCGTTGATAACTCAAGTGCCATGGTAGAACGCTGTCGGCGGCATATAGACTCATTCAGGGCAGAGACCCCGGTTCAGGTTATTGAGGCGGATATTCGTGATATTGACATCAAAAATGCCTCTATGGTGGTACTCAACTTCACCCTTCAGTTTCTTGAGCCTGACGATCGCCAGCTGCTATTGAATAAAATTTGCCGGGGGATGTTACCCGGCGGCGTTCTGGTATTATCTGAAAAGTTTAATTTCGCTGACCAACAGATTGGTGAGCTACTGTTTGATATGCACCATGACTTCAAACGCGCTAACGGTTATAGCGAGCTGGAAATCAGCCAAAAGCGCAGCATGCTAGAAAACGTTATGCGTACAGATACCGTAGAGACCCATAAAGCCCGCTTACATCAGGCCGGATTTATTCATTCAGAACTTTGGTTCCAGTGTTTTAACTTTGGTTCGCTTATCGCAATAAAAGACGGAGTAGTTCGATGATCGATTTTGGTGATTTTTACCGTTTAATTGCTAAGAGCCCGCTAAGCCACTGGTTAGATACCCTTCCACCGCAGCTGTCAGCATGGCAAAAGAATTCTCTGCATGGCAAATTCAAACAGTGGTTTAATGCCGTTGAATTTATGCCTGATGTTATGCCCGACACGCTGGATTTACTCAATGGTGTGACCGCTGACTCAACAGAGTTAAGCGAGGGTCAAAAAAGAGGTATCGAAACCCATCTTCGCCATCTGATGCCTTGGCGAAAAGGCCCTTTTGACCTCTATGGTACTCACATTAATACCGAATGGCGTTCAGACTGGAAGTGGGATCGTGTGCTTCCCCATATCAGTCCGTTAGCAGGCCGTACTATTCTCGATGTCGGCTGCGGCAGTGGTTATCATCTATGGCGAATGGTCGGTGCCGGTGCGCATTTGGCCGTGGGTATCGACCCAATGCAGCTGTTTCTATGCCAGTTTGAAGCAGTCAGGAAATTACTTGGCGGCGACCAGCGCGCCCATGTATTACCTTTAGGTATTGAACAATTACCTGAACTACAGGCCTTTGATACCGTTTTTTCAATGGGTGTACTTTATCACCGCCGGTCTCCGTTAGATCATCTTTATCAGCTTAAAAACCAACTGGTTTCTGAAGGTGAACTGGTGTTGGAAACCCTAGTCGTTGATGGTGATGCCCAACAAGTGTTAGTGCCGGGCGATCGCTATGCCCAAATGCGCAATGTCTATTTTATTCCCTCAGCAGCAGCGCTGGTTAACTGGCTGGAAAAATGTGGCTTTGTTGATATTCGCATTGTTGATGTATGCCTGACCACAACCGAAGAACAGCGTAGAACGGACTGGATGATCAGTGAGTCACTGGCTGAATTTTTAGATCCGACGGATAATAGTAAAACCATTGAAGGGTATCCTGCCCCGATGCGGGCTATCATTGTGGCAAAAAAACCATAGTGGTGCGCTCAATAGTTTCTTTATAAAGGATTTGAAATGAATCGTCGGATACCCCGTGTGATCGTGTTAGCTACCACAGCACTGGTATGGCTTAGCGGTTGTACTATGAATATCTCAGGTAACGCGCCTGAGCAGGAAAACAAAGAAGAGTCACGCCTTCTGCCGGTTGATATTCAGCTGCAACGCATTCATTCCTATCCTGACGGCGGTAGCCTGGCTATTACCGAATCCTCAATGAACCCCGGCGATATCATTTTGTCTTCTACTGCCGGTGCTACATCAATGGGTATTCGTTTGTTCAGCACCTCTGGCGTCAGTCATGCCGCTATTTATATTGGTGATAATCAGGTTGCTGAAGCCGTTGGCAGCGGAGTGCAGATTGTCACGCTGGAACAGGTTTTAGAAAATAGCAGTAAAGTCATTGTATTTCGCTATCCGGGCTTAACCACCGAGCAAGCTCTTGCTATTCGTAGCTTTTCACAGCAAAAGGTCGGCGTTCGCTATAACTATAACGGCGTGGCTTTAATGGCCCCTTTTATGCTGACCCGTAAAGTTTGCGATCTAAACCCGTTTTCATCATCATTTCGCAACGGTTGTTTAAACACCTTAGCTAAATTGCAGTTGGGCTCAGATGAAGATGCTAAAGGAACCTTTTTTTGCTCTCAATTTGTATTAGAGGCTTATAAACAGGCAGGATACCCTATTACTGACTCAGCGCCGGTTTGGGTTAGCCCGGCTGATTTGCTACATATGCGAGAAGGTGACGTGGCATCACTAACGCCGATTAAACCCCTTGCCTATGTCGGGCACTTAAAGAAAGGCTCATTAGAAACCGCCACTGCTTCAATAAAAGATTTCTTTAGTTTTTAATTAACCGATTATCTATTGATTATTTGATTTTTTACTTTGAACCGATAATGATTAATCAATATTCAGTTCACACACAATAGCTAATAGAATGAATATAATGGCTAATTGAGTAGCAGTTTTGTAATTAAAATCGGAGATAATATGACGTTAAAGCTACCGGACTTTTCAATGACCCTTAAGGTATATGGAAGTATGCTCCTCGGATTATCTACCCTGACACCTTTTTCTACTTACGCCAATAAAGAACCTACAGCGCCATCCAGATTTGCCTACGTTGCCACCTATAATCCTAATGGTGAAGGCGTTTATTTAATGAGCGTTAATACAAACGATGGTCGTTTATATAAAGATAAAATTGTCAGTACCGCCCCCAACGCAGCGCAGTTAGTGCTGGATCAGGAAGGCGAACATCTTTACGTCGCCAGCGAAGTTTCCAATTTTAGCGATACCGGCCACGGCTCATTAATTGCTTATTCGATTAATAAACAAGATGGCTCCCTAACAAAGCTCAATGAGATCGAATCTCAGGGCGCGGGGCCGGTATATCTTTCTATCCACCCGGATGGTAAATATCTTCTTGTGGCTAACTATGTCAGTGGCTCGATTGCCACTTTCCCAATCAATCGGGATGGTAGCTTAGGCAAGCCGGCCTCCGTTAAGCAAAGCAGCGGTGAACCTGGTGCTGAACGCCCGGCGGCTGCGGTTGAAGGTAGCTTTGCTATCAGCGACCATAATGGTCCTCATGCCCATATGATTGCCAGCGATCCAAGCGGTAAGTTTGTTTACTCAACCGACCTCGGTCTTGATCGGATTTATCAGTGGAAATTTAACGCTTCAAACGGGGTTTTATCTGCGAATAATCCCCCTTATATTGCGGCATCATCGGCAGGTGCAGGCCCACGCCATTTTGTTTTTCACCCTACGAATAAGCATCTCTATTTAATTAATGAAGAGTCATCAACCCTGACCTCTTATTTAATCGATCAGGATAAAGGACTATTAACCCAGCAACAAACCCTGTCATCCTTACCTGATAATTATAAAGGTACCAGCTTCGCCTCTGGCATTATATTAAGTCAGGACGGTCGATATCTGTACGTAGCGAATCGGTTACACAACAGCATTTCTCTGTTTTCTATTGATGAAAGCGGTGATTTAACCATCATCGATAACGTCTGGACTCACGGTGACTATACTCGGACTATTGTCATTTCTCCGGACGGTGGTTCTCTTTATGCAATGAATCAACGTAGCGATAATATTGCCCAGTTTTCTGTCGATAAAGTCACCGGTAAACTGACGTTTACCAACCAGTTTACCCCGGTAGGCAGTCCGTCACAGATGGTGTTCTTAACCGAATAATCTGGTGATAAAAAAACCGGATACCGGCAATTTAGCCGCTATCCGGTTTTTTAATCTTCGAAATCTAGAAAAAACTAACTGACCCGCTGTTGAAACCTGACCACGCTGGGTGCAAATACTTCTTTCATTGCGGCAACCATATCACTATCAACGCAGAACTGCGCAAACTCATCGGTATCACTGTCAGTATTCATATTCACGCCGGCCTTACGATAACGCATAACGGACGGAACCATATGCCCGGCAGAGGTATGAACCTCCTGAACGCCGGCATCAATAAACTTATGAAGGTTGGTTAAGCGGATCCCCCCGCCCGGCATAATCAATGGCCCTTGGCTGTGCTGAATAAGACTTTTAATCAGTGACAAACCAACCTCTGCCGTTTGCTGTTGACCTGAGGTTAAAATTCGGTCAACGCCAAGATCGGTAAGTTGCTGAAGGCCCAATAGCGGATTTACGCACATATCAAACGCACGATGAAACGTAATCGATAATCCCCGTGCTTCATGACATATCTGATGCATCTTCTCTAAGTCGATATGCCCGTCTTCATTTAAGACACCGATGGCAATACCGGGAAAACCAAGCTCGCGCACCTGAGCAATATTACTTTTCATTATTTCAAATTCACTTTTGCTATAGCAAAAGTCTCCGCCACGCGGGCGAATAATAGGGAAAACTGGAATTGAAATTTGTTGCTTCACCCAGGTTAACATACCAATGCTAGGCGTGATTCCACCCTCCGCTTTACCGGAACAAAGTTCGATACGATCTGCGCCGGCCCGTTCAGCGATAACAGCACAATCAGCGTTATAGCAGCATATTTCTAGCTTTGGCATTTCACCTCCTAAATCAAGTAAATTAAAACAATTCTTGAGCAAGAGAACCTATCTGACGTAGTCTACAACTCGGTAATTACATCCATCAAAGGCGCATTGAAGGTTTATTATGGCACTAAATTTTGAACCGTATGTGGAGCGACGTCACACCGATAGTGATAAGTGGCACAAATACGAAGGTAAAGAGATTATTCCTCTATGGGTTGCAGATAGTGACTTTAAATCTCCTCCTGCTGTCATCGATGCATTACAAAAGCGAGTCGCTCACGGTGTGTTTGGCTATGGTTTTCCGTCTCCTGAACTCATCGATGTTTTTATCCAAAGAATGAAACAGCGTTATCAGTGGGAAATAAAACCGGAATGGTTAGTTTTTCTGCCGGGAATGGTGTGCGGTTTAAATCTGAGCATCAGGGCATTAACTACGCCGGAGCAGAGCTCAATTGCGCCTCACCCTATTTACCCTCCCTTTATGAAGGCTGCCCGTGCCGCCGATCGGCATCAAATCTCTGCACCCATTAAGCTGCAGGGTAAGCGTTGGGTGTTAGATCTTGATGCCGCTGAGCAACAGCTTACCGGCGCAGAGCGGCTATTGCTGTTGTGTAATCCGCACAACCCCGGTGGAACCATCTATCGTCGCAACGAGTTATTAGCACAGCTAGATTTTGCTCAGCGTCATAATTTGATTGTCTGCTCTGATGAGATTCACTGCGATCTGATTCTGGAACCGAGCTTAGAGCATATTCCATTCGCTACGCTTAGCGAAGATGCAGCACAACGTTCAGTGACCTTAATGGCTCCGTCTAAAACCTTTAATATTGCCGGCTTAGGGGCAACTATTGCCATTATTCCTAACGTCAGCCTGCGAAATCGTTTTACTGACGCTCGCGCAGGTATTATTCCAAGCGTCGATATTTTAGCTTATGTAGCAGCGACGGCAGCCTATAAAGACGGTGAGCAATGGCTAAAAGAACAGTTAGATTATTTACGCGCTAACCGTGACTTAACCATGGAAAGAATCAATGCCATTCCCGGCTTAAAACTGATGCCTGTTGAAGCGACCTATTTGGCATGGATTGATGCCAGCGCGCTGCCGGTTGCCAATCCTCACGCCTTCTTCGAACAGGCTGGCGTTGGGTTGTCTCCGGGCAGTGATTTTGGTAACCCACACTTTGTGCGTTTAAATTTCGCCTGCCATCGGGACCTACTCGAACGCGCGCTGGATCTGATGGCTAAAGCCGTTGCTAATCCTCCGGTATCCGCTTAACCACAGTCGTTTCGTCAATAGCCAGGCAGCGTTTTTTGCCTGGCTTATCAAGCTTGACGAACAATCTCACGGATGCTGTATGGATGAAACTTAATCGTGATGCCATCCTCAGTAACTGCCAGCGTTGGGTTTTGTAACGCTTCGCCCACTCCTGCCGGATTACTAAATTTTAGCTTTAACTGTGGCATCAATAATATTTCATCAGAAAACAGTGATAAGGCGGTTTGATGGAAGTTCTCTGCATCGCCTGGTACAACCCACTCAACGTGTTCCCAGCTTTCTTTGGGATACAATTTTTCACCGGGGTACGGCAGTTCAACACAGTCGATTTGCCACGGGCCAACCTGCAGAGGCTGATTAAGGCTAAATAAACAGATAGGACGACCGTTAATATTCTTCTCGGAAATTAACTCCCCGCACCGCAGCAGTCCACTCTTCCAACGTTCTGCCGTCGACTGTTGAAAACAGCGCACTGAAATATGGTCAGCGTGGTGAGCCTGCAGCGATAAATCCAACCGTTGAATCATAGTCAGTAATTTAGCCTCAAATTCAGGCAAGCTATGATGCAAATCGCTTAGCTCCGCAATATTATCAAATGACAACACTCAATTACCCCCTGACAAAAAATTATTGATGTACATCTGGTTAACTAGTTGAATTTTCATAATCTCTTAACGTTATCATCACCAGAGCCTGCATTTATCTATATTCAGAACATAGCGAAAAAGATATAATATCATTTGATTTAAATAGCACGGTAATTAGTTGGTTGAGATATTATGCAGTAAAAGCGCATAAAACATACGGTTTGTATCAGTGTGATTATCACCCTGCTTAGCATATCTTTAAAATGACGTTTTATTTACATTAGCTTGAACAGCTTACAAATAACTATTTACATTACATAATGATAATAACACACACATCTAATTAGCCTTAGCAATATGCTCTAAGTCATTATAAGTAACTATTTTAACTTTCTTTGATCATAGACAAAATCACTTTCAAACCAAGCCAATAAAAAACCATATAAATCAAAAACTAGAAAAGAAAAACCACTTATAATATAAGCGCAATAATTAACCGCTACTGAACGATGTATGATGAAGCGGAATATTATGCAATCAGGATTGAGTATTACCCTATATTAAGGTAAGGTATAACGAGTATATCTATAATGGATGATAGATGAACATGCCCAATAGTAAAAATTTAGTGCACCAATCGGAAAATGCACATGAGTGCAATGATTCGTGCCATTTGACTAAAATGTCGCTAAAACATGCACAGAATATGAAAAAGTCGGAGACTAATTCATATCGGCGTCGTTGTATGTTTTTTTTAGGTATTAGCGCAGCCATTACCTTCTTTTTCTGTATCGTATTTTTTACCACCCCAACCTTAATCACTTACTTTATTGAGATGGTGATATCCATTATGGGCATTACAGTCTCCCATGCTTGGTATCGAACCACGCTTAATAACAACTATTGGCATAAAAGCTGGCAGCGACACGTTAACCAACTAGAAAACCAATTAGCTCAATGCAAAAAAAGTGCAATACGCGTTATCTCCGGCCTGAAGCCAAGCAGCAGCCTGAATGACTCTCTGGTATTGAATCAAACGCTAAATGCGATTTTTTTTGGCTTCTGGTGCCTGCTGCCCGTTATCTCTTTATTTAAATTCTTTTACTATTTCGTCTATGTTAATGGCGTATCGTTATCACTAATGAATACCTTATTTCTCTGCATTCCATTTTTGATTATGGTTTTCTTGTCTATCGCTCTGAATGTATTTATGTGTATGTTTTCTTCGAAAGATGATGCAGAAATTGATAATAAAGAATTAGACATATCGCTCCAGTACAAGAACCACCATCAGTAAGTTTTTCCTACCACACATTACTCCGTCCTGATTTTAACCACGCATTCCCTCTTATTTAGTCACAATAATGCTTCTTTCTGCCCAAAACCGTTATTTCTTAAAATAATTACCGCCAGCGCCACCGTCTGGCACTGCGAAAGCTGACGACAAAGGCGATATCAGGTATCATCCCTCGGTTTTGTGCTTCAATATGAAAAAAATGGTGAGATAACCATCAATTGAACGTTATCATAGCCAGACTAGTTATAGCGTTTTACATCAAAAGACATTAAATCGTAATTAAGGTAACCCGGTGAATATACAGGCTCTTCTAACAGATAAAATTACTCAGGCACTCATTGCTGCTGGTGCACCTTCCGATTGTGAAGCGCAGGTTCGTCAATCTGCAAAAGCCCAGTTTGGTGATTATCAGGCTAATGGCATTATGTCCGTGGCTAAAAAGCTCAGTCTCCCTCCCCGCCAGTTAGCCGAGCAGGTATTAACCCATCTGGACCTTTCTCCGATTGCCAATAAAGTCGAAATTGCCGGCCCGGGCTTTATCAATATCTTTCTTGCCCCTGAGTGGCTTGCTTCTCAGGCAAAAATTGCACTGGCTGATGCCAAACTTGGCGTCACTCCGGCAGTAAAACAAACTATCGTTGTTGACTACTCAGCGCCCAACGTCGCTAAAGAGATGCACGTAGGTCATTTACGCTCCACCATTATTGGTGACGCCGTTGTTCGTACTTTAGAATTTTTAGGTCACCATGTTATTCGAGCCAATCACGTTGGCGACTGGGGAACCCAGTTTGGTATGCTGATCGCTTACCTTGAAAAGATGGAAAATGAACACGCTGATAATATGTCGCTGTCAGACCTTGAGGCATTCTATCGAGCTGCTAAGCAACATTATGACCAAGATCCTGAGTTTGCCGAACGCGCCCGTAACTATGTGGTGAAACTTCAGGGTGGCGATGAATATTGTCGGGCCATGTGGCGTAAGCTGGTTGATGTCACCATGTATCAGAACATCCTTACTTACAAGCGTTTAAACGTGACCTTAACCGTTGATGACGTCATGGGTGAAAGCCTCTATAACTCCATGCTTCCGGGTATTGTTGCCGATCTTAAAGCTAAAGGACTTGCCGTTCAAAGCGATGGTGCGACCGTTGTTTATCTGGATGAATTCAAAAACAAAGAAGGCGAGCCTATGGGTGTCATCATTCAGAAGAATGATGGTGGCTACCTGTACACCACGACTGACATCGCCTGTGCCAAGTACCGTTATGAAACGCTAAAAGCCGATCGTGTTCTTTACTATATCGACTCTCGCCAACATCAGCACTTAATGCAAGCTTGGACGATTGTCCGCAAAGCGGGCTATGTTCCTGAGTCTGTCACTCTGGAGCACCATATGTTCGGTATGATGCTAGGAAAAGACGGTAAGCCGTTTAAAACTCGTTCAGGCGGGACTATCAAGCTCTCTGACTTACTTGATGAGGCGATTGAAAACGCAGATGCCAAATTGCACGCGCTGATTATGGATAAAAATCCGGACATGTCGCAAGATGAATTACGCAGCGTGATCAATGCCGTTGGTATCGGTGCGGTGAAATATGCTGACCTGTCTAAAAACCGGACTACGGATTACATCTTTGACTGGGACAATATGCTCGCACTGGAAGGCAATACTGCACCTTATATGCAATATGCCTACACGCGTGTAGCCTCTATTTTCAAGCGTGCAGGCATTGAAGAAAATAGCCTGACCGGTGATTTACAGCTGGTTGACGATCGCGAAAAAGCACTGGCAACGCGCTTACTTCAGTTTGAAGAAACGCTGTATGCCGTTGCGCGTGAAGGCACACCGCACACTATGTGCTCTTACCTTTACGATGTTGCCGGCCTGTTCTCTGGTTTCTACGAGAACTGCCCTATCCTGAACCATGACGATCAGGCTATCCGCAATAGTCGTTTACAACTGGCAGCATTAACCGCCCGCACGTTGAAGCAGGGTTTAGATACGTTAGGCATTGAAACCGTAGAGCGGATGTAGTTCTTCCTGAGACATTTGCAGAAATAATTAAGGCGCCTATTGGGCGCCTTAATTATTACGAATTCGATAACTACGTATATCAAGGCAGCTATGGTTGATTGATTTCATCCGCACTAATTATTTCTGCAACAAAAATATCGCCTTTGCTGTCTAAAAAATATTCATTTTCTTGCGGCAGTCGTAACCGCAGGTAGGCATTTTCACCAATTTGCATAGTATGATCGGCAGCTATCTGTGCTTTTGACTCAATCAGATAGCTGAGGATATTTGAGAACATATCCATGGTTTGCTGCCCTTGGTCATGTCCGTCAGCCAGCAGCGCTAAATCTGGCTGGCCAAGATGATAAACGCCATAAGTCCGCATCCATACGCCCTGTATCCCTTCAACTTCATATTTTACAAAACCACAGAACAGCATCAGCAGAGGTAAACCCTCGCGTAGAAACGATGAGAGATCCAGATCAAAGGCGTCATCGGTAAGTATCGCCGCAGGCAGCGTTGTATGAGCGGTTTCATTAACCACCGTCACCGCGCCCAAACGAGCCAAAGCGCCGGCTACCAGACCTAAGGCGACATATTGCTCAAGCGGATCGGTTTCATATCCGGCATAGTAAATAATGATATAAGCCTGATGACTCCGCGCCAAGTCTTTCTGCTCTGCGCCATAGTGCGAGGGTTCTAAACAACGTTCCAGCGCCTCAGACGGCATCGGGGCAGAAAAACCGACCAACTGAACAACATGCTTGCCCCAACCAATCAGGCCAAACGGCGTGCCCTGAGCCGTTAATTCGCTATCAAGCTCCACAATCGCCTTTGACAGTGATTTATCCGTTGCACATAAGGCCTCAGACAGGCGCTGATTATCCAGTTCAGAAGGTTGCAGAAACAGTAGCTCTAAACTGAGCGGATCGTTTAGCTGTGGATTGGCGACTAACGGTGAAGAAACTGGACTGTCAGCATCTTTTCGGCCAAAAAATCGAGAGATGATTCCCATTTATTCTCCTTAACAATGGTCGTATTCATTCAATTAACCGTTACCGGCTTCAGATAGTCTTACGGGCAAAATCTCTGGGTCTGAACCCCAAAACGCCCAATGTACCAAAATAGGCTACCACGCCCACCACCACGACGGCGAGCAGACGCATAATTCTGAACAGCATGCTGCCCGAATCCCAGTCAGGCATAACCCACATCATGCCAATCAGTGCGGCAGTCATCACTAACAGCGCAACGACCAGCTTAAACATAAAGACCGCCCAACCCGCTTTAGGCTGGAAATATTTACGCTTATGCAATTGCCAATACAGTAATCCGGCATTCAGGCAGGCGGCAATACCGATAGATAAGGCTAATCCGGCATGCTTGAACGGACCGATAAAGGCCAGGTTCATCATCTGAGTTGCAAACAGGGTGAAAATCGCAATTCTTACCGGGGTTTTAATATCTTGGCGAGAATAAAACCCCGGAGCCAGCACCTTCACTAAGATTAACCCCATCAGCCCGACTGAATAGGCAATTAACGCTCTCTGGGTCATCAGAGAGTCATGAGCGGTAAATTCACCATACTGGAACAATGATTTAATCAGCGGCTCTGACAACACCCCTAAGGCGACAGAACAAGGCAGGGCCAATAAAAAGCAGAGGCGTAGCCCCCAAGCCATCAGGTTTGAGTATTCCTGCGCATTGCCGCTGGAAAAACTTTTAGCCAGTGACGGTAATAAGATCGTCCCTAAAGCAACGCCTAATACGCCGGAAGGCAGTTCCATTAGTCGATCGGCGTAATACATCCACGAAACGGAGCCGGACTGAAGGAATGATGCAAATATAGTATTAATAATTAAGGAGATTTGACTCACGGACACGCCAAGAATTGCCGGCCCCATTTGCCTTAATACCCGCCATACTCCGCTATCCCGAACGTTGACCCTCGGCAGTACCAACATACCTATCTTTTTCAGATGGGGTAATTGATACAAGAGTTGCAGAATACCGCCAACCACCACGGCCCAGGCCATGGCAATAATCGGTGGATTAAAATAAGGGGCAGCAAACAGAGCAAAACCAATCATGCTGATATTCAGCAACGTCGGGGCAAAGGCAGGAACCGAGAAACGGTTCCAAGTATTAAGAATGGCACCGGACAGCGATGCCAGTGATATCAATAAGATATAAGGAAAAGTAATGCGCAACAGCTGGGAAGTCAGTTCGAACTTATCTGGGTTATTGGTAAATCCCGGAGCGGTAATCCAAATAATCCAAGGGGAAGCTATAATCCCGATCAGCGTGACCACCGCCAGAACCAGCGTTAATAATCCGGACACATAAGAGATAAATATCTTTGTCGCCTCTTCACCCTGCTTAGTTTTATATTCAGCCAGAATAGGCACGAAGGCCTGTGAAAAAGCGCCCTCGGCAAATATACGCCGCAGTAAGTTCGGCAGTTTAAATGCAACAAAAAAGGCATCGGTAGCCATTCCGGCGCCAAACGCCCGGGCGACAATCGCATCACGGGCAAAGCCTAAAATACGGGAAACCATTGTCATGGAGCTGACAGCAGCCAGCGATCTCAATAAATTCATATAATTAAATTGTTCTTGTTTGAAATGGCATCGCATAATCACAACGATGGCTGACTGGTGGGTAGTTTACGGATACGCGGCAGAATCACCAGTTTAAAAAGGTATAAAAATGTTTTTTATCATGAATTTCTGGCAAATAGAAAGTTTAAACCTGATGTCATCATCAGTGGATCACATCAGGTTTATCATACTGCCTAATAATCAACAAATAAGTGACATTGTCACCTCTAAGTTTAACTGATCAAGAAATCGACTTTTTCAGTTAATTCAGCCACCTGCTGTTTTAGTATCTCTATCTCGCCTTCCAGGTACTTCACTTGCTCGGCTAGCTCCGTATTTTGCTGTAGTATCGGTTCAATACCCGTAGCAGAACTGATTAGATTGACATCAACAGGACCGCTGATTAAATGGGCAAACCGACTCTCTCTGCGCCCCGCTTCCCGAGCAAGCCTAACCACAAACGGGCCATCATCACGAGAGGTTAAATCCGCCAGCACCTGTTCAACTTCGCTGATATCTGAAAATTCATGCAAACGGTTAGAGCGGGTTCTTAATTCTCCGGCAGTTTGAGGCCCGCGTAACAGTAGCAAACAGATTACCGCCAGCTCAGCCGAAGAGAGTTTAAAATTACCAAATTCAGTATTACAGAAACGATGCACATACTTCACCACCCGGCCACCGGTGCCGGCCGCCGTGCGCACTAAGTGTTTTTTTTGCAGACTATCCAACGTTTCTTGAACATCAGTTTCATTCAATTCCATTACCGGATCACGACTGGTCTTTTGGTTACAAGCGATCATCAAACCATTCAGTGATAGCGGATATTGGTCCGGCGTAGTGACCTCTTTTTCCAACATGCAACCAATAACCCGAGCTTCTTTATCCGTTAATTGATATTTCATAGGCGTTTCCTTAAGTAACTGGTTTCCAGTCTGAATTGGTTAATGCCATTAATACGTGGTCTTGCCATTGGCCGTCAATTCTTAAATAGTCTTTAGCATAACCTTCACGTTCAAAACCTAACCGAACAAGCAAATCACCGCTGCGTTTATTATGTGGCATATAATTAGCCATAATCCGGTGCATATTCTGCTGGTTGAACATATAGCGTAGGGCTGACTTTAGCGCTTCATACATCAACCCTTGCCCCTGCCATTTTTGCCCCAGAGAATAGCCTAAAATACAGGCCTGAAAATCGCCGCGCAGAACATGGCTAAAATTGGCAACGCCGATAACCTCTTTTTCATCAGGATCCAACAACAAAAAATAGTAGGCATTGCCCTGCTTATGCAGCTCGTTGATCATGTTCAAACGCACCTGCCAGCCCGACGGATAACCGTAACTCTGATCTCTTACCGGCTCCCAGGGCTTGAGGAAATCTTTGTTCTCAGTGTAATAATCCGCCAGCCGGTATGCATCGCGTTCATTGGCAAGGCGAACAACCATCCGATCCGTGGTTAATGACACCTTAGGAACATTAGAACGATAACCAAACATCCGGAATTCCTTGTTAGCATTAAAAGATAAATATAGTTTACTAAAATAGTATCGTTATTCAGTAATTAAGTTCAAAATAAGCGGTTAAATTGCTCCTTATTTATTACTCTTTTCGCTTACGGTGAAACCATATGCCTCGGGTATCGCGGGTCAGAAACTTAGGTAAGTATTTTCTATTATTAGATAACCTGCTAGTTGTTCTTGGATTTTTTATTGTTTTCCCGCTTATTTCTATCCGATTTGTAGATCAATTGGGCTGGGCTGCCTTATTGGTCGGTTTCGCCTTAGGCTTACGTCAGTTTATCCAACAAGGCCTTGGTATTTTTGGTGGAGCGCTGGCTGACCGTTTTGGTGCCAAGCCAATGATCGTCACCGGCATGTTATTACGGGCCGCCGGTTTTGCCAGTATGGCCATGGCAGACCAACCATGGATTCTGATGTTATCCTGCGCGCTGTCAGCCTTTGGCGGCACCCTATTTGACCCACCCCGCGTTGCATTAGTTATTAAGTTAACCCGCCCCCATGAGCGCGGCCGGTTCTATTCCATCTTGATGATGCAAGACAGCGCCGGCGTGGTTATCGGTGCGCTGTTAGGCAGTTGGCTACTGCAATATGACTTCCAGTGGGTTTGCTGGTCGGGTGCCGCCTTCTTTGTATTAACCGCCGCACTTAACGCTTTTGTATTACCGGCCTATCGGGTATCAGCATCAGTTCGTACCCCGATCATGACCGGCATTAAAACCGCCCTGCGTGATAAATACTTTCGCCGCTATGTATTAACCCTGACGGGCTACTACGTTCTTTCAATACAGGTGATGTTGATGCTTCCCCTTCTGGTCAATGAGATCTCAGGCACGCCAACCACCATTCGCTGGATGTATTTAATTCAGGCCGTTTTATCACTGTCTCTGCTCTATCCGATAGCCCGCTGGAGCGAAAAACATTTTCGTCTTGATCAACGCCTGATGACCGGGCTGCTGTTAATGACTTTCAGCCTGATGCCGCTTGGCTTTGTCACATCATTATCAACGGTGCTGTTCCTGATTTTCTTCTTCTACCTTGGGTTGATTATTGCTGAACCGGCAAGGGAAACGCTGAGTGCTTCACTGGCAAATCCATATGCTCGCGCCAGCTATATGGGATTCAGTAAGCTGGGCCTGGCCTTTGGCGGCGCTATCGGTTATACCGGCGGCGGCTGGCTATATGATATTGGCCATGAGTTTAGCGTTCCTCAGGTTCCGTGGGTACTGTTGGGGGTTATCGGTCTGGCGACCGCGATAGCCTTACACCGTCAGTTTTCACCAAGAACCATTGCTCCTAAAGCGCTGGCTTCCTGAAGCCCTTAATTCAATTTGCCTGCCCCATAGCGTCATTGTTACTCTATGGGCATGATTTTATTACTTAACCCTGAAAGGTTTTTCATGCACAAGTTGGTTTCGCGTATTTTTGCCCTGTTCTTTATCAGCCTGCTGTTTGGCTGTAATCAGATATCACAATATTCACTGACCGAAAAATCGATTAATAACTACTTAGAAACCCATACTCAAAATGCATCACGCAGCTTTAGCCTTAATGGCTTAGTCGATGCAGACTTATCGTTGAATAACCTGAATACTAAAATTGGTCGCGGCGAACCGGGCCAGATTACGCTGACCGGTAATGCCCTATTTGCGGTTTCATCCCTGCTAGGTAAGCAGGATGCTAATCTGCAGGTCACGATCAATGCCCGTCCGGAATTTGATCCGGTAAAAGGTGCGGTTTATCTGCGCGACTTAGAACTGGCTGACTATGATTTAAAAACCAGTCAGGGTGCGGTAAAAAATGTAAAAACCTTTATTCCTTTTCTTAATAAAGCCCTGCAGATTTATTTTAACGACCAGCCGGTGTATGTCTTAAATCCGGAGAATAGCGCACTGGAAGCCACCGCCCAGAAGCTGGCTAAAGGAATCGAAGTGAAGGAAGGCAAACTGGTATTCGCCTTTATTAAGTAACCTTGTGTTATCGCGGTATCAATACAAGAAAGGCGCAAATTAATGCGCCTTCAGAGTGATGACAAAGTAGTCTAATTTGATTCCAGTGCAAATTTCGTCCGCATAGTCAACATTGGAATATTGGCGTTTCCTCGCGGCCGAAGAGCGGCATTTTTGAGCTCAGCGGGCTTCGGGCCTACCTTGCCTAGGGGCACTCCGGCAACTAAAGTTGCTACGACCCCAACAGACAAAGCCGTAGGGAACGGCTTTGAACAATACGTAGTGTTGGCCCGAAGGGCAGGCTACAGGAAGTAGCCTGTAAAGCTCTCCCTCCGTTTAAGTTTTTTAAGACCTAAATTTTAGTATTTGAGGTTTTTCATCAGCCTAAAGGCGCAAAATAATGCGCCTTTTATTTTGTCGATTGCGTAATTTAATTAGATCGGTAAACACAACACCGAAATATCACCATACTCTGGCGGCCAGGGCACAGGATTATTCATCCTCGGCTCTAGGCGTACGCTTTCTAGGTGCTTTTACTGAACGTAAAATCACAAACTTCTTATTGGATGCCACCATTTCACAGTTACCAAACAGACGCTTTAACTTCTGATGATAGCCAAGATGACGGTTACCGATAATGCGCAGTTCTCCACCAATTGCCAGACAGCGTTTGGCATCGTTAAACATCTGCCATGCAATATAGTCAGTCACTGAGTGATGCTGATGGAACGGCGGATTACAGATAACTGCCTGCAGCGAGTTTCGGTCAATATTAGCCAGTGAATGGTCAGCCTCAAAGAAACAGCGCGCAACATCGTCCGGGCGATTCTGTTCCACGTTCAGGCGGCTAGATTCGACTGCCATATAGGACTCGTCACGGAAAATCACTTCGGCCTGTGGATTTTGCTCCAAAGCCCGTAAGCCTAATACCCCGTTACCACTGCCTAAATCGACAATAGTTCCGCTTAACCCTGACGGTAAATGCTCAGAGAAGAACCGGGCGCCAATATCCAATGCAGTACGCGAGAACACATTAGGATAGTTATGGATGACATAATCTGTGCCATCCAGCGGCCAAGTCATGACTTCAGTCATAGGGGCAACATCTGGCTGATTGAACTGACAGAATATTAACCGGGCCTTCTTCCATGCCAGACTGGTATGAGTAGGACCAAGAATTTTCTCAAACAGCTGAATAGTTGAAGTATGGATATCTCGAGTTTTAGCCGCAGCAATAATCTGAGTATCGGCGCTAACGACTTTACGCAAGGCGTGCAATTGATACTCAAGCAATGCCAGCGTTTTAGGGATCTTAATCAATACCACCGCAGGCGTACCTGACAGCGGCGAAACACCATCAACAAAAGTGACGGCGTCACTAGGTAAGTTATTCTGCTGTAAATTGCGCAGCGTGGCTAATTCACTCACATAGGAGTCACCATAGCTGACCGGGTTAAACGCCGCCAGCTCACAGGCTAAAGCACCAAAAGTATCATTGAGGATAAATACCGGGCCTTTGGCTAACAGCGCCTTGTCTACCGTATTCATCAGATACTCATCGGCAGCATCCCATGCCTGTAAGCTGGTCGGGGTATCAAACTCAGGATAACGGGATAACATTAAATGAGAAAAAATTGAGCTCTGTAGTTCTTGTGGCTCGTTTAGCTGCTCTGTTTCGTCACTCACTCTGGGGTATTTCCTTCTGATTCGTATCCTGATTCTTCACCGGCAACTTCAGCCAGTTCATCACGCATCGCTTGCAATGCTTCACGGGTGATAATGGCTAACGTGCGATAAAAAGCATGGTTAGCATGGGCTTCGACTTTTCCAAGAAAACGCCCGCACCATGGAAACAGATACTCATCAAACAGCGCGATCTGAGCCTGAATCTCATCAGATTCTTGTGCATTGTCTTCAATCCATGAAGCGGCCAGCAGTAATAAACCAAAATGGTCTGCTGGCGCATCCGTAAGCGGCATTCCGCACTGGGTTAAATATGCACGGGTTTCAGTTTCACCAATACCCTCATAGCTAGCGCCGTAAGGAGAAACACTCCCCTGCGCAGCAAACATCGCCTGATAGTCAGCTTCTAACACCTGACGATCCGAATCCTGCGCCAGACGATCTAACAGCTCATCCTGTTCTAACGGCCAATGCTGCTTTAATTTACCTTCACTGATTAAGGCAAACAGCGGATCCAGAACCGTATCCTGAGGTGAGCGATAAAACAGCGACCCCAAAATACGGCAGACTACAGAAAACTCATTCATCAAATACAACCTGTTATCTTAGTTATAAACCTGTTACACGTTGGTCTTTCGGATATTTCACCGTATAAGACAAACTTAATTTTTGCGCCTGGTTCGGCGTTAAGTCCAGCGTCCATTGAACTTCACCCGTGTCCTTATTGTAGCTGGCACCATCATACTTAAGGCCGTCAACCGTAATAGCGGAATCACGGCTCATCGGTACTTGATCCAATACGACTAGCTTAATTGGCTCTTTACGGGTGTTTTTCACATCCATCACATACGAGTACTGCTGACTTACCGAGTTACCAAAGAATTCAGATTTAGCGGTCATCTGTTTGTCATTTTCGCGGTTAATGATAATTTTCTTATCCCGGCCTAATGACAAATCAAGCGTCTCTTTTGCATTCTTGGTATTGATATAGCCCTGGCCGACAAAAGAGCCTTCAAAGAAAATGCTGGATTTACCCGGCAATAAGTTGAGGTTCTCCCAGTCTTTTAGCTGAACTTGTAAAAACGCGTCCTGTTCAATTTTCGGCACCACGACGTAGCGATACTCACCCTGAACGTCCGCTTCTTTAATTAACACTGAGTGCCCTTTACCATCGGCGGCAATATTGTACGGCAAAGAAATACTAAAACGCGTATTTACACCGCCAACGTCAGTCACCACATATTCTGACAAGGACTTACTCTTAGCTCTTTTTTCATTGGCTGCTTCTCTGGCTGCCTTTTCAAGTTCAACTCTGGCTACTGCATAGTCGTTAACTTCACCAACAATCATATCTGCGGCCGGAGCAGCTACCGGCATTGGTGCCGATTGTTTGGCACTCTTCGACATAGCATAGTTCTTTGGCAAATCGATATACCAAGGATTAAGTCTAGGAGCCTGTGCGCCTTCACTTGGGTTTCCGCTGGAAAGCGTCAAATTGACCTTGTCCCAGTTAATACCGCTGTTCTGGAATACGTTAGCCTTATAGCTCAGCTTTACCGGCTGATTGATATTATCAACCCGTACGTCGTAAGTCGGAACCCAACCGGCGTCGCGAATCACATAAGACAGCTTAACATCACTGGTCACCGCTTTCGGGGTATAAAACTTCACGACCACCTGGTTAACCGCCTGGCCGGTTTTTTCCTGAGCTTCATTTAACTGGCTGTTAAGCTTTTCGATATTCTTATCGATAACGGCGATCTTTTCTTTAATGTCAATATCGGCCAGCAGCGCGTCACTCATGCGTTTGCTGACCAGCTCAAGCATTTGATTAATTTGCTCGACGCTGGTGCCGTCTTTCTCACCGCCCAGTGACTTATTGCTTTCCAGTACGGAAAGCTGAGCCTGGATCACTTCCCGCTGAACGTTTAACTTGTTCTGCTCACGGACTTCAGCTTCAATCTGTTTTGTTAGTCGGTCAACTTCCGGTGATACATTTTCAGTCAGAAAATCTCGCCTGACGCTTGAAGACTGCACCACGACGCCGTTATCAGCATCCAGCATCAGGCTCTGTTCGTTAAGTCCGCTGGCAATATTGGTAAAGATAACTTCACTTTCTCCGGCCGGTAATGTGACTTTACCGCTGTTAAACAGCTCGGCACCGCGAATAAACACCGTCACATCATTCAGCTTAACGTTCTGTACCTGAGCCTCGGCATAGACTGCGCCTGAATAGGCTAAAGCCACAGAAGCACACAATAACGTCGTTCTAAATCCCTGAAATACATTAATAGCCATTTATTTATCCTTAAATATTAACCAATAACATGCATGAAACTACCAAAAAGACCTACTAACGGTCACAAACAATTATCTCAATTAGAGAAGCTATAGCGAAGCAAATTCTTCGATAGGCTGCCCGCCGTGAGACTCAAGAAAATCCAGCAGCCGGCGCGGGCTGACGTTTAAAATTCTCTCTTCCGGGAAATTAACCTGTTTAATGACTTCAAGCGCTTTATCAAAACCACCCAGCGCATAGGCTACGTGGGAGTCTGAACCTATTGCTAGCCAGCCGCCTGCATCGCGTATCGCCTTAGCAACTTCAATACAGTTCTGTTCGCTGCCGGTACGGGAGTGAACAAAAGAGGAGTTATTAATTTCCAGCGCAACGTTATGCTTAGCGGCCGCCTCGGCAACCGCCTTAATATCTATCGGATACTTAGGGTTGCCCGGATGGCTGATCATATGTACCTTTCCGCTGGAGATAGCGCCGATCATCGCCTGAGTATTACCTTCAAATCCCAACGATCCCATCACCGGCTCATGGAACCCGGCAATAATCAGATCGAGCAATTCAGCCATGCGTTCATCGCAGTCGGTTTCGCCCTGAATATTTTTAATATTCGATTCAATACCGTACAAAATGCCCACGCCATCAACAATGCGCGGAATAACCTTCATATTAAGAAAATGCCAGCGGTGAGGCGCATCTGCCATATCCGGACCATGATCGGTAATGGCAAACAGCTTAATACCCTTTTCTTTAGCAACCGCAAAATAATCACTCACGGTACTATAAGCGTGAGCGCTGGCAACTGTATGAGCATGTAGGTCAACCGGGTACATAGCAGATTTCCTTAAATTTATAGCTAAAACTTATTAACACTGAAACGGGGTTATGGCGTGAAAACGGCCGTTAAACTTAATAACCCGAAGTTAATATCCCTGAGCCAGATCGACGATTCCGCTAACCGGTTGGCCGCTATCAAATGCAGCAATATTGTCGCATATCTGATCCATCGCATTATCGGGTAACGTCATGGCGGATATATGAGGCGTTAGCGTTATTTCCGGCCGTTGCCAGAATGGATGATTCTCGGCTAAAGGTTCTTGAGTAAACACATCAAGGGTTGCGGCCCGCAGTTGACCGGAGTCCAGTGCGGTTAGCAGATCTTGTTCAACCAAATGCCCGCCACGGGCGATATTAATAATATAGGAGCCCGTAGCCAGTTGTTCAAACAACGAAGCGTTAAGTATACCTTGAGTCTCTGGCGTCTTGGGTAATAAATTCACGATTAGGCGAGTTCCGCTTAAAAATTCAGCAAGCTGGCCGCCGCCATAACTGATTACGCCATCAATGTGCTTTTTATTCCGGCTCCACCCGCGTACGTTAAAACCAAAGCGGGCCAATTGAGTGGCTACATGACGCCCTAAAATGCCCAGCCCCATCACGCCAATAGTAAAATCAGCGTAAGCATGCGGCTCAAGCAACTGCCAGCGCCCTTGCTGTTGGAGGTGCTGATATTCATCCATTCGGCGAAAATAGCGTAACACCGCAGCAAAAACGTACTCTTCCATCTGCAGTGCCATACCGGCATCTTGCAAACGAATCAAAGGAACGCCGGCTGGAATAAACCCAGAATTAGCTCTCTCCTGCTCCACAATGGCATCTACGCCTGCACCTAATGCCAGTATCGCTTTTAACCCTTGCCGCCCGGCCAGCATTTCATAAGGCGGTCGCCAGACAATTGCATAGTCTGCGTGCTGGTTATCACCGGGTTGCCATACGCGGATATTCGCCTGAGGCAATCGGGAACCAATACCCGCCAGCCATGGCGCAGTATCATAAAAAGGATGGTAAAAGATAATGTCCATCATTCCTCCGCGTTACGATAAAACCAACCCAAATAGAGGGTTAAATAAGCTGACGGGTTAATCTACCCTATTCAACTCACATACTTAAGTACCAATTTGCCGATAGCTTAACCAATTAAATTCAGAACATTAATTTATACTTGACCGCACCCCGCCTTCTCCCTATAGTAGCGCCCGTTCCAGCGTAATCATGATTACGTTGAAAACAAAATTTGGTGAGGTGTCCGAGTGGCTGAAGGAGCACGCCTGGAAAGTGTGTATACGGCAACGTATCGAGGGTTCGAACCCCTCTCTCACCGCCATATTTAAAGACCTGCTTATTTAAGCAGGTCTTTTTCGTTTGTAGCTTAGTATAAATATTCCCCCTATTTACCCATCGCTTTGCAATCTCACCAACCACACAATTTAGATATCATAAGTTACATAAAATCAGGCGGGTATAGCACTACGACTGATTAGTGCCTATTTCTGTGTTCTGCTTTAGCCGTTATCAGATATTTTTAGGTAATCATCATCTATAAAAATTCAATTCTATTAATAAATAGAATACTAACTGTCATTTATACCAGCTAGACGTATTCCCCTTATTCTGGTGTTATAACTGAAAATTGCGTATTTATTTTCTTACCCTCATCGAAAGCTCGAAAACAGGCTGGTTGCTGTCGGTTTAATAACAATAATAATGAATTCCTAAGGTTTAACAGTTATGGATAACTACAGCAGCGAATGGTACATGGCCAATAATGTAAACAATCAGGCTCCGCGCAAACAGTTTACGGCAGCAGATAAAGAGCAGTTATACATAGACGTGATTGAAGGCTTTACCCACTGTCTGGACGGCTTCCAAGACTCACTGACAAAACAATTTATGCAAGCCGCCCGTAATACGCTACCTAATATGTTTTTCCCGCTCAATCTACTGGCTGCGGCGGTCAAACATAGGCCGCTGGATGGCCCTCCCGGCTCCGGTAATTCCCCCGAACCTCGCGCATTGACTAACTCCGGTGTTGTCGCCATGTGCGAACGGACAAAGACCCGGATAATCCGCTACGGCTATGGCGGCTTTAGCGATGATATCAACAGTGACGATGCCTTTGTGCCGTTTCCTGACACCGCCTTTGTCTTACTCGACGGGGCCGGTAAAGAGGTATTTTCTGGCAAGTTTAATGCTCAGGGTGAGTCAGAAGAATTTCACAACGTCAGTGAAAGCGATGAATACACCTTAATCATTAACCCGGATGTTAATAAAGAAGAGTATGAAGCCTGGCTGCAAGGCTATGCACCGGTAATGTCCACATTACTCACCTGGCTGAATGACACTTGGGCTGACCCAAAGAATCAGGCTAGCTGGAAAAATTATCTTGCCCTGTCTGCGGAGGCTCAAGGGGCGCTTGAAGCTAAAGCCATGGGAGATGGCGTCGTGACTGGCGCAGAACATTTTTTCACCAGCATTTATGACATCGCCTCAGGCATTATGTCGTTAACCCCCGGTGCTATTATCAATAACCAGATTCGGGATGTAGTTGCTGAGCAGATGGATATGCCAAAAAGGCCAGAGAACGCCTTTGATAAGCTGTTAAAAATCGACATTACGCCGGAAGATTTAACCCGAACCAAAGAGACGCTGAAAAAGCTGGGCACCAACGTTCAAGATGATGCCATGCTCTATCTCTATTTAGAAGCCTTACTGGCCTGGCGACGCCTGCTGCCGCCTAAAGAACGCGCCAATATTGACGGTCAGGTCTTTTTTGAGGTTCTGGCATTAGCGCTCAGCGGTGTGTTTACCGCCGGAGTGGGTGCGGCAGTGAAAGGGGCCAGTACTTTAGCCAAGCTGAGCGTCCCTTTTGTGCGTACCAGTATTGAAAGCCTGATAAAAACCACCCGTGCGGTGGCGGTGATGGCCGTGATGGCGAAAAGCGCCCGAACGCTCAATAAGACCCATATGACGCTGAAGTTTGGCCCGTTCTCTTATATCCGGGAAGGCAAATCTATTATTGAGATACGCCGTGGTTATGCCCCTTACACAGACCTTAAGGTATTAACGGCAAAACCAAAGCCAAAGCCAAAACCAGAACCAAATCCTTCACGCCTTGACGAAGCAACAGACACCCCCGTTGGGTCTAAGGACACCACCGGCGACCCGATAGCCATGATTAACGGTGAAGAGCTGCTGGCATTAGACGATATTGCGTTACCGGGATTGTTGCCGTTTACTTTTTCCCGTCTTTATCGCACTTCCAGAGTGTCACGCGACTGCGGGCTGGGCTATGGCTGGTCGCATTCACTCGACCACCATATGCACTTTGAAGATGACAATGGCCTCGCCTACTGGATGGATAATGAAGGCCGGATTATTACCTTGCCGCTGCCCACGGAAGTCATGCCGTTTGTGGATAATCCGGTGGCTGGTGGTGAGTTATATTTGGGCCATAACGATCTGTATATTGCCCGTTCAACCGAAAGCCCGCTGACCTACTACTTCACCCGTGAAGCGCACCGTGGCCGACTCGTTGCCATCAAAGACCGGTATCAGAATACCTTAACCCTGCACTATAACCCGCAAGGGCAACTGGTTCGCCTGTCACCGGAATCACTCAATGGCCCCGCCCTGCTGCTGAGCTGGGAAGATGACCACATCACAGAAGTTGCCTTTGCTCGCTATAGCCCAAAAGAGGCTAACTGGCCGGCGATTGCTCCGGGCATGACCTATGGCTATAACACTGAAGGCCAACTGATTAGCGCTGAGAATGCTGCACAAGAGACCGAGCGCTACACCTACGATAATCAAAATGTCATTCTCTCCCGTGAACTCGCTGGTGGTGCCACATTCTATTGGGAGTGGGAAGATGAGGGCGAAAAGGTCCGCTGTATCCGTCATTGGGGTAACTTTAATCAGCTAGACGTTCGCTACCAATGGGATATCGATAACGGTCTCGGCACGTTAATCAATCAGGATGGGACCAAAGAGATTTATCAGCATGGTGAGAAGTCTCTGCTGCTGGCTAAAATCACGCCGGACGGTGCGCGGGTTGATTATCAGTACAACGATGACGGTAAGAAAATTGCAGAATCCGATGCCTTAGGCCATACCACTCGTTATGACTACGACCAACAGGGTAATCTGGAGACCATTATTTATCCGGATGAGCGGGTGGTTTATTTAAGCTATCAGCGTGGACTGGTTGATAGCGTTCGTGACGGCGATAAGCTCTGGCAGTATGTGCATAACGCCGTCGGTGACATTACCCAATCGGTCAATCCGCTGGGTCAGTCAACCCGTTATGTCTACAACGAACGCGGGCAGAAAACGGAGGCAACCTATCCTGATGGTATACGTCAACGTTGGGTATGGGGTGATGACGGTGAGCTGTTAGAAGAGAATTTGTCTGACGGCCGGCTACGTCGCTATACCTATGACAGCCTGCTACGTATAGTTGAGCAGCGTGATGAACTGAACCGTACTACTGCTTACCAGTATGACCCGTTGGGACGATTATCCATTATCACTTTCCCGGATAGCCGTACCCGTGAATATCAGTACAATCCGTACGGCAAAGTGACCCGCCTGAAGGATGAAGCCGGTCGTATCACCACCTACGACTATGATGCGCCTCTGCACCTGCTGACCAAGAAAACCCTGCCTGACGGTCAGAGCCTGCAATACCGTTACGATAACCTTCACCTTCAGGTGAGTGAAATCGAGAACCAGAAAGGTGAAGTCTACCGTATCGGTTACACCCCTACCGGCTTGATAAACGAAGAAATCGGCTTTGACAATGTTAAGACCACTTACGCCTATGACCTGAACGGCAAACTGGTTGAGAAGCAAGAATTTGGTAACCAGCACGATGAAAAACCGCTGATTACCCGCTATATCCGTGACACCGTGGGCCGTCTAATGAGCCGTATTCTTCCGGATGGTAGCGAAGAAAAGTATCAGTACGATAACCACGGCCGCCTGTCGATGATTCAGGCTGGTAAAGAGGTACTGGCATGGGAATACAACCGGGCAGACCAGTTAACCGCTGAGCATCAGAACTGGGCCACGCTGAGGCATTATTACAGCAAACAGACTGGCTTACTTACCGGTACTAAGCTGCCGGATGGTCAGAAGATGGGTTATCACCATATTGACGGCCAGCTCCGGGGCATAACGCTGGATGACAATCCGATAGCGGCCTTTAGTTATGATAACAGCGGCCGTGAGCGCGAACGCCGTCAGGGCAACGGTCTGATTAATCGCTTCCAGTATGATGAAATGGGCCGACTATCCCGCCATTACCTGCGTGAAGGCATGGGGTTTGATGACAACCCACAGACCCTGTGGCAACAGGATTACCAGTATCAGTCAGATGGTGAACTGGCGAAAATCGTCGGTAATAACGCCAGAGACTATCGCTATGATGACGTCGGGCAACTGACCTCCGTGGGTTACCCTGAGGGCAATAAAGACCATCACCATGCCCACCACGTTGAGACCTTTCAATACGATGTGGCCGGTAACCGCATCTCCGACGATAACAGTGCCACCGGCAACCGTTTAGCCTTCTTTAGTGACCGCCATTTTGAATATGACCGGTTTGGTAATCTAATTGCTGAGCGACGGGGTAAAGAACATAAGTTACTGACCACCTATGAATACGACTGTCGTCATCGGCTGATTAAGCATGTCTCGCCAAACGGTCGGGTCTCCACCTATACCTATGACACCTTTAACCGCCGAACCAGTAAAACCGTTGACGGTAAGACCATTGATTTTATCTGGCAGGGTAACAAGCTCATCGCTGAGTGTTCGGATAAGGACACCGTTTGGCGCAGCTACCTGTATGAACCCGGCAGCTTCCGCCCTCTTGCTCTGGTGGAAGGTAATGCCAAGAAAAATCAGAATATTAAAACCTACTGGTATCAGAATGACCACCTGGGTACCCCGCATAGCCTGACTGATAGCTTGGGTAATTTGGTGTATAGCTGTAGTTATAATGCCTACGGTAAGCTACAGGAAGAAACCCAACATCGACAGGAAGAGTTTGGTGTCAGGGTTGAGACTAATTTACGGTTTCAGGGACAGTACTGGGACGAAGAGACGGGGCTTCATTACAATAGATATCGGTATTATGATTTTCATATTGGTCGCTATATTACCCAAGATCCTTTAGGGATTTTGAGTGGATTAAACATATATCAATATGTTAATAATAATCCAATTTATTGGATTGATGCCTTAGGTCTGGTCAAAGGACTTGGTAATAATGACAATCTAGATTACCCATTGTTTAGAGGAACGTCCGAGGGATATGCCGGGGGACAAGGTGCTCAGCGCGTTGGCATCACGCCAGCCTCGACAGACCCCGCGGTATCTTCAGTATTTGCGACTGAAAGTAATCAATATGGTAATGGTGTATTGTATATTGCTAGGCCAAGTGATTTGAAAGGTGTCGAAATTTTTGAAGGGAATGTACTTGCCGCTAAGGAGGCTGAAGTTGGGGTTAGTCTTTTGCCGATAGAATTTGCAGATGCAGCATCTATACGAATATCAGCTAGTGATGCTCGGAATATACTGAAAGATATGGATATTCATATTCCAGCTGTGGTCCGAGGGCCTGAAGATATTAGTAGAATATTGGGGGATTTACCTAAA
>POVV01000282.1_pt1 | contig 38119 bp, 27 predicted proteins | sample 1560271 | NCBI WGS metagenome assembly POVV01 (sample SAMN08337232, study PRJNA429181) | Bioreactor metagenome, whole genome shotgun sequencing project. | biome: cows' rumen and soil; feature: anaerobic; isolation source: anaerobic chemostat enrichment culture, galacturonate as sole carbon... | reverse complement strand
AGAAAACAGGAAACGCACAGGCGCAATAGTGGAGTCACCCGGATTCTACCCCAAACTTAGTGTAGAACAGAATATGGAATATTATCGTATTCAACGGGGAATTCCGGGACGGCATCGGGTGGAAGAAAGTTTAAGAGAGGTCGGTCTCTGGGAAAATAAAAAGAAAAAAGGTGCAAATCTTTCTCTTGGGATGAAACAAAGACTGGGTCTGGCAATTGCTATGCTGGGTAATCCTGAGTTATTAATCTTGGATGAACCAATTAACGGGTTAGATCCCAGTGGAATCGTTGAAATAAGAAATTTATTACTAAAACTAAACAGAGAGAGAAACATTACAATTATTATATCCAGTCACATTCTGTCTGAGCTGGAACAAATAGCGACTGTTTATGGTCTGATGAGCAAAGGTCAGATGCTGCAGGAATTAACTGCAGAGGAGCTGAGTGAACAGTGTTCTCGTTATCTTGTAATTAAGGTGACAGATCCTGAACATTATGCAGCAATATTGGAAAAAGAGTGGGATAATATCAAATATCAAATCATGCCGGATTATACCATTCATATCCAGAACAGGCAGATGCCGGCAGAGTCTTTTAGTGCACTTGCATCTAAGCATGGAATTGGAATTACCAGGCTTGAACAAAAACAAAATACTTTGGAAGAATATTATATGAATTTAAAAGTGAAAGGAGACTTGTCATGTTAAATTATACAAAGAGTGAAATATACAGGATATTTCACGGAAAAGAAATCTATGTATTTACAACAGCGGCAGCAGGGCTTACTATTGTTTTGAACTTGATATTGTTTGCATTTAACCATATAGAAGTTGATTTTCCTTATGGTACAGTTCGCTTTTCTTTGAATATGATGACCGGAAGTATTTCTTTTTTATTTATAGCTGCGTTGATCGTCGTCTCACTTTTATTTTCAGATGAACATAAAAATGGAACAATGAAGAATGTATTTTCCTTTGGAATAACAAGAAACGAATTCTTTTTCGGAAAATGTATTGTATGTGGAGTAACTGCTTTGATTAGTTTGATTGTTATACTGTTGGTTTACATAGGCAGTGCATATCTTTTATTAAATAACAGAGAACTACTGCCTTTAGAGCAAATGCTAACGGGAATTGGAGCAAATCTTCTCACCGCCTTTGCCACACTTATTCTGGCGGTTACGCTTTTCTCCATTTTTAAAAAAGAAGGTACCGCTTTATTATGCTGGCTTTCCCTAGTGTGGTTTTTCCCTACGGGGCTTTATTATCTGGGATTTAAAATATACTGGATAAAAATAATAGCGGCGTGGCTTCCCTGGAATTATCTTCATCATGAAGTTAGTGTTACATTCACAGATTACCAATGTCTGTGGAATACCCCCGAAGGATTGTTGAAATGTATTCTGGCAGGAGCCGTTGGCAGTGTTGTTTTTTATGTGGCAGGAGTTTTATTCTTAAGAAAAAGAGATATAGCCTGATAGGAAGGAGAGCTTACAATGATTTATGTTATTTTAGCTGTAGTTAGTATATCGGCAATTTACTTTTGCATACGTTGTCAGCTTCAAAGAAAAGCAATTAGGGATGCGGCCAGAGAACTGTACCAAATTACTGAGGATCTGGATCAAAATAGAGTGGTAAAGCTAGCCAGCCCGCATAGAGAACTGGAAAAACTATTGACCCAGATTAATCTTAACCTTATGGCTATTAGAAAATCAAGAATACATTTTCAACGGAAAGAATTAGAACTAAAAAAACAAATAGAAAATATAAGCCATGATTTAAGAACCCCACTGACAGCTATTGTGGGGTTTCTTGGATTAATTGATAAAGCGGCTCTAAGCAGTGCTGATCAGGACTCTATGGAAGTAATAGAAAGAAAAGTTATGGTATTGAAAAATTTAATTACCGAATTTTATGATTTATCAAGATTGACTGCTGATGACTATGAGTTTAATCTTCAGAAAGTGGATTTTAGCAGAAAAATTAAAGATGTAGTCATTGAATATTACGAACCATTGAAAAGAAAAGAAGTAGAAGTAGAATTTTATATACCACAGACTCCGGTAAATGTTTTGGCAGATGAAGGAGCTTTGGATAGAATTTTAGCAAATCTGCTCCAAAATGTGATAAGATATGCACACAGCAGGTTTTTCATTTCTTTGACCCAAAAAGAGAACAAAGTAACTGTACAACTAAGAAACGATACGATAAATATGAATACACAGGATGTATCATTGCTGTTTGAACGGTTTTATACTTCCGATACCTCCAGAACTAAAGAAGGGACTGGCCTTGGCCTTCCAATTGCAAAAGGCCTGGCAGAAAACATGGGGGGAAAACTTTACGCAGAAATTTCTGAAATCGATAATAACAGATGGTTGAACATAAATTTAGAATTACCTGGTCTGGATAACAAAAAATAAACTTGAATTAAAGGCATGCAGATTAGGGAGAGGAAACGGAAATATGAAAAAAAACAAAGGAATAGGGCATTTGACAGCATTAATGACGATTATTGTCTGGGGAACGACTTATATATCAACAAAAGTACTGCTTCGGGATTTTCAGCCTATAGAAATACTTCTGATTAGAACAGTACTGGGGTATATATTGCTTTTCCTGGTAAGACCGGGGAAGATTGCTCTTCAGCAGAAATCTCATGAATGGATTATGGCGGGGGCGGGACTTAGCGGAATTTGCCTATATTACCTTCTGGAAAATATTGCCCTTACATACACTCTTGCATCGAATGTAGGCGTAATCATATCTGCGGCGCCATTTTTCACCGCTCTCCTGAGTCATTTATTTCTGAAAGAGGAAGGAAAGCTGCATCTATCTTTTTTTGCTGGATTTTTGTTTGCCATGCTTGGTATCGGGATGATGAGCTTTGGCGGAAGTAAAGCTCTTCATATAAATCCTAAAGGAGATCTGCTCGCGCTTATTGCTGCATTAATGTGGGCATGTTATTCTGTATTGACAAAGAAAATCAGCGGTTATGGTTACCCTACCATTCAAATGACCAGACATATGTTTGGCTATGGTGTTTTGTTTATGGTGCCGGCAGCGGTGGTATTCGATTTTCAGCCCAGGCTATCCGCACTCATTAAACCCGTAAATTTTTTAAATATTTTATTTTTAGGTGTGGTTGCTTCTGCAGTGTGTTTTGTTACTTGGAATTTTGCGGTAAAAGTATTGGGTGCGGTACGTACCAGTGTATATATTTATGTAACACCGGTTGTAACCATTATAACTTCTGTTTTAATTCTGCATGAAAAAATGACTGGTATAGCTGCAGCAGGTGCAGGACTTGCCCTTGCAGGTTTGATTCTTTCAGAAGGCAGGCTGGATTTTAAATTTCTGTTTACGCATAAGAAACGAAATGATATACTGAAAAAGCTTAAATTTGAGAAAGAAGAGTAATTTAATGTATTTTTATTTAGCGCCCTTAGAGGGAATCACAGGATACGTATACCGAAATGCGTATCATAAATATTTTGGAGGAATAGATAAATATTTTATTCCTTTTATCAGCCCTAATCAATTTGGCCATTTAAGTGCAAGAGAAAAAAATAATATCATACCGGAGCACAACAAAGGTATGATTGCCGTACCTCAGATATTGACTAATTCAGCAGAGGATTTCGTCAAGACAGCGGTAAAACTGAAAAAATTTGGTTACAAAGAAGTAAATCTAAATCTGGGATGTCCTTCTAAAACTGTTGTTACTAAAGGGCGGGGTTCCGGATTTCTTGCTTTTCCTGATAAATTAGACGGTTTTCTGAACGAGATCTTTGAGCTGACTGGAATGAAAATATCGATCAAAACACGTATTGGCAAGGATAGCCCTGAAGAATTTGCACGACTGCTGGAGATATATAATAAATACCCGCTTGAGGAATTAATTATACATCCCAGGTTGCAGATGGATTATTATAAAAACACACCCAACTGGGAGGTATTTAGAGAGGCGATCAAGAACTGCAGATGTAAAATATGCTACAATGGGGATATTTTTTCCACTCAAGATTACAATCACTTTGCAGAGGCATTTCCTGATGTGGATCATCTTATGCTGGGAAGAGGTATTCTATCTAATCCTGGGCTGATTGGTGCTGTCACAGACGGTAATATGCTGGACAAGTCATTATTTAAAAGATTTCATGACCAGATATTTCATGAATATCAGCAAATTTTATCTGGAGATAAAAATGTATTGTTTAAAATGAAAGAGCTGTGGTTCTACATGGCACCTGCTTTTATAGAGCACGATAAATATGCAAAAAGAATTAAAAAAGCAGAAAAACTTTATATCTATGAAGATATTGTAAGTGCTCTCTTTGAAGAATGTGAACTTCGAATATAACAGTTCAACAAGATAAAGAGGAAAATATCATTTAATTTACATACTAGATTTTGAAAAGGCAATATATGCAATTTCAAAATCTAGTATGCGTTTTAAAGAAATAATTCGTATACGCCCAGGCCTACTAGGATCAGTCCTGACAAAATGTCTGCGGTCTGTTCTGAAATACGTGGCATTTTTGTTTTACCTATTAAGTTGCCTGCGTAAAGAAAAGTGACAGATACAATTAGAGATATAATTGCAGTTGGCACAATTCTTAAGCCTGTAATACTTACACCTATCCCCATACCAATATTATTGATCGAAAGAGTTAGCCCCAGAAACAGCCCTTCCTTAATGGAGAGCAGTGAAAATTCGGCGGAACTTTTATCAGCGGAAGTAAGTTCATTGGATTTTATTTCGGATTTTTTTAACTTTCGGCACAGGAACCCGTAAATAGATTTGAAGATATAATACAGCCCAAGACCAATTAATAGCGCACAACCGATAGCTTGTGAGGAACCCGGAGGAAGAAACTGCGAAATTTCTGTACCCATTAAAATTGCTGCTACAGTGCCGGTAAGAGTGACCAGACTGATGAGAAAACATTTTAATAAATCAATATTAGATTTTTTTATTCCATAAGACATTCCCACAATGAAACTATCAATATTTGCAGAGATAGCGAATAGAAACGATGAAATGAGATGCATAATCAGCTCCTGACATCATAATTACTGTTTGTATTCAGTATATTCAGAAGTATTTGTTGGGTTCATGATGCATAGACTATTAAGAGTTCATTGGCAGGAGTCTGTGCATGCGTAGACGTTTAATTTCCCCCTTTGGGATTACGTTAGAAATTTTAATGCTATTTTTGATTATTGGAGTTTGGCAGTATAAAAATATTGACGAATTTCAGGATAAAAAAGCTGCTGTTTCTACAGCTGTAGAATCGGGAACTGAGGATGAGGAGTCAAACAAAGAGAAAGATTATATTAAATGGGTCGAATTCAATGTTACATATGAAGCATTAAACAAAGCCTATGCATATGATGTGGAAACATACAACGAGAAAAACCACATTAGCTGGGTGGATCTCCTATCATATCTGGGAGCAAAATACGGTGGTGATTTTACCAGATATAAAGAAAAAGATATGATAGAGGTCGCAGAAAAAGTATTAAACGGTGATACTACTATAGAACAGCTGACCTCAGATATGCAGTATTATAATTATTATAGAGAAGCATATGGTGCTGTTCTGGATGGTCTTGTAGGAGAATATCAGATAGAGAAGTCGGCGACTCAAGTAGGGGCGGGTGGAGATGGCGAAACTTTATGGAAAAAATATTATGGATTAAAAGGTTTTGGACCAATTGCCAAAGGATTTCCGTACTCGGATTATGATGATTTTGGTGTTTCCAGAAGTTATGGTTACCGCAGAAACCACCTGGGACATGACATGATGGGGCAGGTAGGCACACCGGTTATTGCAGTGGAGACAGGGTATATTTCTGTAATGGGATGGAATCAGTATGGTGGATGGAGAATCGGAATAAACAGTTTTGATGGTAAACGATACTATTACTATGCTCATTTACGACAGAATATCCCCTTTGCTGTATCTTTAAAAGAAGGTGATGTGGTGCAGGCGGGAGATGTCATAGGATATATGGGTAGAACTGGTTACAGCACAACTGAAAATGTCAATAATATTGATACCTATCATTTACATTTCGGTCTGCAGCTTATTTTTGATGAATCACAAAGAGAGGGAAATAATGAAATCTGGGTTGATGTGTATCCTTTGGTTAGATTTCTTTCTCAAAACAGATCGGAAGTGTTGAGAAATGATGCAAACAAGGAATGGTATAGAAAATACGAAATAAAAGATCCTGCGGCAGAAAGATATATTGAGAAAAAAGATAATAAGAATCAACAGTGAAGGGAGAATACTTGAATGATTAATGTTATGTTACAGCTAGACGGAAATATTCTGCTTTTCATTCAGAAATATATTCGTCAAGATTGGATGAATCCCTTTTGGATTTTTATTACATCTTTGGGAAACGGAGGTCAGCTGTGGCTGATAACTGCAGTTTTACTCCTTATTCCGAGGAAAACAAATCATGTGGGTGTTGCAGCCATACTCGCAGTTGCTGCTGGAGCCCTGATAACAAATGTAGCATTAAAAAATATAGTTGCAAGGATACGTCCCTTTGAAGTTATTTCAGGGCTGGAGATTTTAATAAGAGCACCACATGATTACTCTTTCCCTTCCGGCCATACTTGCTCAGCTTTTTCTGCCGCTTTTGTTTATTATAGACTACTCCCTAAGAAATGGGGAATAGCCGCATTAATCGTGGCCTCTCTGATAGGCTTTTCACGATTATACTTAGGTGTACACTATCCTAGTGATGTGCTTGGGGGGATACTGGCGGGTGCATTTGCTGCATGGACTGGGGTGAAAGTGAACGAATGTATAGAGAAAAAATTATACCATAAAAGTTAAAATTCTTTGTTTTATTAAGAATTCTTCACAGACAAGACCTACAGTTGTCATGTTTTACCTGTTATATTATAATTAAGACAGAAAAAGTTAAAACATAATTAGCGCAATGGTCAGGAAAAGAGAATATTTTATACAGGGGTAATGAATGATGACGTTTGATTACAAAAAAGAATACAAAGAATTTTATATGCCGAAAAACAGACCTGAAATTGTTTCTATACCTAAAATGAATTATATTGCCGTAAGAGGAACCGGTGATCCAAACGAAGAAGAGGGTGCCTATAAAACCTCAATTGGTCTTCTATATGGGATAGCATACACCATAAAAATGAGTAAAAAAGGTGCCCGTCAAATTAAAGGATATTTTGATTATGTTGTCCCGCCCTTAGAGGGGTTCTGGTGGCAGGAGGGTGTAGCAGGGGTCGATTATTCCAGAAAAGAAAAGTTTTGTTGGATATCCGTTATTCGTTTACCGGATTTTGTCCTTAAAAGTGATGTCGAATGGGCTATCAGTGAGGCCGCAAATAAAAAAAAGCAGGATTTTTCAGCGGTAGAATTTCTAACCATTGAAGAAGGTCTTTGTGTGCAGATGATGCATATAGGACCATTTGATAAAGAGCCTCAAAGTGTTGAAAAGATGGATAAGTTTATAAAAGAACAGGGATTCGTAAACGATATTACAAAGGACAGGTTACACCATGAAATTTACCTGTCTGAAACAAGAAAGTTAAATCGGGAAAAATGGAAGACAGTAATACGTCATCCGATTAAAAAAAGTCAATGAACTTGATTTTTGCGATATTTTCCTGGGGACTCACCAGTAATTTTTTTAAAGACTGTCTGAAAATGGCTCTGGCTGGAGAAGCAAAGATAATTGCTAACGGTACTGATAGGTTTATCGGTATAGGAAAGCAGCTGTTTTGCTTCTTCAATTTTGCATTTTATAATAAAGTCATGCAATGAGATACCGTTGTATTTTTTAAAAGATTCAGATAAATAGCCCCGGCTGTAGCCAAATTTATTTGCCAAAGTTGTAACAGATAAGGGCTGATTCACATTTTTCTTAATATATCTTATAAGGGGAATGAACTCCTTTTTGGTTTTGCCTAGCTTTAGGTTCTGCACCTGAATTGTCAGTTTGAACAACATTTCCTGCATTAGATGCTGTATTGGTTCAAGAGTATGAAGTTGTTCTATTTGCCGTATAAATTTATCAGAAAGCTGAAATGTACTTTCTGTATCAAGTCCTCCCCGAATGGCTGCACGTGTAATTAAAGTGATAAATACAATTGCAGTGTTTTTGGCCTGTCTTAGATTGCTTTCTGCAATTTTTCCCTCATGAATTTGAAAAGGCTGTTCTATAAATTTAGATATTTCATCTAATTCACCATTTTCTACAAAAGCACATAGCATGTTTTCTACATTATAGGAGTTGTTATAGTGTAGATTTTCACGACTTTCGTATGTTTGGATCACAGCTTGGTTTTCTCTAAAAATTGTATCTCTGGATTTTAAAAGATCTTCAGTGGAAATTTCCCTTTTATTTGTAAAAAAGAAAATTGCTCTTAACAAATTTAAAAATTGATTTAAAGGCATAATTGGCAAGGATTCTAAGAATAAAGAAAAATCATCTGTTTGAGTAGTCTCTAATTCATAGGCTTCAATTAAATTTTCTGTAAGATTTTTTTGCACAGTCATTTGTAATATTGGTCCGATTATTATCTGCAAAAAAGGAAATCGGTCTATTTTAATTGAACCGAAATATGAGAATGCTCCTGATTCTAAATAGTCAATTTCCCTTGTACTGGGAACAAGCTTGTCCAGTACATATTTGGGCGGAAAAAAATCATTTTGTTCGTGAGAAAATGGAGAAATGCCCAAATTTCTGTTATAAAGATAAACGGGAACGGAAGTGGTCTGGTAGAAATGTAATAATATTGATTCAAGTTCTTTCATAATTTTTGCACCTATTCTTACTTTATTTGTATATATATTAGAAATATTACCCAAAACTAAACTTTATATTACTATAACACATGACAAATATAAATTAAATATGACAAAAGAGAAATAATTGTATTTTTATTTTCTATATACTTATTCCAAAGCGAAAAGGAGGTTAAAACATGATATGGATATTGCAGAATTAGTAAAAAAAATGACTCTGGAAGAGAAGGCAGCATTAGTCAGTGGCGTTGATTTCTGGGAGACAAATCCCATTTTAAGATTAGAGATTCCTTCCATGTATATGACTGATGGTCCCTGTGGTCTGAGAAAACAAGGGGGAGAGACAGATCATCTTGGTTTGAATCATAGTGAAGCAACAACATCTTTTCCTGCCGGAGCAACATTTGGAGCGAGCTGGAATATTGAAAATATGAAAAAAATGGGAACAGCAGTAGCAAGAGAATGTCAATGTTATGGCGTAAATATGATATTGGGACCTGCAATTAATATAAAAAGAAATCCAAGATGTGGAAGAAATTTCGAGTATATATCCGAGGATCCTCTTCTTTCAGGTGAAATGGGAAAAGCATTTGTTCTGGCGGTACAAGAAGAAGGAATAGGAACTTCGGTCAAACACTTCGCGGTTAATAATAATGAGGATTTCCGATTTATGGGTGATTCTATTGTTGATGAAAGAGCACTGCGGGAAATTTATCTAAAGGCATTTGAAAAAGTGGTAAAAGATAGCCAGCCGGCAACTGTGATGAGCGCATACAATAAGGTCAATGGAGTATTTTGTTGTGAAAATGAGTATTTACTGAACCAAATTCTACGAAAGGAATGGGGGTTTAATGGTGCGGTAATCAGTGATTGGGGTGGTGTCTCAAATCGTAAACGAGGCATCGAGGCCGGAATGGATTTAGAAATGCCGGGGGAATGCGCTTATTTCAGAGGTCAGATTATTGAAGGAGTAAAAAAAGGTGAATTAGATGAAGCTCTTTTGGATCAATCTGTTACACGTGTTTTGCAATTAATAAAGCAGACAAAAATTACAAAAAAAGTTAGTGGATATAATAAAGATGAACATAATTTAATCTCAGAAGAGATTGCAGCAGATGGAGCTGTACTCTTGAAAAATGAGAATATTCTGCCGCTTAACAAGGAAGAACATTTTTTGGTAATAGGAGAATTGTTTCAAAAAATGCGTTATCAAGGTGCCGGCAGTTCTTTGATTAATCCAACACAGTTAACCACGCCTGAAAGTGCCTTTTTACATAGACAGATTAATATAGAATTTGCATTAGGATATAAGGAATCAGATGTAAATCCTGATGAAACTCTAGAAAACGAAGCAATAGAAAAAGCACAGGACTTTGAAACCGTGCTGTTTTTTGGTGGTCAGACCGATTATGTAGAAAGTGAAGGGTATGATAGATCAGAAATAAAATTACCAAGTAATCAGATTTCCCTGATAAATAAATTGTTGGATATAGGAAAAAAGGTGATTTTTATTATGTATGGAGGCTCGCCTGTTGAACTGCCTTTTGAATCCAGATTAGCGGCAATCTTAAATATGTATCTGCCAGGTCAGGCAGGAGGAGAAGCTACAGCACAGCTGATTTTTGGAGAAAAAACCCCCTCAGGAAAATTAGCGGAAACATGGTTAAAAAGTTATGAATCTGTTCCATTTGGAGAAGAATTTGTACAGACAGCAGAGGAATATTATAAAGAATCCATTTTTGTGGGTTATCGATATTATGATTATATTCCCCAAGATAAAATACAATATCCTTTTGGTTATGGACTGAGTTATACGCAGTTTGTTTATCATAATCCGGCTGTGAAAAAAGAAAACCAACTAATTACAATAGAGTGCGAGATCGAAAATTCAGGTAAATATGATGGAGCTGAAGTAGTAGAGGTTTATGTAGGCGGACCCTCAACGGATGTTTTTAAACCGCTTAAAGAGCTAAGAGGTTTTCAAAAAATAAAGGTAGCACGGGGAAAAACGGAGAAGATTGTTATTGATATTCCAATCAAAGATCTGGCGTACTACAATGTAGGTGTTAAAGATTGGGTAGTTGAAAATGGTACATATACAATTTATATTGCTTCTTCCAGTCAGGATATACGTCATGTACTTTCTGTTGAGATTGGAGATCAAAAAGAAGTGGGTAGTCCCTATTTGGCAGTAGAACTTCCTCATTATTATAATGCTTCTTTATTGGAGAGTGTGACAAAGCAGGAGACAAACAAGCTGCTGAACCGAAATTTTGCTGAAGTTGACATTAAAAAAGGCTATACAATGGATTCAAAGCTGGCTGATTTAAAAGCGTCTTTTATTGGTAGAATTTTTTATTCTGCTGTAGTTGGTACAGGTGAAAAGCAGTATAAAGAAGCACTCAAAATGCCATTGGGACCTGAACGTGATATGAAACAGAAAAATGGATTATTCTTAATGAAGATGTTGCCAAACAATAGTCTTCGTTCCATGTCAGCCAGTAGTTCAGGTAGATTCCCATACAATATAGCAGAAGGTTTGGTCGATTTACTGAATCATAAATATTTATCCGGTATATTAAAAATGACAAAGAAAACCAAAGTTCCGGATTTACCGAAAAAACAAAAGCAGAGGTAAATAGAAAGATGAAAAAGAAAGTATTTATTACTGGTGCGTCAGGTGGTATGGGCCAGCAAAGTTTAAAACAAATGATAAAAGACAGGGATTTATATGACATTACTATTTTGTCCTTTGATTCAGAAAAGGATCGTGAGGCATTAAAGCCCTATCAGGAATATAAAGAAGTAAGTATAAAATATGGAAATCTGTTGGATTACAAATTGGTAAAGGAGTGTGTAAAAGAGGCGGATCTAGTACTTCATCTGGCTGCTCTTGTATCTCCGGCGGCAGATTATCATCCAAAGAAAGCCATGGAGATAAACTATGGCTCAGCGCGAAATATCATTCAAGCAATTTTTGAATTGAGACAAGAGGAAAAAACAAAACTGGTAAATATAGGAACCATTGCCGAAACAGGAGACCGCATGCCCCCTATTCACTGGGGACGGGTAGGAGATCCCATAAAAACAAGTATGTTTGATTATTATGCTGTTTCAAAGGTAGCTGCAGAACGCCTTGTTATTGAGTCAGGACTGAAGTATTGGGTCAGCCTTCGTCAGACTGGAATTATGGGTCCTGCAATGAGTAAAATAGTAGATGCCATTATGTTCCATAATTGCCTGGATAATGTATTGGAATATGTCTCTGACCGTGACTCGGGAAGATTAATCGGAAATCTTTGTCAGTATGAGTTTACAGAAAAACTGCCTGAAGATTTTTGGAATCATATTTACAATATAGGTGGAGGTGAGACGTGCAGAGTAAGCACTTATGAAATGTACCAGGTTCTTTACGGAGCCATTGGATTTAAGAATCTGGATCATGTAATTAATCCCAAATGGTATGCAACCAGAAATTTTCACGGACAATATTATCTTGATTCGGATAAATTGGAAAACTTTCTGCATTTCAGACAGGATGGCATGGAGTATTTTTATGAGTGTTATTTAAATAATCTTGGCTTTCAGGCAACAGCAGCAAAAATATTATGTAAATTACCCGGAGGCCAAAAACTGATGGGAACTATAATGAAAAAAATGTTTTCTAAACCTGCTTTAAGTGAACATGGTACCGTCCATTTTATCCGAGACAATGTGCAAGATCATATAGATGCTTATTGGGGCGGGAAAAAGAAATGGGAGGCGATACCAGATAAATTAAGTGAATTTCAGCATTTTACTGACTGGAATAAAAAAGTTTATCTGGATCACGGTTATGACGAAGAAAAAAGTCCTGAGGAACTTGATCTTGAAGATGTCAAAAAGGCAGCTGTTTTTCGAGGAGGGAAATGTCTTTCTAGCACAATGGAAAAAGGAAACTGGCAGAAGAAACTGCAGTTCACCTGTGCTTTTGGACATACTTTTGAGGCCAGTCCTAAGCTGATGTTAGAAGGAGGGCATTGGTGCCCACATTGCGAAAGAGAAAGCTGGAACTATGCCCAGAGAGCACAGGCCGACCCATTTTTTGCACAGGTCTGGAAACCTCTTCATGATGAAACAGAGACAAGAGTTTATAAAAAAATAGTAACTGAATTAGAGGTTTAGGGGTAAACCAAATAATAAGACTCGTAAGAGTAAAGGAGTATTTGCTTAATGGAAAAACTAACTCGGTTTTTTAATAAAGGGCTGTTTGATACAAGAGTTAAAACAGAAGAAGTAAAGAAAAAGGAACAGATTCTTGGGTATTTGATCGGTCCGGCAGGAGCATTGTTGTTGAATGCAGTACTGGCTACATATCTGAACGTTTACTATACTGATGTGTTAAAATTGACAGGTGTCTGGGGCGGCCTGTTTCTTGTCGTCTTTCCAATTGCATCAAAAATTATTGATATAGTGGTAAATATTACCATGGGATATGTGATAGATCGTACCAAGACAAGGCAGGGGAAGGCAAGACCATGGTTGTTTATTTCCGCACCACTGCTGGCGGTTTCAGGAATCCTTTTGGTTGTAGTGCCCCAAAGTAACACGACAGTCCAGATAATCTGGGTAATGTTATCCTTTAATTTATATTACGCGTTCTCTTATACGATCTTTAATATGAGTCATAATCTTATGGCGCCCCTTTCAACAAGAGATTCGAAAGTACGTGGTAAGCTATCTGTTTATAATCAGATAACAGCAGTAATGGTCACTGGAATACTGGTCGCATTTGTATTTCCGATGGTAGTTATGCCCGCTATAGGGTTGGATAAAGAGTTGTGGATTACTTTAATTACGGTGATATCCATATTTGCATTGCCGGCTACACTTTTGGAGTATTACTATACGAAAGAGCGTGTTACCGAAGAAGCGAAAAAAAATAACACAGTGGAAGTATCCTATAAGCTTCAGTTAAAAACGGTACTATCTGATAAGTTTATGCTGGCTGCATTGTTGTTTTTTCTTATTTTTACAATAGGGACTTTGATTAAAAATATGAGTCTTGTATATTTCAGTAATTACGTACTGGGAACATATAACGATGGCACTACACAGATGCTTATTTCACTTATTGGAGGTATTCCAATGGGAATCGGGGTTATAGGAGTGTGGCCTGTAGCTAAACGCTTGGGGAAAAGAAATACTATGATTCTGGGTGCCGGGATTTTTGTTGCGGGAGGGATAATCTGCTGGATGTTTCCTCGAAATATGCCTGTATTCTTAGTGGGACAATTTATCAAGAATATAGGCGGGTTGCCGGCAAGTTACATTTTTATGGCACTTTTCGCAGATGTTTTAGACCATATAGAATGGAAAGCCAAGTTTCGATGTGATGGAGTGGCTATGTCCATTTATAATATTATTGCGGTGACCATGGGTGGGGTATGTGTAGGTGTTTTCAATGGCCTTTTATCTTTATCAGGATATGTAGCCCCCTATTATGATAAACTTGGTAATCTTGTTGCTGTTCAAAATAATGCTGTTCAACATGCAATTACATTTGGTTTTGTAGGATTGGAAACAATTACCGGGGTGATCATGATTGTGCTTTTGTTAACTCTTAACGTGGAAAAAGATATACAAAATAAGCAAAAGGAAATAAGTGAAAGGCAGGAGAACCGTAATGTTTAAGATAAGCAGATTAGCAGTAAACGGTTTTGAGACCGGATGTATTACCGACAGCCGCCCTACCATTTCTTTCGGTTTGGATGCTGATGAGAACGGAGAAGAACTAGCTTATGCGGTGATTGAAGTAAATGACTGGAAGATAAAAACTGAAGATCAAATCAACAATATTTATCAAGGGACACTAAAACCATATAGCAGATATGAGGTTAGGGTCTGCGCCTATTCTAAGTCAGGCAAAGCAGCAGAAAAATCCACTGAATTCAGAACCGGCAGACTGGATATTACATGGGAGGGAAAATGGATAACAGATATGTCTTATGATTTTCCGGATAAGGTTTCTCCCATACCAATGAATTTTATGAAAGAGTTCAACTGTAAAAAAGAACTAAAGCAGGCTTGGATCAATTGTTCAGCACTTGGTGTATATGAAATAAATATAAATGGTGAAAAAATCGGTCAAGACTATTTTGCTCCGGGATTTACATCATATTTAAATCAAATACAATATCAGACTTACGATATTACGGAGCAGGTTAAGACAAAAAATTATATATTGGCAGTTGTTGCAGGAGGTTGGGCAGCGGGTTCATTTAACTATATCAGAAAAAATAAAATAAGTGCTGACAGACAAGCTTTTTTATGCGAGGTTCATCTTGAATATGAGGATGGTTCTATGCAGGTTATTTCTTCTGATGAAACATGGAAAACCAGCTTAAAAGGGAACTATACAATGGCAGAATGGTATGATGGTGAAACCTATGATGCCACAGTGGACTTAAAGACAATACCCTGGAAAAAAGCCGATATTACAACCCCCAGAAAAGAAACAAAGCTTATTGCCCAATATGGACTGCCAGTCAGAAGGCATGAAACGTTAACACCGGTTTCTGTAAAACAGGCTCCAAAAGGAGAATGGATATTTGACTTCGGACAAAACTTTGCAGGTGTTATCTCCGCAAAAATAAAAGGCACAAAGGGACAGAGTATTGTCTTCCGTCACGCAGAAGTGCTGGTGGATCAGGAACTATTTGTTCAGTCACTGCGGACAGCTAAAGCCACAGCCACATATATCTGTAAAGACGGCGAACAATGCTATTCTCCAAAACTGACATATATGGGTTTTAGGTATGTAGGCGTTTCAGGGATAGATATAGATAAAATTGAATTAACTGCATATGTATTGCACTCAGATTTTAAAACTATAGGTTCCTTTGCCTGCTCTGACGAAAAATTAAATCAGCTGCAGAGCAATATTGTCTGGGGCGGCAAATCAAATTTTGTAGATATTCCTACGGATTGTCCACAACGTGATGAACGACAGGGGTGGACAGGAGATATAGCAGTATTTGCTTCCACTGCAAGTTATAATTTTGATTTGAGTAATTTTTATGATAAATGGCTGGTAGACATGCGTTCGGAACAAAGCACCGGAGGAGGCTATCCGATGGTTATACCAAGAGCAGGGGATCACTGGCCTGTCATGGCAAATTCATGCTGGGGAGATAGTAGTATTCTGGTTCCCTGGGCGGATTATCTTTCCAGAGGAAGAGTAGAAATATTAGAAAAACATTATGACTCGATGAAACGGTTTTTGAAAGCTGCTAAATGGTGGTCATCTTTACTTTCGTTTTCGAGAACTGAACAGTATATCTGGAAATTCCCCTTCCATTTTGGTGATTGGGCTGCACCGGAGGGAAATGTTATGGAATGGATAAAAAAAGGAAAATGGGTAGGAACAGCATATTTTTCGAATTCATGCCAGATCATGAGTGAAATAGCAAAAATACTAGGATATGAAGCCGATCAGAGGTATTATCAGGAATTGAGTGCAAGAATTAATGCTGCGTATCGGAAGAGCTTTACAAATGGGCAGGGAACATTAAAGAAAGAATTTCAGACTGGGTATGTTTTGCCTTTGCACTTTAACATGACAAGAGGAACGGAAACAAAAAGAATGGTACAGAACCTGGTAAGGCTGATTAAAGAAGCAGATAATCACCTGACAACAGGATTTACAGGTACTCCTTATATCCTGTTTGCTCTTTCTGATAATGGAAAATTAGATGACGCGTACAACTTATTGTTTCAGGATACTTGTCCTTCATGGCTTTATGAAGTTAAAGCAGGAGGTACTACAATTTGGGAAAGATGGGATGCATTAAGACCGGATGGTACAGTTAATATTGAAGAATTGTCTGGGAATAAAAAGAAAGAAGAATCTAGTGGAGGAATGGTATCCTTTAATCATTATGCAAATGGTGCTGTTGGAGACTGGATGTACAAGAGGCTTCTTGGTCTTGAATCTACATCAGGAGGATATAAGACATTTAAAGTCGAGCCTTGCGTAGGTGGAGGAATTACATGGGCCAAAGGCCATACGGAAACGCCATATGGGACGGCTAGTGTATATTGGAGTATAGAGAGTGATATATTTACCATCAAAGTAACTGTTCCAGTTTCAACGACATGTGAATTGATATTGCCAAGTAAAAAGAAAGTTATATTAAACAGCGGGATACATGAATTTAGTGAATAAGGTATCTGCGCATCAATAAGTATAAAAAAAGTGCTGGATCCCGGAATATATTAGGGATTCAGCACTTTTTTTTAATTTTTTTTGTTTTTGACAGAAGCTTCCACAAAACCCTTAAACAAAGGATGGGGCCTGTTCGGCCTGGATTTTAGTTCCGGGTGAGCCTGTGTGGCTACGAACCATGGATGCTCATTAAGTTCTATCATTTCAACAATACGCTCATCTGGTGAAAGTCCGCAAAGCTGCATACCGTGAGATTCCAGAGCATCACGAAAATCATTGTTGACTTCATAACGGTGACGGTGGCGCTCGTGAATCTGTGTTGTACCGTATAACTGGTATGCTTTTGATCTTTCTTTTAAAATACAAGGATAAGAGCCAAGACGAAGTGTTCCGCCAATATCCTCAATACCAACCTGATCGGGCATGATGTGAATTACAGGGTGGGTAGTATCGGGTTTGAATTCCATACTATGTGCATCGTTATAGCCAAGAACATTTCTGGCAAACTCTACAATTGAAAGCTGCATTCCGAGGCAAAGACCCAAAAACGGAATCTGATGGGTACGAGCATATTTTATTGCTTCTATCTTTCCTTCGATACCCCTGTCTCCAAAACCACCGGGCACAAGAATACCGCTTATATTATGGAACAGTTCATCTGCATTGTCAGGCGTGATAGTTTCGGAATCAATCCATTCAATGTTTACTGTAGTATGACTGTAAATACCCCCGTGTTTAAGCGCTTCAACTACACTGATATAAGCATCGTGAAGCTGTATATATTTACCCACAAGAGCAACGGTTACCTCTTGAGTAGGCTGACGCAGATTGTCCACCATTTCTGTCCAATCTTTCAAATCTGGTGTGGGACATTTGAGTTTCAGGCATTCACATACCACTTGAGCCAGATTTTCTTTTTCCATCGCTAAAGGTGCTTCATATAAATACTCAACATCCAAATTCTGAAGAACATGGTTTGAAGGTATGTTGCAGAACAAAGATATTTTATCTTTCATACTTGTATCCAGAGGATATTCCGAACGGCAGACAATAATATCAGGCTGAATTCCCATTCCCTGCAGCTCTTTTACGCTGGCCTGGGTAGGTTTTGTTTTCATTTCCTGAGATGCTTTCAAATAAGGAATCAAAGTAACATGTATTAAAATTACATTTTCAGAACCTTTTTCATGCTGAAACTGACGGATAGATTCCAGAAATGGCTGACTTTCGATATCGCCAACTGTTCCGCCGACTTCAATAATGGCAATTTCCGTATCAGTAGCAGCTGGATTGCGATAAAATCTGCTTTTGATTTCATTGGTAATATGAGGGATGACCTGTACTGTACCTCCTCCGAAATCACCACGGCGTTCTTTTTGCAGGACAGACCAATAAATCTTTCCTGTAGTAACGTTAGAATTTTTCGTAAGACTTTCGTCGATAAAACGTTCGTAATGCCCTAAATCCAAGTCAGTTTCTGCGCCGTCGTCTGTTACGAATACCTCGCCGTGCTGTACTGGGTTCATGGTTCCCGGGTCAATATTAATATAGGGGTCGAACTTCTGCATCGTCACGGTATAACCGCGTGCTTTCAGCAGACGGCCCAGTGACGCAGCGGTGATGCCTTTTCCTAGACCAGAAACAACTCCACCAGTAACAAATACATATTTTACTGCCATATGATCCTCCTCTGTAATGAATGTTAAAAAATACTTAAAGAGTATACACCTATTTTTGAAAAAAATACAGTGTTTTTTAAAAAAAATGTAAATACATATTAATAAGGTTGGAGTTAAGTTATTTTATATATCATCAATGATATATATGATCTGTTTCGTATACTGCTTCACAGGTAAGGTTTACACCTAGTTTTTGAAAGGTTTTGATGTCCACCTCGGAAAGGATAACTGTAGTGTGAGCCTGGCAGCATCTGAGCTTTGGCAGCTGCTCCAGTGCTTTCCTGGCATCTGGATTTCGTCCGGCACTGGTGGAAAGAGCAATTAACACTTCATCAGTGTGCAGACGTGGATTTTTACTTTTTAAATAATCCACCTTTAGCTTCTGTATTGGCTCGATGGATTCCGGTGATATTACATGCAGATTGTGATCAAGACCTGCCAGCTCTTTTAATGCATTGAGAAGAAGGGCGGCAGAAGCCCCTAATAAATTGGATGTTTTACCGGTAATAATGCAGCCGTTATCTAGTTCCAATGCGGCGGCGGGTGCTTGTGTATCCTGTGCGCGTGACAGTGCTTTTGCAACAACTTTCCGATCATCAACAGAGACACCTGCCTGATTCATTAAAAGTTCAATGGTTTTTACCTGTTCTTCAGAACCGGTTCCATTTAATAGGTCATTCAATGAAGCAAAGTATCTGCGTATTATTTCCTGACCAGACGCGTCTCTACAGATGGTATCGTTGCAAATACAGTTTCCTGCCATATTTACTCCCATATCGGTTGGAGATTGGTATGGACTTTTACCGTAAATTTTTTTGAAAATAGTATTCAGAACCGGATAAATTTCCACATCCCTGTTATAATTTACTGTAGTTACACCATATGCATCCAAATGAAACGGATCAATCATATTGACATCGTTCAAATCAGCGGTAGCGGCCTCATATGCAAGATTGACGGGATGCTTTAAGGGCAGATTCCAAATGGGAAATGTTTCAAATTTGGCATATCCTGCATGAATTCCACGTTTATGTTCATGATATAACTGAGAAAGACAAGTTGCCATCTTACCGCTGCCGGGTCCGGGGGCGGTTATGATGACCAACGGACGGGTTGTTTCTATGTAATCATTTTTTCCGTAACCGTCATCACTGACAATTAATGGTATATTGGAGGGATAGCCGTTTATACAGTAATGAATATATACCTGGATACCCAGATTTTCCAGACGGGTCTTGAACAGCAAAGCGCTTTCTTGTCCCGAATACTGTGTGATAACAACGCTGCCTACATACAGATTGTTATCACGGAAAGAATCCATAAGACGGAGTACATCCGAATCATAAGTTATCCCGAGATCACCGCGGATCTTGTTTTTTTCTATATCGCGTGCGCTGATTACAATCACTATTTCGGCTTGGTCACTAAGCTGCTTTAAGAGAAGAAGCTTGCTGTCTGGGGCAAAACCCGGAAGCACTCTGGCCGCATGGTAATCATCAAATAATTTCCCCCCAAATTCAAGGTAAAGCTTGTTATCAAACTGGTTAATCCGCTGGCGGATATGTTCTGACTGCATAGCCAGATATTTTTCGTTATCGAATCCTTTTTTCATTTTCACATTCCTTTTTATGACATACTTCTCATACAGTATACTATAAAATGCCTTGAGTTTACAATATTTTCATAATCTTTTTATTGATTTATGGGGTGCCGGTACTTATAATGGGGATAGTGGATTTTAGGAGGAAGAGAATGGATAATCAGAATAACAGGAACAATAATAATCCTAAGAACAATCGGCAGGGCTGGGGAATCATCCTCGTAACAACGCTGCTGACTGTTTTTATTGTAATGGGGCTGTATTCTTTAATGCAGGATAAAAACCCGGAAGAAATTAGTTATGACAAATTTCTTACCATGGTGGACGATGGAGAAGTTGGAAAGGTTACCATTGATTCAACAAAAATTTATATCACGCTTACAGATGACGCAAGAACAAAAGCAAAAAAAGAGGAGAATACTCCAGATATTGTTACTCAGCTTGAGGAGAAAGCCGGAGATGAGGAGCAGACACCTGCACCTGATTATTATACCGGTACGGTAAAAGATGATACTTTATCAGAACGCCTTTTTAAAGCTGGTGTGGAATACGAACAACAGATTCCAGACACAGCATCCTCCATGGTATTTGAAATTTTTATCACTGTAGTTCTGCCTATTTTGTTAATGGTTGTATTATTTAATTTCCTGATGAAGCGCATGTCAAAAGGCGGCGGAATGATGGGAATAGGTAAGAGCAATGCAAAGGTATATGTAGAAAAAGAGACTGGAGTAACATTTCAGGATGTTGCAGGACAGGACGAGGCAAAAGAATCTCTTCAGGAAGTGGTGGATTTCTTGCATAATCCGGGGAAATACACGGGAATCGGAGCAAAACTGCCTAAAGGTGCATTGCTGGTGGGACCTCCGGGTACTGGAAAGACTTTGCTTGCAAAGGCAGTGGCAGGAGAGGCAAAGGTACCATTTTTCTCCTTGTCGGGTTCTGCTTTTGTAGAAATGTATGTAGGTGTAGGCGCTTCACGTGTACGTGATTTATTTAAGCAGGCGCAGCAGATGGCACCATGTATTGTATTTATTGATGAAATTGATGCAATAGGAAAAAGCCGTGATACAGCCATGGGTGGGGGAAATGATGAGCGTGAACAGACGCTGAACCAGCTTCTGGCTGAGATGGACGGATTTGACACAAATAAGGGACTTCTCCTTTTAGCGGCGACGAACAGACCTGAGGTTTTAGATCCTGCGCTTCTTCGTCCCGGGCGTTTTGACAGAAGAATTATTGTTGATAAACCAGATTTAAAGGGAAGAGTAGATGTACTGAAGGTACATGCAAAAGATGTAAAAATGGATGAAACAGTAGACTTGGAAGCAATCGCGCTGGCTACGTCTGGAGCCGTAGGTTCAGATTTGGCAAATATGATCAATGAAGCGGCAATAAATGCTGTTAAAAATGGCAGACGTGTGGTTAGTCAGAAAGATCTATTTGAAGCTGTAGAGGTCGTTTTGGTTGGTAAAGAGAAAAAGGATCGCATTATGAGTGAGGAGGAACGGAGAATTGTCTCTTATCATGAAGTAGGGCATGCTTTGGTAAGCGCTCTACAAAAAGATGCTGAGCCGGTTCAGAAAATCACCATAGTTCCTAGAACAATGGGGGCACTGGGATATGTAATGCAGACTCCCGAAGAAGAAAAATTCCTCAACACAAAGAAGGAACTGGAGGCAATGCTGGCAGGGACGCTAGCCGGACGTGCCGCAGAAGAAATTGTGTTTGATACAGTAACCACAGGGGCTTCAAACGACATTGAGCAGGCTACCAAGATTGCACGATCCATGATTACCCAGTATGGTATGTCTGAAAAATTTGGTTTAATCGGGCTTGAATCTGTCCAAAATCGTTATTTGGATGGACGCCCGGTAATGAACTGTGGGGATGCTACCGCAGCTGAGATAGACGGGGAAGTTATGGGTATGTTAAAGAAGGCATACGAGGAGGCAAAACGTTTATTGTTGGATAATCGTGAAGCGCTGGACAAAATATCCGATTTTCTTATAGAGAAAGAAACAATAACAGGAAAAGAGTTCATGAGGATTTTCCGTGAAGTTAAAGGCATTGAGGAACCGGCTGAAGGGGAAGAACCAAAAAAAGAGGTCAGAATTGTAATGAAGCCGGTAGAAGAGGCAGAGTAGAACAATTATTTGCCTTTAAGATATCACAAATATGTGTATATGGCATTATATAGTTAGATAGTTCAGGAACCGGCAGCCAGTCAATGGACTGCCGGTTCTTTTTTTATTTTGATAAAAGTAAAATTGTCAGTAAATTATTCTTCACAAATACACGGTGACCATTTATAATAAAAATATGAATACATTTAATTTTGATATAGAAGAAGAACTGAAAAAACTCCCCGGTCGTCCCGGGGTTTATATTATGCATGATGAAAAAGACAATATTATTTATGTGGGAAAAGCCATCAGTCTGAAGAACCGGGTGCGTCAGTATTTTCAAAGCAGCAGAAACAAGGGGGTAAAGATTGAACAGATGGTTACGCATATACGACGATTTGAGTATATCGTGACGGATTCGGAGCTGGAGGCACTTGTTCTGGAATGCAACCTAATCAAAGAGCACAGGCCTAAATATAATACAATGCTCATGGATGACAAGACTTATCCTTTTATTAAGGTAACTACAAACGAGCCCTTTCCACGAGTGATGATGGCAAGAAAGATGCTGAAAGATAAAGCAAAGTATTTTGGACCTTATACCAGCGGACAGGCGGTGAGAGATACTATTGATCTGATTCATAAGCTTTACTTTGTGAGAAGTTGTAACCGAAATCTGCCAAAAGATATAGGAAAGGAAAGACCATGTCTTAATTATCATATTAAACAGTGTAAGGCGCCATGTCAGGGATACATTTCTCAAGAAGATTACGGGGAGTCGATTCAGGAGGTGATCCGATTTCTAAATGGTAATTTTGAGGGCATACAAAAAGAATTAGAAGAAAAAATGAATCAGGCATCCGAAGCGTTGGCATTTGAAAAGGCAATTGAATATAGAGAACTTTTAAGCAGTGTAAGTAAAATAGCACAGAAACAAAAGATAACAGATAGCAGTGGAGAAGACCGAGATATTCTTGCTGTGGCTTCAGAAGGCGAAGATGCAGTAGTACAGGTGTTTTTTATACGTCAGGGCAGGCTGATTGGCAGAGAGCACTTTTATCTCCGTATTACACCAAATGAGCAGGATTGTGAAATTCTCGGCAGTTTTATTAAACAGTACTATGCCGGAACACCATTTATTCCAGGTGAATTAATGCTTCCACAGGAATTAGAGGATATGAGTTTGCTGGAAGAATGGATGAGTGTAAAAAGAGGTGGGAAAGTTTCGATAAAGGTACCCAAAAAGGGGACAAAAGAAAAGCTCGTTGAATTGGCGGCCAGCAATGCAGCTCTTGTATTAAGCAAGGACAAGGAGAGATTAAAAAGAGAAGAGGGACGCACATTAGGTGCAGTGAAAGAAATTGCAGACTTGCTTTTGCTTGAAAATATCAGCAGAATGGAAGCTTTTGATATATCGAATACAAACGGTTTTGAATCAGTTGGTTCTATGGTTGTGTATGAAAGAGGAAAGCCTAAAAGAAATGATTATCGCAAATTTAAAATTAAAGGAGTTAAAGGTGCCGACGATTATGGCAGTATGCGGGAGGTACTTACCAGAAGATTTACCCATGGTTTAAGAGAGCGGGAGGAAAGCAAGGAATTGGGCGGTTTCACTTCCTTTCCAGATTTGATTCTTATGGATGGCGGGAAAGGTCAGGTTAATGTTGCATTACAAGTGTTAGATGACTTACATCTCAATATCCCTGTATGTGGAATGGTAAAAGATGATTACCACAGAACAAGAGGGTTATATTATCATAATGAGGAAATTCCCATTGATAAATCATCCGAAGCATTCAGGCTGATTACAAGAATACAGGACGAGGCTCACCGTTTCGCCATAGAATACCACAGACAATTGAGAGGTAAAGGCCAGGTACATTCTATTTTGGATGATATTGAAGGAATAGGACCTGCCCGGAGAAAAGCACTTATGCGGCATTATATGAATTTGGAAGCAATTAAAAACGCATCTGCAGAAGAACTGTCAAAGGTGCCATCGATGAATGAAAAAGCAGCAGAGGCGGTATATACCTTTTTCCATTGACTATTTTATTCGTCTAAACAAAGATGTATTGGCAAGCAGACATAAACAGCCGGAGGGGTACTTTCACGGGGGTAAAAACTGTGATATAATAATGTAAAAGATTTGACTTGGGAAGGCCGCCCGGGCCATTTGTATCCTTCGTACAAATGGAAAAACAGAAAAAGGAGAACGTTATGGGACATGGTGTAAAATTAAATAAAGTAGTAGAAAAAATGGATTTGAAAAATTTAACTCCTGAAGTTGAGCTGATAGAGCGAGAAGTGAATGTACCTGATATAAACAGACCGGCACTCCAGCTTGCAGGTTTTTTTGACCATTTTGATTCCGACAGAGTGCAGATTATTGGTTATGTGGAATACACGTATCTGGAAACATTAAACACAGAACGCAAACTGCAGATATACGATGAGCTGTTAAGGCACAAGGTGCCATGCATTATTTTCAGCAGAAATCTCGAACCAGAGGAAATCTTATTAAAAAAAGCAGTGGAACATCAGGTTCCGATTTTTATTACATCAAAGTCAACTTCTTCTTTTATGGGAGAGATTATCCGCTGGCTGAATGTGGAACTTGCGCCTTGTATATCCATACATGGAGTACTTGTGGATGTATACGGTGTGGGTGTTCTTATTATGGGTGAGAGCGGGATCGGAAAAAGTGAAGCTGCGCTGGAACTGATTAAACGTGGACACCGCCTTGTTACAGATGATGTGGTGGAAATAAGAAAAGTGAGCGATGTGACACTCGTGGGGGCTGCGCCTGATATTACCAGACATTTTATTGAGCTTAGAGGAATAGGTATCGTAGATGTAAAATCCATGTTCGGTGTTCAAAGTGTCAGAGAAACTCAGAATATTGATTTGGTTATTACTTTGGAGGACTGGAGCAGGGAAAAAGAGTACGACAGACTTGGACTTGAGGAAAATTATACAGAGTTTTTGGGAAATCGTGTTGTATGCCACAGTATTCCTATTCGCCCAGGACGTAATCTTGCTATTATCGTGGAATCAGCAGCAGTGAACCACAGACAAAAACAAATGGGATATAATGCTGCTCAGGAATTATACAAACGAGTGCAGGAGAATCTATCCAAAAATAAATAGGATAGAGAAAAGACAGAAGACAGAAGATAGGATAGGAGAAGTACAATGAAGTATTGTTTTGGTATAGATATAGGTGGAACCACAGTGAAAATGGGTCTGTTTGGTGAGTCGGGAGAAATTTTCGAAAAGTGGGAAATTCCAACAAATGTAGAGAATAAGGGAGCTGCTATTCTGACCGACATTTCTGCATCTGTTCTTGACAAAATCAAGGAAAGACAGTTGGATAAGTCAGATATCCTGGGAATAGGGGCAGGTGTTCCGGCACCAGTCACCCAAGAAGGCGTGATAAACAAAAGTGCAAATCTTGGATGGGAAAACAAAGAAGCAAAAAAAGAACTTGAGCATCTCACTGGATTGAAAGTGAAACTTGAAAACGATGCAAATGTAGCAGCTTTAGGGGAAATGTGGAAAGGCGGCGGAGCAGGCGAAAAGAATATCGTTATGATTACTTTGGGAACAGGCGTAGGCGGAGGCCTTGTTGTGGATGGACGAATTTTGTCTGGAACACACGGTTCAGGAGGCGAAATTGGACATGTCTGTGTAAATGCAAAGGAGACTGAAGTCTGCGGCTGCGGTAACTTCGGTTGCCTTGAGCAATATGCTTCAGCTACCGGAATTGTTCGGCTTGCAAAAAGAAGGCTTGCAAAAGAAGACAAGGCTACCATTTTAAAAAAGGATACAGTAACCGCGAAAGATGTGTTCGATGCATTAAAAACAGGAGATATTATCGCACAGGAGGTGGGAGAAGAGTTTGGCCGTTATCTAGGCTATACATTGGCTAATCTTGCGGCAGTTATTGATCCTGCCGTGTTTGTTATAGGCGGTGGTGTGTCCAAAGCAGGAGATGTGCTAATTCCACTGATTCAAAAGCCCTATCTGGAACGTGCTTTTTTTAGTACAAAAGATGTAAAATTTACGCTGGCTACTCTTGGAAATGATGCAGGGATATGCGGAGCAGCTAAAATGATTTTAAGTGATTAAAACATAATAAGGTATAAAAAAAGCAGACTGCAAAGTCCGCTTTTTTTATACCCTAAATTACAGTTTATATAAACTAATCAGGCAGCCGGCGGTGTTTCTGTACCGGTATCACCACCAGTTTCGGGTGTTTCTGTACCAGTATCGCCTCCGGTGTCAGGATTTTCCGTTCCTGAATTTCCACTGTCATCAGGGTTCGTCGGCTGGGTGCCATTATTTGAATCCGGATTCTGTGTGGTATCATCCTTCTTTTCTTCTTCCTCTTTGGTTTTATCTGTTTCTTTATCTTTGTCCTTATCCGTATCCTCGGTTTTCTCTACTACATGACCAGGGCAACTCTGGGTGGGTGCCGTACCTTTGGCAAAATATTCTGTTAAAGCAGGACAGCTTGAAGTTGCGAGAAGTCCTGTCTGTGTACAAATTGTTTTCTGCTCGACAGAAGTAGGCATTGTAAAGTCCTTGTAGGGCAGATCTGCATGAATCCTATCCATAATGCTCTTCCAGAGCACCTGATGCCAAGATTGATTCATATATTCCATAGGTTTGTTAGAATCGTAACCGCCCCATACAGAACCTGTATAGTAAGGAGTATAGGCAGACAGCCATAGGTCGGTACTGTTCTCTGTGGTACCTGTTTTACCTGCAGCAGGCATATTATTTAATCTTGCGGCTGTACCGGTACCTTTGTTGATTACATCTTCCATAGCACTTGTAAGAAGAGCAGCTGTGGAATCCTTTATTACCTGATGTGTGGCTGGTGTTGTGTTGTCAAGCAATACATTTCCGTCATGATCAAGTACTTTTGTATAAAGGATTGGTTCTGTGTATATTCCACCGTTTGCAATAGCAGCATATGCAGCGGTCATCTCCAGATTATAAACACCTCGTGTAATACCACCCAGAGCAGTTGCCTGTGCAACATCTGTAAAGCCTGGAAAGGCTTCGTTATCAAAGTTTACCAGTGTCGTAAAGCCAAAGTTAAGCAGATAATCATATCCTGTCTGAAGACCGATATCTGTCAGTGTTTTTACTGCACAGACATTCATGGAATGTTCTATAGCATATCGAACCCTTGTTTCACCGATATATGTTTTATCCCAGTTATTGACGGATGCTCCGCTTGCATATTTGTAAGGTTCGTCCAAAATGGTGCTTGCCAGTGTGTATCCGGAAGAATCCAGTGCGGGTGCATAAGTGGAAAGTATCTTAAAGCAGGATCCGGGCTGTCTTGTAGAGTCTGTTGCACGGTTTAGAGAAAGACTGGTAGTTTTATCTCCCCGCCCACCTACTACAGCTTTGACCTGGCCTGTGTACTGATCCATGATGACAACCGATGTCTGAGGCTGTGGGCTGATATCAATATTTTCAGTTACTGTATCTTCTTCCGTAATATTCAAGGTGCTTTTGTATTCGGCAATAGCCTGATTTGCTTCTTCGGGAGAGGAAAATACAAGGGAGTATTCTCTGCCCCAAGCAGCCTGTATATATGCACTAAGCATTTCTTTACTATAGTTTTCAGAAGTACCATCAGGATGTGTTACCGTAAGAGCATATTCCAGACCATATTCGACTGTGGCAGGATAATTGGCCGGATTAGCAACTTCTTCATCCACAACAGCCTGAATGGCTGGATCCTGTGTGGCTGTAATTGTAAGTCCGCCGCTGTACAGTGCATTGTAAGCCTGAGTCTCAGTATAATTTTTACGCTCGCATAGATCGTCTATGACTTGTTGGGCTAGTTCATCTATAAAGTAGGAATAAGGAGTAGAGTCCGTGGTTTCCTGAGCTGTCACCTGTATTCTGTCATAAACAGGATCTGCCATAGCCTCGTCGAACTCAGCCTGCGTAATATATTCCTGTTTTAGCATATATTTGAGTACCTTGTCCCGTCGTTTGGCATTGTCCTCGGGGTGATTGACCGGATCATAATCAGAGGGACTTTGTGTTATACCAGCAAGTACAGCGCATTCAGAGAGCGTCAGTTCAGATACATCTTTGTTAAAATATCTTTTAGCAGCCGTTTGTACTCCAAGGCAGTTTTGGCCAAGATTGATGGTATTCATATAAGCTTCAACAATCTCTTCCTTGCTCATCTGCTTTTCAATTTCAACAGCAAGATACTGCTCCTGCAGTTTTCTTTCCAAACGATCGTAGAATGTTTTCTCTTCTGTAAAGTTTGGAAATACATTATTTTTAATCAGCTGCTGCGTCAGCGTACTTGCACCTTCAGTGAAATCTCCGGAGGTAAGACCAACAACTGCTGCTCTTAATATACCGGGCATATCAATACCATTATGCTGATAAAACCGCTCATCTTCAATGGCAACAAATGCATGTGTCAGGTTAATGGGAATCTGATCGTAGGTCTTGTACACACGGTTTGATCCTTTTTGCAGGAACTTGTCCAAAAGGGTGCCGTCTTCCGCATAAACAAAAGAAGTGGCTCCGGATGGTTTGACATCAGCTGGAGTCACCTTGGGTGTATTGTCTATGATTTTCTTGACAAAGAAACCAACACCGCCGGCACCAATTACCGCTATTAACAATATGCAGATCACAAGAGCTTTAAAAAAACGAACTCCCACCCGCTTTTTTTTCATATTTTTCTTTGAAGAAATATCTTTTTTTGTCTTAGTCAGACTATCTTTTCCGTAGTTCATGAATAATATCCTCCTTTATTCATTCCAATCATTATAACAAATTTACCTGCTTAAATAAAGAAAAAATGAGAAAAGTTCATATTTCTAAATAATTCTTAATAAATTCTTGTAGTTTCTTCTTGTTTTGATATATTGTATGTATAATGAATATTGAAAATGAGGTGAAACAATGAATTATAAAACAGTATATCAGAGAGGCAGAGGAGAAATTGTCGAAAAAAAATCTCGCTTTATTGCAGATGTTTTTCCAGTCTCTTCCGAATCAGAGGCTATGGAATGTCTGGAGGGGATAAAAAAACAGTATTGGGATGCTAGACATCACTGCTGGGCCTATATTATCGGAGCTGAGCATATACTGGAACGCTGCAGTGACGATGGGGAACCCAGCGGTACCGCAGGAAAACCAATCCTGGAGGTTGTAAAGGGGCAGGAACTACGTCAGGTACTGGTGGTAGTGACCAGATATTTTGGAGGAACGCTGCTTGGTACAGGCGGATTAGTAAGGGCATATACTGCGGCATCCAGGGAAGGCCTGTCTCATAGTAACATTATAACCAAGATTTATGGGTTTAAACTGAAAATTTATGCAGATTATACCTACTTGGGTAAGTTGCAATATCTGCTGGCTCAACAGGACGTAAGTATTCTGGATTCCGAATATACTGATGCGGTAGAACTTACAGTTCTTGTTCCGGAAGATGATGAAACGAGAATAATAAAAGAAATTATTGAGGGAACAAATGGAAAATGTAGTGTGCAACGTGAGGAGACATGCTGGTTCACACAGATGAAAGGAGAAACAGTAATCTTTTCGTGACATACAATATAAAACAGGCACGCCGCCTTTAGCGACTGTGCCTGTTTTATATTGTTATGCAGTTTTAAAATAAGGGAATGTAGACAATCATGGTAGATTAATCAAACTCAGGTTCAATTAATCCAAAAGAACCGTCTTTTCTCTTATAAACAACGTTTACTTCGTCTGTTTCTGCATTGCAGAATACAAAGAATGAATGTCCGATCAAATCCATCTGGATGCAGGCATCTTCTGGATACATTGGTTTGATTCCGAAACGTTTTGTTCTAACAATACGAATTTCATCATCAGCCGGATTAACCTCTTCTGATTCAAAAAATTCTTTTTTGAAATTGCTCCCACTGACTGCGGAAGTGGAATGTCCCTGACTCTTGGCGACCAGTTTGTTTTTATATTTGCGAAGCTGACGTTCTATTACCTCTTCAACAAGGTCGATGGATACATACATGTCACTGCTTGTCTGCTCGGAACGAATAATATTTCCTTTTACAGGTATTGTTACTTCGATTTTTTGTCTTTCTTTCTCCACACTAAGCGTAACAATAATTTCTGTTTCAGGAGTGAAATACCTTTCGAGTTTTCCTAACTTGTGTTCAATAGTGTCCTTAAGACCCGGTGTTACATCGATGTTTTTTCCACTAATAATAAATTTCATGTCAATCAACTCCTTTGTTCATATTATACAGGCAAAGATAAACCATGCTTGTAGTATGTCCATATTATAGCATGAAAACTCTTTATTGTATAGAATGATTTCTGTTAATTCATGTAATTTTCACGTTCTCTGAACAATTATTTTTGACTGTTTCTTTTTCTCATTTTAGAATCCAAAAGTTTTTTTCGTATGCGCAACGATTTTGGTGTTACTTCCAGAAGTTCGTCTGTATCAATAAAATCGAGTGCCTCTTCCAGACTCAGTACATGTGGCGGTGTAAGCCTTAATGATTCATCCGCGCTGGAAGAACGTGTGTTAGTGAGGTGCTTTGTTTTGCAGACATTTAATTCAATATCTTCGGCTTTGCCATTTTGTCCAATGACCATACCGGAATAGACTTTCTCACCTGCACCGATAAATAGTGTACCCCTCTCCTGCGCACCGAATAATCCATAAGTTACAGATTCCCCGTTTTCAAATGCGATCAGAGAACCTTGTTTTCTGTATTGTATCTCACCTTTATAGGGGGCGTAACCGTTAAAGCTTGTATTAATAATACCGTTCCCTTTTGTATCGGTGAGAAATTCTCCTCTGTATCCGATCAGACCCCTAGACGGAATAATGAATTCCAGTCGTGTGTATCCACCATTAGAGGCACCCATATTCTGTAATTCACCTTTACGCTGACTAAGCTTTTCAATTACACTTCCGTTGAATTCTTCGGGAACATCAATATATGCAATTTCCATAGGTTCCAGTTTTTTGCCATTGTCATCAGTTTTATAAAGAACTTCTGCTTTGCTAACTGCAAACTCATAACCCTCACGTCTCATGTTCTCAATCAAAACGGAAAGATGAAGTTCACCACGCCCCGAAACTTTAAAACTGTCTGCGTTTTCAGTTTCTTCAACTCTAAGGCTGACATCTGTATTTAGTTCCCGGAACAGTCTGTCCCGCAGATGTCTGGAAGTAACATATTTACCTTCCTGTCCTGCAAAAGGACTATCATTGACAATGAACTGCATAGCAATTGTAGGTTCGGAAATTTTCTGGAAAGGAATAGACTCCGGATTTTCCGGAGAACACAATGTATCACCAATAGATATATCCGAAATTCCTGATATAGCTACAATAGAACCGATCGTAGCTTCCTTAACTTCAACCTTATTTAATCCGTCGAATTCATATAATTTACTTATTTTCACTTTTTTCTGCTTATCAGGGTTGTGGTGATTGAGCAGCACCATATCCTGATTTACGGCAATAGTACCATTATCAACTTTTCCTACACCAATGCGTCCCACATATTCGTTGTAATCAATTGTGCTGATCAGAACCTGAGTGGGGGCCAGCGGATCACCTTCCGGTGCCGGTATATAATCAAGAATAGTCTCGAAAAGTGGCTGCATATCTTTTTCGTCATCAGTAAGATCCAAAACCGCAATTCCTGATTTGGCAGAAGCATAAACAAAAGGGCAGTCCAGTTGTTCATCTGAAGCATCCAGATCCATAAATAACTCAAGTACCTCATCAATAACTTCGTCAGGTCTGGCTTCAGGACGGTCAATTTTGTTAATGCAGACGATGACCGGCAAATCAAGTTCCAGTGCTTTTCTGAGAACAAATTTGGTCTGAGGCATAGCACCTTCAAATGCATCAACTACAAGTACAACGCCGTTTACCATCTTAAGTACACGTTCTACCTCGCCGCCGAAGTCGGCATGCCCGGGGGTATCAATAATATTTATTTTGGTTCCTTTATAAAAAACAGCAGTATTCTTGGCAAGAATCGTTATGCCTCTTTCTCTTTCAATATCATTAGAGTCCATGACACGTTCTGCTACTTCCTGATTCTCGCGAAATACACCGCTCTGCTTTAAAAGCTCGTCCACCAAGGTGGTTTTACCGTGGTCAACATGAGCAATAATCGCAATATTTCTAATATCTTCACGCTTTGTTTTCATAATTTTCAACACTCTTTCTACATATGTTATATGGTTACAACTTTTATATTCTATCACAAAACTTCTTGTATGGGAAGAAACTTTTGCAGACACCATACAGAGTGGAAAATGTCTCAACAAAATTCGCCTCTTAGGCTAAACTTTGTCGAACGATTAACCCCCCGTTTTCGTTCTAATACATGTATTATATTCATAAACTTAGTATTGATTCAAAAATACCACTCAGAGGAAGGGAGAACTACAAATTATGTCAGATAAGATTATTGAAAACAATCAGGTAACAATCATGGGTGAGATAGCTTCCGGTTTTACATACAGCCATGAGGTCTTTGGAGAAGGCTTCTATATGGTGGATATACTGGTGAAGAGACTCAGCAATTCTGATGACAGAATTCCACTTATGATTTCGGAGAGACTTATTGATGTGACTCAGGATTATATGGGTGAATTCATTATGGCTTCGGGACAGTTTCGTTCTTATAACAGGCATGAGGAGCAGAAGAACAGACTGGTTTTATCCGTGTTTGTTCGTGAAGTTGAATTTATTGATGAGGAATTGGATGGAGCAAAGACGAACAATATTCTTCTGGAAGGGTATATATGTAAAAAACCTGTATACCGGAAGACACCGCTGGGCAGAGAGATCGCAGATCTGCTGCTGGCTGTAAACAGACCTTATGGCAAATCAGATTATATTCCATGCATCTGCTGGGGGAGAAATGCCAGATATGCTTCTGGCTTTGAGGTAGGTGAGCATGTGCAGATATTAGGAAGGATTCAGAGCAGGGAGTATGTTAAAAAATTATCTGAAACGGAGACAGAGACCCGTATAGCATATGAAGTTTCTGTAAGCAAATTAGAATGTATGGAAGGTTAAGGATTAGAAGTGCAAAGGGTGTCGTTGTAAGAAGCGACACTCTTTTTGGTTTTACAAAGTACCCCTCCTTGTTTGCGTTGACATCAGGCATAATTAGTGATAAAATTTTGAGAAGATAAGCGTTTAGATTAGGAGGATGTATATGTCAATATTTAAAGGAGCCGGAGTGGCGATTGTTACACCATTTCATAAGGATGGAAGCGTAAATTTCGATAAGCTGGATGAATTGGTCAATTACCACTGTGAGAATGGCACTGACAGTATTGTTATTTGTGGTACGACAGGAGAATCTTCCACATTAACAGAAGAAGAACATATGGAATGTATTAAATTTACCATAGAGCGCACGAAAAAACGGATACCAGTTATTGCAGGAACAGGTTCTAATTGTACACGTACAGCGATACAGATGTCAAAAGAATCCGCAGAGGCCGGAGCGGATGCTCTGCTTTTGGTGACACCCTATTACAATAAGGCAACACAGGCAGGTCTTTTTGCCCATTATAAGGCAATTGCTGATGAAGCAAAAGCTCCCATTGTTTTGTATAGTGTAAAGAGCCGAACCGGAATGAATATCGAGCCGGAAACTGTAGTCAGACTTGTAAATGAAGTGGAAAACATTGTTGCTGTTAAAGAGGCGTCTGGTGATATTTCGCAGATTTCCAGAATTATGCAGATGTCAGATGGAAAGGTGGATTTGTATTCGGGCAACGATGACCAGATTTTGCCTCTTCTCTCGCTGGGCGGTAAAGGGGTAATATCAGTACTGTCAAATATTGCTCCGCAAGAAACACATGATATATGTGAACGATTTTTTAATGGAGACTTAGAAGGCAGCCGTGCACTGCAGTTCAAAGCATTACCTTTGGTTGAACAGCTGTTTTGCGAGGTGAATCCAATTCCAGTGAAAAAAGCTGCAAATCTTATGGGTATGGAAGTAGGAGGACTCAGAATGCCTCTTACGGAGATGACAGAGAAAAATGCTGCAAATCTAGCAAAAGCAATGGCCGATTTTGGTATAAAACTTGTATAAAAATGGTATAAAATAAAGTTTGGCAGGGAAAAATTGAGCTTAAAGTCAAACAGAAACAAATATGATGGTGAAGGGGGATATCATACATTGAGTAATATGCTCAAATATGATATCCTTTTTTCTATATAGAGGAAATTCTTATTCAGAAAGAGGAGTTCTGCTGAATTTCTTAAAAATACATATTAGAAAAAAGTTGGAGGGACATATATGATTAAAGTACTGATTCATGGGTGCAATGGTAAAATGGGGCAGATGATAACAAATCTGATAAAAGAAGATGAGCAGGCAGAGGTGGTAGCAGGGATTGATGCGTTTACTGGGATTACAAATGCATATCCTGTTTTTGGAAATGTTCAGGATTGTGATATAGAGGCTGATGTGGCTATTGATTTTTCAAATGCTGCTGCTGTAGAAGGGTTGTTGGATTATTGTGTTGACAGACAAGTCCCTGTAGTACTCTGTACAACAGGTCTATCAGAGGAACAATTAAAAAAAGTTGTTGAAGTATCTGAAAAAGTTGCAGTGCTAAAGTCTGCAAATATGTCATTGGGGATTAACCTTTTGATGAAACTTCTTAAAGATGCAGTAAAAGTATTGGGACCGGCAGGGTATGACATCGAACTTGTTGAGCGTCATCATAATCAAAAACTTGATGCTCCGAGTGGAACTGCACTTGCGCTTGCAGACGCTATGAATGATGCCATGGATCAGGAATATACCTATGTTTATGATCGCAGTCAGGTGAGAAAGAAAAGAGAAAAGAAAGAAATGGGAATTTCTGCTGTACGTGGTGGTACTATTGTAGGAGATCATGAAGTGATTTTTGCAGGTCCTGATGAAGTTATAGAATTCAGACATACTGCTTATTCACGAAGTGTTTTTGGAAAGGGTGCTGTGGAAGCAGCAAAATTTCTTGCAGGAAAACCGGCCGGTATGTACGATATGAGTGACGTAGTCCGGCTCTAATTGCAGTAAATAAGGGGGGACCTATGAAAAATCTGGGAACAAGGTATTTGGAGCGGCTGTCCGATTTGTATCCGACAATTGCAGCGGCATCTACGGAAATTATCAATTTACAGGCAATTTTGAACCTTCCGAAAGGAACAGAGCATTTTTTGACAGACATACATGGCGAATATGAAGCTTTTTCACATGTTCTAAAAAATGGATCAGGTTCGGTAAGAAGAAAAATTGATGATGTGTTCGGAAATACATTGAGTAAACGTGATAAACAATCTCTGGCAACATTGATTTACTACCCTAAAGACAAGATGACACAGGTAAAAAAAGTAGAAAATAATATGGAAGACTGGTACAAAATCAACCTATATCGTTTGATTGAAGTGAGCAAACGGGCAGCGAGTAAATATACCAGATCTAAAGTGAGAAAAGCACTGCCAAAAGATTTTGCATATGTCATTGAAGAACTAATTACAGAAAAGGCTGATTTAAGCGATAAAGAGTCTTATTATAATGAAATTATTCTTACGATTATAAGAATTGGGCGTGCAGAAGAATTTATTGCAGCAATTTCTGAATTGATACAGCGCCTTGTCGTAGATCATTTGCATATTGTTGGAGATATTTATGACCGAGGTCCGGGACCGCATATTATTATGGACAAACTAATGACTTATCATTCTCTTGATATTCAGTGGGGGAATCATGATGTGCTGTGGATGGGGGCTGCTGTTGGTCAGCGGGGATGCATGGCGAATGTAATCCGAATTTGCGCCAGATATGGAAATTTGGATATTCTTGAAGATGGTTACGGGATCAATCTACTTCCTTTAGCAACATTTTCCCTGCGTACTTATGAGAATGACCCTTGTACATGTTTCGCGCTAAAAGGTCCTGAAAAACCAAATAAGGCAGAAATGGAAATGGATCTTAGGATGCATAAGGCAATATCGGTTATTCAGTTTAAAGTGGAAGGACAGATCATAAGAAGAAGGAAGGAATTTGAACTTGATGACAGGGCTCTTCTGCATAGAATCGACTATAAAAAAGGAACTATTGTTTTGGCAGGAAAAGAATATCCTCTTTTAGATACAAATTTTCCTACCATAGATCCCGAAGATCCATATAGGCTGTCTGAAGAAGAAGAAGAAGTAATGGAGCGTCTTGAAAGAGCGTTCCTTGGATGTGAAAAGCTTCAGGAGCATATGCGTTTTCTTCTTGCAAAAGGTGGTTTGTATAAAGTTTATAACAATAACTTACTTTATCATGGCTGTGTACCTCTGAATGAAGATGGCAGCTTGAAAGAAGTAACACTTTTTGATAGAACGTTCAAAGGAAAATCATTATATGACGCATTAGACCGTTATCTGAGGAAAGGATTTTTTGCGCTGGATGAACAAGAACGGGAAATAGGCAAGGATATGATGTGGTATATATGGCTCCATCCAAGTTCACCTTTGTTTGGAAAAGATAAAATGGCCACTTTTGAAAGGTATTTTCTTACGGAAAAAGAAACGCATCTTGAGAAAAAAAATCCTTATTATTTTCTGTTGGAAAAGGAAGAAGTGATTGATACTATCTTGAGAGAGTTTGACTTAAGCCCCACAGAGGCTCATGTTGTTAATGGACATGTGCCTGTAAAATGTAAGAACGGAGAAAGTCCAATAAAATGTAATGGGAAAGTACTGGTTATAGATGGAGGCTTCTCAAAAGCGTACCAAAAGGAGACGGGGATAGCAGGATATACTTTGATTTATAATTCATATGGTTTACTTCTTGTAGCTCATGAACCTTTTGAGTCAACTGAAGCTGCTATTCAGAAAGAAAGTGATATTCATTCTGATTATATGGTCGTAAAACGTGTGTTGGAGCGCAGGCTTGTAGGTGATACGGATATAGGCAGAGAACTAAAGGAGCAGGTATCAGATTTGGAACGGCTTCTGGCTGCATATCGAAGTGGGGAAATAATCGAAAAAATATAGAAAAGATAATACTGGAACAAAATACATTGTGTATCAGCGTTATATTATGAGAGAAAGGCGTATCAAACAATATGGATGAATTTTTAGGACAGGATATCACAATCCCTGAAGGTGTTGAGAAAACGGAACCAATGAAGATATATCTTAGAGAAATCAGCCATATACCAGTAATTGAGGCTGAAGAAGAACTAGAACTTGCAAAACGTATAAAGGAAGGGGATAGTAACGCAAAAAAGAAAATTCAAGAAGCGAATCTCCGGCTTGTTATTTCTATTGCAGGTAAATACGCAGGACGCGGACTACAGTTTATGGATTTAGTTCAAGAGGGAAATATAGGTTTGATGAGTTGCGTTGAAACATTTGATTATAAAAAAGGGGAACGCTTTTCGGTTTATGCTTCTCGTTGGATAGAAGATGCGATGATCAGTGCAATAGAAGAACAAGTTCAAGACATACACATACCTGCTGATCTTGCGAAAAACATGCAAAAAACAAAAAAGGCGGTGGAGGCACTGCGTCAGGAAATGGGAAGAGAGGCAAGCATTTCTGAGATAGTCAAATGGCTTGGAGATTGTAGTGAAAAGGAAGTGGAACAGAGTTTGTCACTCTTAAAAAAATTAAATTTCCAAT
>POVV01000281.1_pt1 | contig 38221 bp, 39 predicted proteins | sample 1560271 | NCBI WGS metagenome assembly POVV01 (sample SAMN08337232, study PRJNA429181) | Bioreactor metagenome, whole genome shotgun sequencing project. | biome: cows' rumen and soil; feature: anaerobic; isolation source: anaerobic chemostat enrichment culture, galacturonate as sole carbon... | reverse complement strand
AGGCGAACGCATACAGAATCACCATAATAAGTATATGCAACCAGATATAATTGTGGTATATCCGGGAGGGCGTAAGATTATAATAGATTCGAAGGTCTCTTTGACGGCTTATGTAAAATATGTTGAGGCAGAAGAAGAAAAGGATAAGCAAGCTGCAGAAAAAGAGCATATAGTTTCTGTTCGTCAGCATATTGATGAATTGAGTAACAAGTCATATCAGGATTATGTTGAATCGCTCGATTTTGTGATGATGTTCATTCCTAACGAACCGGCATATATTTTAGCTATGCAACTCGATTCTACCCTATGGGATTATGCTTATCGTAAGCGTATATTGCTTATTAATCCGACAAATCTAGTGGCTTCATTAAAGGTTGTAGCTGATTTGTGGAAACGGGAAAACCAAAGCCGAAATGCGCAGGAGATAGCGCGTCGGGGGGCAATTCTTTATGAAAAGTTTGTCCGGTTTGTGGAAACTCTCCAAGAAGTGGGCAAAAATATTGAAAAAGCTCAAGGTTCTTACAACAAAGCCTTTTCTCAGTTAAAAGAAGGTAATGGGAACTTAATAAGACAAGCCGAAATGCTTAAAGAATTGGGAGTTAAGTCACCAAAGGAACTTTCCGAATGATCAATATGGTTAAAAAATGTTACAATATGGAATAAAAAGAGCAAAACATGTTTTATAACATAAAAAATCATATATCTTTGTACTGTGTTTTTCATGGTATTAGATTTAAGGTTAACAATGAAGATTGGTTGTCGAGAGGACAACCTTTTCTTTTTTATATAATACTCTATTCTACCCCATCTTCATTATCTTTGTTCTCTATATGTATTTCTTAATTATACTTGTATGACCTTGAATGATCTTCATAATGTGGTATCTGCATTACCTGACACTTCGCTAATGCCCGCTTTGTTTGTCGGACATGGAAGCCCAATGAATGCATTGAGGAATAATGAGTTCACTACAACTTGGGGAAATGTTAGTAAATTATTACCTCATCCTCGAGCAATAGTTTGCATTTCTGCTCATTGGGAAACGAAAGGAACTTATGTTACAGCTGATCTGAAGCCAAAAACTATTCACGATTTTTACAGATTTCCACGAGAATTATACAAGCAAGAATATCCAGCATCAGGCTCACCCGAATTGGCTGAGCAAATAATTAATAATATAGAAAATCCTAAGATTGAAAGTTCTTTGGAATGGGGACTCGATCATGGAACATGGTCTGTTCTAAAATACCTTTATCCGAATGCTGATGTTCCTGTCATTCAGATCAGTATCGATCATTATAAAGATACTCAATGGCATTACAATTTGGCTAAGCAACTGGCTTTTTTACGAACAAAAGGTGTATTAGTCGTTGGTAGCGGAAATATGGTTCACAATCTGAGAATGGTACAACTTGAGAATGATGATTTTAATACAGAATTTGGTTATGATTGGGCATTCGAGTTAAATGATATTTTCAAGAATAAATTGTTGGAAGCCAATTTCAAAGATTTGATTAATTACCGCAATTTACATAATAAAGCTAGTCTGGCTATTCCTACTCCGGAACATTATATCCCAATGCTTTATGCTCTAGGCATGATTCGAGATGAAGAAGAGATTAAGATATTCAATGATAAGATTATTGCCGGATCGTTGAGTATGACTTCATTTATTATAGGAGGCTAATCATATTTTGTGTCAAAAATGACTACTTGTCAGCATGGAGTAATTTGAACGCTGTCAAAAAAGCAGAAACCGTTTTTGGCACACATTTCGCTTATTTCTCAACAGAATATATATAAATAATAATATAACAATTTAAAATTTGACAATTATGAGTATTAAACCACTAGCAGACAGAGTGCTTGTAAAACCTGCTGCTGCTGAAGAAAAAAGTGTAGGAGGTATCATTATCCCTGACACTGCTAAAGAGAAACCGTTGAAAGGCGAAGTTGTTGCAGTTGGTAATGGAACAAAAGATGAAGACATGGTAGTAAAACCAAAAGATCAAGTTCTTTATGGCAAGTATGCAGGAACAGAAATAGAACTCGAAGGTGAGGTTTATCTGATTATGCGTCAGTCTGATATCCTTGCAATTATTTAATACGTAAAATCATTTAATCGTAAGACATAAATATTATGGCAAAAGAAATTAAATTTAACATAGAGGCTCGCGATGAGCTAAAAAAAGGAGTTGATGCATTAGCTAATGCAGTGAAGGTAACACTTGGTCCAAAAGGTCGTAACGTGATTATCGAAAAGAAATTTGGTGCTCCTCACATCACTAAAGACGGTGTAACTGTAGCTAAAGAAATAGAATTGGAAGAAGCATTCCAAAACATGGGAGCACAGCTTGTAAAAGAAGTAGCTTCTAAAACAAATGACGATGCAGGTGACGGAACAACTACTGCAACAGTATTGGCTCAGTCTATTGTTAGCGTAGGTCTTAAAAACGTTACAGCCGGAGCTAATCCAATGGATTTGAAACGTGGTATCGACAAAGCTGTGGCTAAAGTTGTAGAGAATATCAAATCTCAGTCTATTGCTGTAGGTGATGACTTACAAAAAATTGAACATGTAGCGAAAATATCTGCAAATGGCGACGAAACTATTGGTAAGTTGATTGCAGAAGCTATGGGTAAGGTGAAAAAAGAAGGCGTAATTACAGTTGAAGAAGCGAAAGGTACTGAAACTTACGTAGATGTAGTGGAAGGTATGCAATTTGACAGAGGTTACATTTCTCCATATTTTGTAACTGACACAGAAAAAATGGAAGCCGATCTTGAAAATCCATATATCTTGATTCACGATAAGAAAATATCTGTATTGAAAGACATACTTCCAATTCTTGAATCTGCTCTTAAGTCAGGACGTTCATTGCTTATCATCGCTGAAGATATAGATTCTGAAGCATTGACAACTCTTGTAGTTAACCGTCTTCGTGCAGGTCTTAAAATCGCTGCTGTTAAAGCTCCTGGATTTGGTGACCGTCGCAAAGAAATGTTGGAAGACATAGCTATCCTTACAGGTGGTACTGTAATTTCAGAAGAAAGAGGCCTTAAACTTGAAGCAGCTACTATCGATATGCTTGGTACAGCAGATAAAGTAACTATCAATAAAGACAATACAACTATTGTGAATGGTGCTGGTGCTAAAGATGCTATCGCTGCTCGTGTAGGTCAAATCAGAACTCAGATGGAAAAAACTACATCTGACTACGATAAAGAAAAACTACAAGAACGTCTTGCTAAATTGGCAGGTGGTGTAGCTGTTCTTTATGTAGGAGCTCCGTCTGAAGTAGAAATGAAAGAAAAGAAAGACCGTGTGGATGATGCTCTTTCTGCTACTCGTGCTGCTATCGAAGAAGGTACAGTTCCAGGTGGTGGTGTAGCATATATCCGTTCCATCAGCGTTCTTGAAAACCTAAAAGGTGAGAACGAGGATGAGACTACAGGTATCGAAATCGTGAAACGTGCTATTGAAGAGCCGCTTCGTCAGATCGTTGCTAATAGCGGAAAAGAAGGTGCAGTTGTGGTTCAGAAAGTACGTGAAGGTAAAGATGACTTCGGTTATAATGCACGTAAAGATATCTACGAAAATTTGAATGCGTCAGGTGTTATTGACCCTGCTAAGGTTGTTCGTGTAGCTCTTGAGAATGCTGCATCTATTGCAGGTATGTTCTTGACAACAGAGTGCATCATTGCTGATAAGAAAGAAGATAACCCAGCTCCAATGCCTCCAATGGGTGGCGGTATGGGTGGCATGATGTAATATCGTGCTGATTATATAAATAATAGGCATCCTTTTGGGATGCCTATTTTATTTTTAGATAGCTATTGTTTTTAGTTAAATAATGCTAATTAAATAAAGAAAAACGACAAAACATGTTTTATAACATAAAAAATCACATATCTTTGTACTGTGTTTTTCATGGTATTAGATTTAAGGTTAACAATGAAGATTGGTTGTCGAGAGGACAACCTTTTCTTTTTTATATAGGTTACATCTTTTCAAAAATTACCCTTTTACTTAGTAACTCTTTAAGATATATTGTATAAATCACTAAAACTATTGGGGTTCGTGTGTATACATACCGAGACAGAAAGGATGACCTGCCGGATCTATCATTGTTCTTGATGTTTTGAAGTATTGTTCATCAGCTATTCTTGCTCCACATTCGACAGCATGTATTACTCCCTCTTCCAGATTGTTGACAAATAAATCAAGATGCAGCATTTGAGCTTGTTTTCCTTCCTCCCATGGCCATATGGGTGGTTGATATCCTTCTACTTCCTGAAATATAAATACCATCCCTGTTGGGGAGGTGATTGCTGCCCAACCTTCATTAGCACGAGGATGCGTCCATTCCCAACTCATCAATTTACTGTAAAATTCGGCTAAAATATTTGCATCGGAACAGTCTATTACTATATTTATGCCGATAATAGGAACACCTTTTTTGTTTTCCATACTACTTTATTATAAAATCTGGTTAGGTGAAATTACTATTTCCTGAATATGCTGAAATTTACACTGCCATATACTCTTTTACTTTCAAACAGTGGCAGATTCGAAAAGTCATAGTCTCTCGGATGTTCTAGAATAAAAATTCCATCCGATTTTATCAGGTCTTTCTCAAATACTAAACGAGGTACTTCTCCAAAATTTTTCAGATCATAAGGAGGGTCGGCAAAGATTAGATCAAACTGTTCTTTACAGTGCTCCAGATAGCTAAAGACATCCATTTTGAGAAGAGTCATTTCCGATTGTATTTTTAATTCTCCTTTCGTCTTTTCTATAAATGTAGAATGGTTGAAATTTTTCTCCACACATACTACTCGTGGGCATCCTCTGGATACCAGTTCGAAGCTTATGCTCCCTGTTCCACCAAATAAGTCCAAAGCTGTAGTTTCTTCCCATTCTATACTATTATTCAGTACATTAAACAGGCTTTCTTTGGCTATGTCTGTGGTGGGTCTTGCTTTAAAATTCTTTGGAGGGTCAAATCTGCGACCTTTATACTTTCCGCTTATTATTCTCATAATATCAAAGATAGTAAATCGAGAGGAGCTTTCTGTGCATCATCGCTCCAAAAATGTATTTCACTTGGGGCATTAACGAATTCTATGTTCTTAATATAATCATACAAACGACTAATAATAAATTTATCAGCATTTCCGGATATATAAAGAAAATCTTTTAGTTGATCGAACTCATACTGTTCCCATAATTTGAGAATAAAATAGAGTTGATTATTTATTGGTTCGTTTTTGTATGAAAGACAATGAAGTAATTTTCCATTTGAGAAACAAATAATATCCATAAATTCATCATGAAAATTCAGATGCATTCTGGCAATATTTTCATTTCCACTTCTTTTTTCAAAAAGATTAACCAAGAGATTAGCATGATGATAAAATTGTGGAGTCCACAGATTCCTTGAGAGAAATTCAAAAACTGACTTATCAATATTGAATAATGTGATAATATCTTGATTTTCTATCAGACCAGATGACAAGTGGTTCACTTTGTCAACATGAGTGAAGTTGTATAAAGCCTCTTTTTCTTTACTGTCGAAATATAGAGCCGGAATCAGGTCGTAATCTTTTGATACAAAAATAACATTTGTTTTCCTGAATCGTTGAGTGAGAAAATTAAGATCGAAGATAGTCCTCTGAATATTATCGAGATAGTTATCATTGTTTGAGAATGTAGTATCTCGTAAGCAGAAATTCTTTCCTGCGTTAGGATCGGATATAGAGAACATGAAGCCGTTCGTTTTTATGCGAATGGTTAAGATGTATTTCTCTGATTGACCAAGGTCTATATTTTCGGGTAAGAACATATTCTTGATTTTCTGCATACAAAGTTAGAAAAAGATATTTTTATCCACTACTTTTGATACTCAATTCGTCCTTTTGTTAATTATGATCAGTAATTTTTTTAAAGAAAAAATAAAAGAGAACTTTCCGTTTGAGTTGACTTCTGAACAAGAACTGGCTCTTGACAAAATTGTTGATTTTTTATTTTTGCAGAAAGAAGAATCCCTCTTTTTATTAAAAGGCTATGCCGGTACCGGTAAATCATCCTTATTAGGAGCGTTGGTTAAGACAATGACTGAGTTTAAGCAAAAGACCATATTGTTGGCTCCCACGGGGCGTGCAGCAAAGGTTTTTTCCTCCTATGCAAATCATCCAGCTTTTACCATTCATAAAAAAATATATAGACAACAGAGGTTCTCCGGCGATTTCGGAAGCTTTGGGTTGATGGATAATCTATATAAAGATACGCTCTTCATAGTAGATGAAGCGTCTATGATAAGTAATATTGGAGGCGATTCGGTATTCGGAACAGGTTGCTTGCTTGATGATCTTATTCACTATGTTTATTCCGGAGAAAACTGTCGTCTGTTGCTGATTGGAGATTCAGCTCAGTTGCCCCCTGTCGGGGAGGAAGATAGTCCTGCGTTGCAGATTCCAGTATTGGAAGGCTACGGCTTAGAAATAAGAGATGCGATGTTGTCACAGATTGTACGACAAGCAGAGAGCTCAGGTATATTGTTTAATGCCACGAATATACGCAATATATTGAATAGCGGAGAAACTGAAGATTATCCTAAGCTAACTTTAGGCAGATTCCCCGATATTGTGAAAATATCGGGCGAAGATCTGATCGATGAAATATCGTCATCTTATGATAGGGATGGTATAGAGAATACGATGATAATATCGCGATCAAATAAACGGTCGAATATATATAATCAGGGTGTCCGTAACAAGATTCTGTATCGTGAAGAAGAATTGTCGGCAGGTGATATGCTGATGATCACAAAGAATAATTATTATTGGACGGAGAAGATCGAAGGTATAGATTTCCTTGCTAATGGAGAGATTGTAGAGGTGCTGCGTGTGCGTAGCGAACGAGAGCTTTATGGTTTTAAGTTTTGCGATGTTCTGGTAAGAAGTATGGATTATGATATGGAATTAGAAATTAAAATACTAATGGATACTCTCTATTCCGATGCTGCCGGACTCACTCGCGAACGCTCTCAGGAGCTGTTCTTAAACGTTCTTGAAGATTATGCTGATATTCCGACAAAGCCTGAGCGAATGAAAAAAATGAAAACAGACCTATTTTATAATGCAGTGCAAGTAAAATTTGCTTATGCGGTAACTTGCCATAAAGCACAAGGAGGAGAATGGGCAAATGTATTTCTTGATCTTGGGTATATATCTCAAGAACATCTAGGGATAAACTTTTATCGATGGCTCTATACTGCAATTACACGTGCCAGTAGCAAACTGTACCTAGTAAACCTACCGGATGAATTCGTATAAAAAAAGCAGATACTTCAAAATATCTGCTTTTTCAATCTTATTACTATATCTTTTTATTTGTTAGCTTGTACAAATTTTATGGCATATGCTATTGCGTTGGCATAAAATTGAGCATTGTATACAGTCTGGCTATATTGAGTTTTAGCAACTGGTCGTCCCTGACTGTCATTAAGACATGGCCATATTGTGGATGAAGTGTTTGTCCTATCTCCCGATGAGAAACCGCCATCACCTATCCATATGAAATTGTTATACCAAATAATTTCATTTCCAGCACTTAAAGATGTTGCTCCGGCAGGTATAGCATTGACCCTTGATGTCGTTCCCGCATCTTCTCCCCAATATCGATTCCGGATGTCGCCGAATGGCCCGTTCAGAATCGGATTGTCAAGATTTGGCATCTGATAAACAGCACCGCCGGCACCGCCGGTTGTAATGCCTATTGAACTACCACATATTGCATTAATCATAGCTGCATCTGCACTTGGATTATCTTGTGTCATTGCCAAGACAAATCCTTTTTTGTTATTTACAAAATCCTGTAAAACCAGATCATCAGCAGCAGTAGTATGGTAGTTATAACCGATTACAATAATATCCGGGTTTTGTGACATCACCGTTGATATTCTGTTGTATCCTCCATCTATTATAGTTAACCCTTGTGTAGGAACGGTCCCTGTTGCTCCAAAGTTTGCTGCTGACTGTATAATGGCTTTAGAACTTTGTGCAGCACCAGCTGTTGCCGGTTGATATGTTCCACCACCGAATCCAGCTATTTTTATAGACCGATAGCTTACAGTGATATTTTTATCACATGTTACGTTTCCTCCGGAAGATTCTCCTGTGATTGTAACAGGAACAACGCCGGCTTGTGTCGGCTTTCCTGTGGATAGTAGTGTTACACTTTGTAATCCTCCTGTTGCCCATTCGCCACTACGGCTAAAATACATACCGGCTGCTTCTGCAGAGAATGAATAGTATCCAGGTGAACTTACATTGACTTGCACTGTAATAGTATTTGTAGAGTTCAGATCTGCATTAATAATGTAAATACCATTTACTGCAGAAGAGGCGCAGTTGAATGTAAAAGTAGCTTTTCCTATTGCCGGAGCAACAGGTATTGTTTGTAAGTCTGCAGGTGTACAGCCCGTTGCAAGCTTTTCTCCATTAGAAGACAGTGTGATTCGGTCGTAATATTGTGGATTATCATTACCTGTAATAGGGGTTCCCATTCCTGAAAGTTTTAAGACATAGCTACCGACATCCAGCATCTTTCCTTCTGTTATAAAAGAGTAACCATTACCGGTTGTTGCAGTCACCGAATATGTTCCAGCCTTTGTAACTGTAGCAGGAATCGTTATGTAAGAAGAAGCTCCATCCAATGAGAGCCCTTGTTGATAGCCTGTTGGTGTATAAGGAGGGAGTCCATTATTTGGAAATATCCTCATCTGCGAGCAGTCAAATGTAATTTCTGCCGGGCTTATATCACCGCAGAGGCTTTTAAATTCTTTTCCATTCCATACCATTACACAAGCAATAGTAGTGTTAAAAACCATCAACCCATTAGCTCGTGATTTGTCTGCAGATTCTAATTGATTGATATTAGATGCTAATATATCCACCTCATTAGAAGTTAGTTGAGGCAAACGAAGTCCTCTTGGGCCAGATTCTTGTTGTGAGATTATTTCGAGAGCAGAGACGTTAATAGGTTCAACTCCCGCTCCGACTGTGACTTGAGCCGAAAGATTTAAGGATACATTCCAGATAAGTAATGTATTAAGTAATAGTATTGCTAGTTTTGTTTTCATATAAGAAATTTGTTATTGATTAAGTATGGATTTTGCTTGTTCATTGTAGTTGCATAATGGCTAGGATAAATTTAATAGCGAAAAAACAATGTTCTCTAAAAAGGTATATTGACCAGAAAAATAGGCATCGAGAGATTGTTTTAGTTTAATAAAGTAAGTTAGTTAAATAGTTGTTGTACTTGTTGTTTGATACAAAAATAATTTTTTTATTTTATAATTCAGTAAATTTTAACATTATTTCGACAAAGAAAGAGAGAAATATGTGCGTCGTTATGAGTTTAGTTTATGTGATCTTTTCTGTCTTTATTAAGAATATAACAGGTTATACCACCAATGGTATAGCATGCAATATCGCCCCAACTGAAAGAAGATCCTATCATTATTTGTAAAACCTTATTTTCCACACCGAGTATGTCAACAATATAAAAATATTGACCTATTTCGACAAAATAGGCAAAAAGTACTGTAGCGATTACAATATATATAGACCTAGTCTGAATAAAAGCTTTTATGAAATAGTATATGAGAATTACCACCAATATATCCCCTACATATGGGCGGATAATGCTATCATTTATAAATTTGGCTATCAGGACTTCAATCACGAAGATTATGCAGAATATAATAAATGACTTAAGGTTAAATCTCCATTTCATGGATTAAAGTTATTTGCGGTATTTTTCGTCCTCTTCTTCTTGCATCATACTCAGATATGATTTATATCGACTTTCGCTAATATAGTGTTTTTCAACCGCGTTACGGACTGCACAATCCGGTTCGTTGATGTGTATACAGTTATGGAACCGGCAATCTTTTGAAAACTTAAATATATCGGGGAAAAAATGAAAGATTTCTTCCTTGTCCATATCCACAGTACCAAAGCCTTTGATACCGGGAGTATCGATAATAAAACCACCTTGGGGAAGTTCTATCATCTCTGAAAATGTGGTCGTATGCATTCCTTTTCCATGATAGTCAGAAATAGCACCTGTCTTTAGGTTGGTATCAGGTATCAGAGAGTTTATTAGTGTGGATTTGCCTACACCGGAATGTCCTGAAAATAGAGTGATTTTATTTTTTATTTTCTCTTGCAGGATAGTAATGCCTTCATTTTTCAAGGCAGATATCTTTATGCTCGGATAGCCAATGTATTCGTACATAGCTATTAATGCATCCATATATTCAGTTTCTTCTTCTGCATAGATATCTGTTTTATTGAAGATTAGATTTACGGAAACCCTATAAGCTTCTGCTGAAGCTAAAAAACGATCGATAAAAACAGTTGATGTAACAGGGTGGTTTATTGTAACAACAAGAAAGCAAAGATCTATATTAGCTGCAAGAATATGAGACTGTTTCGATAAATTTGAGGATTTACGAATTATATAGTTTTTGCGATCTTCTATTTCTGTGATGAGTGCTGTTCCTTCCTCATTTTCTATAATGGAGACTCTGTCGCCAACAGCTATTGGATTAGTGCTGCGTATACCTTTTAAGCGAAAATTACCTTTTATTTTGCATTCAATATCCCGTCCGTCATCTGTTCGAGTAAGATACCAACTACCTGTATTTTTTATAACCAGACCTTTCACTAATTAATTGTCTTCAAATGATTTATTCGTAATTGTCATTTTATACTCTGCGTTCCAACTTGATTTTTTATGATAAGTCCAATTCTCTTTTTGCCACAATTCTTTCTCTATTTTTTCTCCATCAATATATGTGTCAAACGGAAGTTCTTTAAAATATTTTAATCCATGATCTTCCAGACAATCATGGGCAGATGAATTCAATGCTCCTTCAATTATCCTGATAGTTTTTGTTTCTTCGGATAAAATAGTGACCTCGTTTTCGTTTTTACCAAAACTGCAACTCGAATCAATATGAAACTTTATTGTTATATTTTTTTCGGTTTTGTTTTCTATTATAAACGAATATGCTCCTTGTTCGTCACAGCCTGAAAATAATAATAGAAAGAAAAATGAAATGAATATTTTTTTCATAAGAGGAACTCTAAAATGGATACATTTAATAATACCAATATGCCGATAAATAGACGTTTTTTTGATTTTCATCGGCATATTGGCATACAAATATTTATACTGTCAATATTTCTTTTTCCTTCAAAGCAAAAACATCGTCAATCTTCTTAATATATCTATCGTGAAGTTTCTGCATATCGTTTTCTGCATCTTTTCCCATATCTTCCGCAACACCTTCTTTTACTGCTTTTTTAATAGAATCAATTGCATCGCGACGGGCATTTCTGACGCTAACCTTGGCATCCTCAGCCTCTTGCTTCGCTTGCTTCACCAGTTGTTTGCGGCGTTCTTCTGTTAGAGGTGGCATCGAAAGACGTATGATTTCGCCATTGTTGTCAGGTGTAATACCCACGTCTGAGTTCAAAATAGCTTTCTCTACTTCTTTCAACATTTGCTTTTCCCACGGCTGAATAATAATAGTTCTTGCATCGGGGGTATTGATAGCCGCAACACCACTCAGAGGAGTGATTGATCCGTAATATTCCAGTTTTACACCGTCAAGAATGTGAGGATTTGCTTTTCCGGCACGGATACGAGATAAAGTTTCATCTAAAAACTCAACGGAAGCTGTCATTTTAGCTTCTGCTTTTTGTTCGATTTGTTTTAGGTCTGCTGCCATTTTTATATTTATTTCTATTAATATTATTTACGCATGTACATAAGTACCAATATTTTCACCTTTCATTAGCTTTTCCAGATTGCCTGGAGTATCCATATCAAAAACAACGATTGGTAAATTATTTTCCTTACACATTACAGTTGCTGTCAGATCCATTACTTTCAAGCCACGTTCATAAACTTCATCGTAAGAAATGGAGTTGAATTTAGTTGCAGTAGGCTCTTTCTCCGGATCGGCCGTATAAACTCCATCTACACGTGTCCCTTTTAGCATAACATCGGCTTCTATCTCTATCCCTCGCAATGACGAGCCTGTGTCGGTAGTAAAGAATGGATTACCTGTGCCACAAGACAAGATCACAACTTCTCCGTTCTGCATAGATTCTATTGCTTTCCATTTGCTGTATATTTCTCCTATAGGCTCCATGCGAATGGCCGTAAGTACTCGGGCTTTCTGCCCTGTGGCTACCAGTGCAGAGCTTAAGGCCAGGCTGTTTATGACCGTAGCCAACATTCCCATTTGGTCTCCTTTTACACGATCATATCCCTTTGAGGCTCCACTCAAACCTCTGAAGATATTGCCCCCACCGATAACAATGCTTATCTGCACACCCATATCGGCTACAGCTTTTATTTGTGATGCATATTCGTTGAGGCGTTTCTCGTCTATACCATATTGTTGTTCGCCCATTAAAGACTCACCGCTCAGTTTAAGCAGAATTCTGTTGTATTTTGCCATATCTTGTTTATATTAATGCAAATCTAATATATTTTACGAAATAATGAAAGATCAAGATGAATCTAATAGTGTACATACAAAAAAGCCTGCTGATAATCAGCAGGCTTCCTATATTATTCAATCCTGATTAATTTTCAGGTGTTGTTGCGGGCGTTTGTTGAGTTCCTTGGTTTGCCGGAATGGTTGTTGACATATCCGGTGTTCCTGCAGGAACTGGTTGCTGAGTTTCTATTTGTGTAGCCGGTGCGTTCATGCTGCCCTTAGGTCTCATCATTACACATACTATACTCATCACCATAATGAATCCAGCTAATCCCCAAGTTGTTTTTTCAAGAAAATCAGTCGTTTTACGGACACCCATAATGGCATTTGATGAAGAGAATCCAGAAGAAAGCCCTCCACCTTTTGAGTTTTGTACCAAAACTATCAACACTAAAGCAATAGCTGCGATAACAATTAATATAGTAACTAGCGCAATCATTTTTTATCTTTATATTTTGTATTTATAATCAATTTTTCGAGAAAACTCAATTGGTCTGCAAAGTAAATATTTTTTTTCGGATAATTCAAACTTAAATGTTTAATTATTTTATAAGCCTTCTCGTACTTTTTCTGTTTTATATATATTTTAGCAAGAGTTTCCGTAAAAAAGATGTCCTCAGTCAGGTCCTCTTCCTTTTCTTCTTCAATTCTTTCTTCACGATCTTCATATTTCTCTTGTCCATTTATCCGTATGCGAATATCTCCTTCTTCCGATTTGTTAATAAAAGAATCTATGATATTTTGATGTTTCAGGTGTACGGATTCTTTTACTTCGGGCTGTTCGCAGATGTCGGCCTCTGATTTTAAAAGATCTTTACTTTGTGCATATGAGAGGTAGTCTGTACTAGCCAAGCTGGAGTGAGAAATGCTGTATTCTAAATCGGATGTTTCGTCATCGCGAGATTCGAAAAATGCATTCAACAGTATGCTTGTCTTGTCTTCTTCTATTTCTTTCTTTCCAGTTTGAGCAAAGAAACTATCGTATTCCTCACTGAATATATAGTAGAATAACGCCCTTCTATCAACGATAGAAATACTTAATCGCTCCAGTTCATTTTTATAATTATCGTCGTTATTTACGTATAAAGATTTTAAATAAGCAAAAATAGCCGCCTGAAAATAAGGATACTTTGCTATAAGTTCCCTCAATAATTCCGCTTCTTGTCTATTTGCAATAGCATCTTTTTTTATAAACTGATACAACTGTTGAATGTCCATCATTTACCAATTGCCCATTGTGGCATTGAATATCTGGTCTACTATATCTTTGTTTAATTCTTCGATGAGTGCATCCTGTACTTCGGTAAGCATCCTGCTACTCGGAAAATCTCGGTATGCCGAAATTGTTTCTTCTTTATCTTCTTCGGGTTTCTTATTATTGCGAAAACGAAATTTCACCGCCATAGTCAGACGGGTTTCCGATGCAAGGTTAACACCCTGATTTGTTTCTTTTACCGATAGAGGGGTTAAATCATATCGCACAATTTCTCCTTCTATTTCCATCGATGGATTTACGTCGGTTAACTGTAATTTAGTACCTCGGACAAATACATCTTTCATCCGTTCGTTGAACGTCTGAGTTAATGGAGGATAAACGAGTGGAGCCTGATTTTGAAAATCGCGGATGTAAATAGTCGGATTTTCTTTATAGTCGATATTCGATCCTGAGAAAGAATAAGACATTTTACAGGTGGTCATCAATAAAGCTATAAAAAGAAGCAGTAGCGTTTTTTTCATAAATTTTCCAGATTATATTCTTTTATTTTCCGGTAAAGTGTGCGCTCAGATATTTTTAAGTCTTTGGCCGCATTTTTTCGTTTACCGTTATGGCGGTCTAATGCTTTTATGATCATGTCTTTCTCCACATCCTGTAACGAAAGAGTTTCCTCTTCATAATCAGGATCATCTATAACATCAACTTCTGTAATGTCACTAGGTGTGTGAAGGCTTTCTTTTATCGGGATAGCAGTCCTTTCTCCTTGATTAACGACCATTGGAGTAAGAGGTGCATCATTGTTTATTATTGGGGATGCAACTATATCCGAAGCCTTAAGGTTTCCGGCAACAATGTCGTGAACGATTTTCTTTAATTCGTTCATGTCCTTTTTCATATCGAACAACACCTGATATAGTATCTCACGTTCATTGCTGAACGTTTTCTGATCGCTGGTTAAATTGCTGATAGGCATTAGCCCTACCTCATTCGCAGGAAGATATAGCTTGAGTATATCTGCTGTTATCTCGCGGCTTTGTTCTATAATAGAGATTTGTTCGGTGATATTTTTCAATTGTCGAATATTTCCCGGCCAATAGTAGTCTTTTAGCATTCTACGAGCATCTTCTGATAAAGATATCGGAGGCATGCTGTATTTTTCAGCGCAGTCGCTGGCAAATTTTCTGAATAGAAGGGGAATGTCCTCTTTCCTCTCTCTGAGTGCAGGAATCCGTATTGGAACAGTATTCAAACGGTAATACAAATCTTCTCTAAAACGACCGTTTCTGGTTGCAGTTATCATATCCAGATTGGTTGCGGCTACAACACGTACGTCGGTTTTTTCTACTTTAGATGAACCTACTTTGATAAATTCTCCTGTTTCCAATACACGCAATAGTCTGGCTTGAGTAGAAAGGGGGAGTTCTCCCACTTCGTCCAGAAAAAGCGTTCCTCCGTTGGCTACTTCAAAATATCCTTTGCGTTCACCTGTTGCACCTGTAAAAGAGCCTTTTTCGTGTCCGAAGAGTTCTGAATCTATAGTTCCTTCGGGTATAGAACCGCAATTGACAGCGATATAAGTACCATGTTTGCGATGGCTGAACTGATGAATAATCTGAGGAAAATTCTCTTTTCCCACACCACTCTCTCCCGTCACCAATACTGACATATCGGTTGGAGCTACTTGAAGTGCTATATCTATAGCTCGGTTCAGATCGGGACAGTTCCCAATGATACCGAAGCGTTGTTTTACTTGTTGAATATCTGGTTTTGCCATATGTTTAGTCGGTAATGTTTAACGAAACCTGACAAAATTACATATTTATTCTGTTTGTGTCAGTCTTTTTTAGTGAAGATTTCTAAAAGCGATCATCGATACAAATGATACATGCCCGTTTTTTACATCGCGAGTAATGGCATTATCTTTTACTTTTATGAAGTATTCGTTATATAGGCCTCGATCCTACAATCTACGATAAAATTATTTCAACTCGATTACGTCCAGATCGGAGATATTTCCATTATCAAGAGTGAAACGAACCAAGGTTCTGACTTTGTGAAACCCATATTTTCCGGCTGCTCCTGGGTTGATGTGTAGGCAATTCAGTTTCTTATCGAACATTACTTTCAAAATGTGAGAATGTCCGGTGATAAATAGTTTAGGTGGCTTTGCGTATAGAATAGAGCGGATGAAAGGATCATATTTTCCCGGATAACCGCCTATATGAGTCATCAGTACATCTACATCTTCCAGAGTAAAGCGCAAAATTTCCGGGTAAGCTCTTCTTACTTTGCTATCATCTATGTTGCCATATACGGCACGAAATGGCTTCAATGATTCGAATTGTTGAGCTAAATCGAGAGAACCAATATCTCCTGCATGCCATATTTCATCACATTCGGCAAAATATTTTTCGTATTTGTCGTCCCACCAGTTATGGGTATCTGATAATAGTCCTATCTTTTTCATTTTTATAGATTGATACAAATACAGAAACAAACAGATAAAATAAACGTTCCCATCGAAGTATACTTTAAATATGGGTCGAGTTTACGATTTTCAGAGATACGAAATATGTCAATCAGAATCTTTATAAAGAAAATAAAACTTAATAAATATAAATATTGATACCAATGTTCCGTATAAATAACAGAGTATACAATAAAGCAGATAAGTGCTCCAATAGTTAATGCTGCATGATACAGTTTAGCGTTTTTCAGACCGATGCGAACCGGAATCGTGATTTTGCCTGATTTGCGATCATTGTCTATGTCACGCATATTATTTAAGTTAAGCACACAAACCGTAAGAAGACCCAATCCTATAGCAGGTAGCCACGACTGAAAGTCAAGTTGATGCATATGTAGGAAATAGGTGCCAACGACAGACACCAGCCCGAAGAAAACAAAAGAGAATATATCACCTAGCCCCTTGTAGCCATATGGATTCTTTCCATCTGTATATTTTATAGCGGCTACAATGCTTGCTCCACCCAACCCCAGAAATATAAGAATATACTTTAGTTCCATAAATTGCAAGGCGACATAGATAAGTAAGCAGCCGACAACAGCAGCTGATCCGATAGCTATATATATAGCTTTTTTCATTTGTTTTGGGGTGATTGCCCCGCTTTGCACTGTGCGCTGAGGACCTACACGCTCGCCGGTTGTATCGGTTCCGTGTTCATAATCTCCCAAATCGTTTGCCATATTAGATAAAAGTTGGAGTATGTTGGCAATCGATATAGTAAGGATAAGTACGAGTATGCTTAATTTGTCATTGCTGTAAGCTATGCCGCTTCCACTGAGGGCTGTAGCTGTTGCTAAAAAAAGAGTGCGCGGGCGCAGTGCTGATATCCACGATTTTGTTGAAGCCATATACTGATTCGTTTTTCGGGATACAAAGATACGTAAAAGAGAGAATCATGCAGTATTCTAAAAAATTCTTTTAACAGTACCCCAATCCAGCAATAGACGAATGCCCCAATCCTGATATTTTGCTTTGCGGAAGGATACAAATGCACCGATATTCAATATTGGTGTAAGATTAAGTGAATACCCAGCTTCTGTATATAGCTTCATGTCGGGGGTATATAAGTTCTTCAAGTGCAAAGTTTCTGTAAACATCTTCCCTTGAAAATATGGTATCCGTTTAATTAATATGTGATTGCTATTGTAGTTTAGCATACTGCTTATCCAATATCTGTTTGTAGAAGCAGCATAATTGTCTAATAACATAAAAGACGTAAATGGCGATTTCAGGTTAATCATAACATTCGATGTATTGAAATGCTGATAATCCGCAAAATGAAGATTGTTTTTATTACCGATAAAGCTACCTCCATTTATATTGTAATTGAAACGATTAAATTCGTTTATGGTAACATTCTGTGTAATTGCAAGCCCTATTTTCCTGTATTTGGAGTTGTTGGTCTGCCATGATGAGAATCCTTCGCTGTATCTAAAATAAAAGGTGGGAGATGTAAGCTTTTCATATCGCTTAGCGCCATCCCTTATCGAATAGTAGGCATAAGGAGTGTAATCGACGCCTATATAATATGCGGTTTTGTCGAACCGATCATCCGGATATATGTTTGGTGATATTTTGCTGCGCTTACCCCATGTATAATCGGTATGATTGCTTAGTCCTGAGCGTCGGGCTATTTCAAATCCTGTTATTAAATTCAATCCGTTTGAAATGTCTATATTGTTAGTGATGGAAACAAAATCTTTCTGATAATAATAGTTGTAGTTATTCCCCTTTATTAATGAGTTCGTTGCATTATTGAATCGGAGGACACCATTCGGGTTAAAATCTTCACTAACCGAGCCTGTAGATACTTCTAGTTTGCCTAGTCGCATAGGTGCATAACTTAGATTGATATCTCCACCACCGATTAATCTTTTTCTTGATAAGGCGTAATATAAATATGGTGACATTTCCAATTTATTGTGTTTATTCAGCTTCGTTTTTAGTTTTAATTTTTGCCCGAGCCATACCCCATCCACAAAATTATATTCAGGTGCAACACGTAGCAGTCCGTCGTATTCTATAACTATTTTGCTTGAATCTCCTCCAATTTGACCTCCGCCGAAGATGTCTCCAAAAGAAAATTTCGGATTTTTATGCTCTTTTCTTACCGAATCGAGATGCTGCTGGACGGAATCTTTTTTCTCAAAACTGGATATTTCGCGTTTGTCCAGAGGTATAACCCGTATATTAGACCAGTAGATAGAATCTCTCTTGCTAGCAAGGCTATCAGCCGTTTTAGTATACAATGTGTCCTTCTTTATTTCAAAATCTCTTTTCTGTTTTTTATTTTTTATGGATTTATCAGTTATTTCTTGACTCGCCTCTATATACTTATAGGTAAGAGATGCATAATAATTCATCGTAATATGATTTCCCAGTAAATTGACCTCCGATTCGGTAAGATATGTGATCGGTAGGTATACTTCCGGAACAACCTCTTGATAGGTGATGTTGTAAAATTCTTTAACACCGAACGTATTACTGCTTAATTTTACAGAATGGATATGCCATGTGTTTTCGGCAATATAAATATATCCATCATAAAGCGCAGGGTCTTTTAGCTTTGGTTCCACTTTTATTTTGTTTATTACCAGCCCGTCTTCTTCCGAGAAACCTTCGTATCTGAACCTATAATATGAAAAGGCTTTAGGGTTTAGAGGCGATATAAGCGAACCTACTTTCGGATTATATAATGATGACCGTGTAATGCCCATTGCGTCTTTCGAATCTAAATTGTCGGGAATGCTACTTGAAAAAGCTTTGATCGTTTGTTTATATTTGTCGGGTCCTGTATATTGGATTTCACTGAATGACTCCTGAACGAATACGCGATTTTTAAATTCCGACAATTTTATACCTTCCTCCTTTTTTGCAAATTTATCTACGAGTGAAGTCACTTTAAGCAACTCTGCATTCCCTTTTATATATACATCGGCTGTATATGCTTTTGCTGATTTGACATAGATGGAAGCTTTTGCTATTGCTTTTCTCATAATGGGGTAAGCCGGATCTTCACCTTTAGATACCGTAACCTCATTTAGCATAAAGGGGTTCTCTTCCAAAGTTACATTGACTGAGATAATCCCTGTTGAAGGAATCTTGATTTCTCTTTCTTCAGTTCTGAATCCTAAACATTTATATTCTACAGAATAGCTTCCTTGAGTAAGTGTTGTCTGATAATACCCATCCTCGTTACATATCAATCCTTGATTTATTTCTTTGATGTATACAGAGCTTCCGTATAATGGATTTCCTGTTTTGTCAACTATTTGTCCTTTGAAGTTTTGTGCGAACAATTGAAAGGTAAAAAGAGCACAGATTGTGAAACACAGGATATATTTCATTAGTTAAATTAGTTAATTAACATAGTTTGTTGGTAGACACAAATGTATTGTATTTATTTGTTTACGCCAAAATAGTTTAACACCCTGTTTGTTTTTTGTTACAAAAAAATGACATTCTATTGTATAAGTAGATGGTATAAGATTATTTTATTACTTTTGCGCAGAATTTTTCTCAAATATTAAATATAGAAATGCTTACAGTAGAGAAGATTGGCGGAACATCCATGTCTCAGTTTAAAGATGTACTGGAAAATGTGATTATCGGAAAAAGAAAACCCGAAGATATGTATGATCGCATCTTTGTGGTTTCGGCGTATAACAATGTGACTAACTGGCTTCTGGAACATAAAAAGACTGGAGAGCCGGGAGTATATGTGCAATTTCTCGAAAATAGTGATTACAGTATCGGTTTAGACAGTCTGTGCCAACGCTTACTGATGATTAATAAGGGGTTTGAGGAAATAGGCCTGGATCAGAAGGAAGCCGAGGAATTTATAACATTTCGTATCAAACAAGCTAAGACGATGCTTCATAGCCTAAGCAAAGTCATGGCGTCGGGTTATGTAAATGCAGAAGATATCTGTCTGGCTGCCCGCGAAATACTAGCATCGCTAGGCGAAGCTCACTCAGCTTGGAACACAGTCAACATATTGAATAACAATGGCGTTTCCGCCCGGTTTATTGATCTGTGTGGATTCAACGACTCTCTGCCATTAACTATAGACGAACGTATACACAGAGCTTTCAAAGGTATTGACTTTAGTAAGGTGATGTGTGTGGTTACTGGTTATACTAAAGGAACAGAGGGTATTATGAGAGCTTTCGATCGTGGATATACCGAGGTTACATTTAGCAAAGTTGCAGTAGAAGTAGGTGCAAAAGAAGCTATCATTCATAAAGAATATCATTTATCAAGTGCAGATCCTAATATTGTAGGAGTTGACAAGGTTGTTCCGGTAGGTCGAACTAACTATATAATAGCCGATCAGTTGGCAGATATAGGAATGGAAGCTATTCATCCTAAAGCTTCCAAACCTTTAGAGTTGGCTAATATAGATATTCGCATAAAAAATACTTTTGAGCCAGAGCATCCGGGAACACTCATTACTCGTGAATATGTATCAGAGATACCTAAGATCGAAATCGTATCGGGAACAGACAAGGTTTTGGCTATTGAAATACACGATCCGATGATGGTCGGTGAGGTTGGTTTTGACTTGAGGATTATGCAGATATTTGCCAAATTCGGTGTAAGCTATATTCTTAAATCTACTAATGCCAACTCCATAACAATGGTCGTTTGGGATAATTATAAATCTCGTGAACTGATAACTGACTTGGAAAGCAGTTTTTATCAGATTACTGTTGAACGAGTTGCTTTAGTGTGTGTGATGGGTACTAATATAGCATTGCCGGGTTTCTTGTACCGGGCATCAAAAGCGTTATTTGAAAGAAGTATAAACGTGGAGAGTTTCGCTCAATCATTACGTCAGGTTAATATGCAGTTTGTTATTAAAAGAGAATCTTACAAAGATGCAGTAACAGCTCTCAATGATGAGTTATGCATTGATAAATAGATTTAATAAGACTTTTTTTATATTTTTTAATTGCATGGAATAATATTTAATTCTATTTTTGTTAGCTGAAATATAAGAAAGAGTTTACTTTAATACCTTGTGGGACACTTGACTTGATAGAAACCACATATGTAATATAAAACCTTTGAATTTGTCTAATTATTCTCTATTAGAAATTGTTTTCGACGTTATATTTAGTTAAGAGCGTAGGTCTGAGAGCAATATTTGGGACAAGATACTTTGAAAGGAAAAACAGAATAGTATATTTGTACCCTTTAAGATTGTCACTAGGGCATTATTTTGATTTGAACTAAGATAAATATAAATAAAATAAAAAATTGATTCACTAAACTTAAATTATTTATTATCATTATGGAAACTAAAAAACAACAACCAACCCAAAAACCAAGATCGAAAGGCATTTCAGCGTTCTTAGTAGTTATTGGATGTGCGATCGTAGCGCACCTATTTTTCTACCTAGTTTGTGGCGCTGATAGCAACTTCGATGAGAAAGGACATCCTATTAACGGAAACGTATTAGGTACGTTATTTCAAGGTGGGTTTGTAATTCCTATCGTAATCACATTGTTACTAACAGTGTTGGTTCTATCTGTTGAGAGATTTTTTGCATTAAACAGAGCTAGCGGAAAAGGTAGCACTGCAAAATTTGTGATGAACGCAAAAGCTAAATTGGAAGCTGGTGATATCGCTGGTGCTTCTAAACTTTGCGATGATCAAAAAGGTTCAGTAGCTAATATTCTTAAAGCTGGATTGATCAGATATGCTGATGTTGAAAAAATAGCTGATATTCACAACGATGAAAAAGCAGCAATGATCCAAAAAGAAATAGAAGAAGCTACAACATTGGAACTTCCATACTTGCAACAAAACTTGTCAGTTATTGCAACTATCTCTACACTTGGTACATTGATGGGACTATTCGGTACTGTACTTGGTATGATCAAGTCATTTAGCGCAATGGGACAAGAAGGTGCGCCAGACTCTACAGCTTTGGCTATCGGTATCTCTGAGGCCTTGATGAATACAGCTATGGGTATCGGCACAGGTGCATGTGCTATCATTTCTTATTCTTATTTCTCTGGAAAAGTTGAAGATATAACTAACGCTGTTGATGAAGTAGGTTTCGCTATTGGCCAAACTTATACTACTCTACACGGTGGATTATCTAAATAATTGACTTTTTTCAGAAATATTTGTGGAATTTTTATGAAATTCTACTCTAATAAGTAAAAACAAGAAGATGGGAAAGATTAAAGTAAAAAAACAGAGCACATTTATCGACATGACAGCGATGAGTGACGTTACTGTACTTTTGCTCACATTCTTCATGCTAACAGCAACTTTCTTACCAAAAGAACCAGTACAGGTGCAAGCACCGCAATCAGTATCTGAAACAAAAGTACCTGATTACAATGTATTGAATATCTTGGTAGATCCTAATGGTAAAGTGTTCTTGAACATGGAGCCCGCAGATAAAAGAAAGCAAGACTTGTTGGAAGCAATGGGAAAAGATTATGGCATAACATTTACTCCAAAGCAGATAAAGTCTTTCATGGAACAAACTCATATAGGTGTTCCAATGAATAAGATGGCTGCATTTTTGGATTTGCCGTTAAGTGATCAAGATGCGGAAATAAAAAAATGGGGTGTACCTATTGACAGTGTTAACGATCAATTTTCACGTTGGGTAAAACACGCGCGTGAAATAAGTGATGATATGGGGATCGCCATCAAGGCAGACCAGACAACACAATTTCCTCTTGTGGATGTTGTGATGAAAAGACTGGTTAAGATTAAGGAGAATAGATACAGTTTGGTTACTTCTCTTAAGGCAATGCCGGATGTTTAATCATGATTTTAAACTATAATTAGAAACAAAAATTATGGCAGAAGTACAACAATCAGGTGGCGAAGAGAAAAAAGGTAAACCCAAGAAACAGACGTTAAGGGTAGACTTTACACCAATGGTAGATATGAATATGTTATTGATTACATTCTTTATGTTCTGTACAACGTTGAGCAAACCACAAATTATGGATATTGCGATGCCTACAGATCAGAAACTGACGGATGAGGATCAAGTAAAGGTAAAAGAATCTAAAGCGATAACTCTTATCTTAGGAGCTGATAATAAACTATATTATTATACAGGAATGCCTAATTATACGGATTATACTTCATTAAAGGAGACAGACTATTCTCCAGAAGGTATTCGTAAGGTATTATTGGAACGCAATGCTTCTATTGTTCAAAAAATGAGAGATCTCAGAAAAGAAAAAGCTGACAAAAAGCTTTCAGATGAAGCTTTTAAAGAGCAATCTAAAGAGATTAAAGATGACAAAGACGGACAGGTTGTTGTTATAAAACCTACTTCGGAAGCATCTTACAAAAATCTTGTTGACGCTTTGGATGAAATGGCAATCTGTAGTATAGCAAAATATGCTATCGTGGATATGGCAGAGGGTGATCAGTTTTTACTTGAAAACCTGAAAACTAAAGGGGCTTATGGGGCTAGTGCTGCACCACCAAAACAGTAATCACATTCTAAAAAAGGACTAAAATTATGGGAAAAGACATTAAATTAAATTCCTCCGAATGGTGTGATGTGGTTTTTGAAGGTAAAAACAAGCAATATGGAGCCTACAAACTACGTCAGTCATCATCGAAGAGACACATTGTCGCGTTTTTGGTAATTCTTCTTTTTGCAGGAATCGTATCAGCCCTTCCCGGTTTGATAAGTGAGATCAAGAAGTTGACACAAAACCAACAGGAGAACATCGACGAAACTTTTGAACTTTCAAATATTCCTGTTGATCAGGAAATACCGGAAGAGAATAAGATTATGCAGGAAACTGCTCCTCCTCCTCCTCCATTGAAAACAACAGTTCAGTTCGTACCTCCTACAATTGCTAAAGACGATGAGGTTACAGATAAAGATGTGATGAAATCGCAGGACGAAATACAGGAAACAAAAATCCAAATTTCGGTAGCCTCTGTACAAGGAAATAGTGATAAAGGTGTTGATATTGCAGAATTGAGAGAACATAAGGTAATTGTCGAAGAAAAACCGGTTGAAGAGAAACCGTTTGTTACAGTAGAACAGATGCCAACTTTCCCTGGAGGAGAGGTTGAAATGCAGAAGTTCATTCGTGACAATCTGAGATATCCTGTTGTTGCTCAGGAAGCTGGTATCCAAGGACGTGTAACTCTTCGTTTCGTTGTATCCAAAACAGGAGCAATAGAGAATGTAACAGTTGTGCGTGGTATTGACCCATCTTGTGACAAAGAAGCTGTCAGAGTGGTGCAGTCTATGCCAAAATGGATCCCGGGGAAACAGAATGGTTTGAACGTACCTGTGTACTTTAACCTTCCAATTCAATTCCGTCTGCAAAACTAAGATGAATATTTTGTGAAATATTTGTTATAGAGATTACAAATAAGATTTAGAAAGAAGAGAAGCTGGAATGAAAGACATCTTCTCTTCTTTTTTCCAATTTTAAGATATATGAAAGAAAGGAATAAGCTGTCAGCAAAGGCCATATATGGAATAGTCATGGTACTCTTTTATATTTGCATGTCTATATTGGTTGTATTTACATCGGTTTTTAAAGAATTTATGCCTAATGACGTAATTCGTATAATAATAGGTGTATTGTTTCTTGCTTATGGTTTTTTCAGAGGCTACCGTGTATGGAAAGGACTCTGAATTACAAAAATTATCTGTAAAAAGTATATTATGAAAAAGCTAAGTCTTATTTTATGTGTGATATTTGTTTTCTTTTCATCATGTGGTAAAAGGAAAATAACAAGAACTGATACTCTTACAAGCGGTGTGGCTACATTTGCCGTAGATGAGTGTTTTGCGCCGGTTATACAAGAACAAGTTGATGTCTTTGGGGCTTTGTATCCACAAGCTCTTATTGTACCGCAATATACAAGTGAAAATGAAGTTTTCAATTTGTTTATGAAAGATAGTCTGCGCCTTATAATTGCAGCACGCGAACTTACACCAAACGAAGCACAAATAATAAAGGATAGAAAGCAGACTCTTCGTTCGCAAAAATTGGCGATAGATGGTCTTGCTCTTATTGTAAATAAAGAAAATAAAGATACTTTATTAACAGTATCTAATTTAAGAAAAATAATGACAGGAGAGATTCGTTCGTGGAAAGAACTGAATCCTAAATCACCTCTTGGAGACATTGCTGTGACATTCGATAGTCCAAATTCGAGCACAGTAAGATTTGTTCGAGACTCAATACTGCATACAGGAGAGCAATTAGGTGACCATGTCAAAGCTAGAGCCGTCGATAGTATAAAAACAGCAGATTTGAAAGATAGGACTCCGAATCAACAGGTAATAGATTACGTTGCATCCAATCCTAATGCGTTAGGTATAATAGGAGTCAATTGGATAAGTAATCCATCCGATTCTACAAATCTAAGTTTTATCAATAATATAAATGTAATGTCTGTAAGTAGAGAAGAGGTGGCCACTGCCGAGAATAGCTTCAAGCCTTTCGCTGCTTATTTGGTTCTGAAAAAATATCCTCTTACACGTGATATTTATATAATAATATCAGATGTAAGAGAAGGTCTGCCTGCCGGATTTGTACGCTTTGCAGCGGGTGAAAAAGGACAAAGGATTATACTCAAGGCCGGTCTTTATCCGGCAGTAGTTCCAACAAGGTTGGTTAGAATCAATCAGACATTAGATTAGAATAGACGAATATTAATTGTAAATAATTATAAGATGAAAATGAAGTATTTTTTAGGCTCGTTACTGAGCTTCATGATTAGCATTACAGCGTTCGCTCAGAATAATCCGGGATATGATTATTTGAGTTTGGATGAGATTAAATTGGCGAAAGACTATTTTACAAAAAATTTAACACAGTCTCCCGCTGAATATCATTTCTATTTAGGCGAAATAGCTTATAAAGAAGGAAATATGGCTGAAGCTAAATCTCAGTACGAAAAAGCTTCTTCAGCTAATGCAGAGTCTCCATTTGGAGCTATTGGGTTAGCAAAGCTTGAGTTGAAATCGAACGTAAAAGACGCTTCTAAAACACTTACAGATATTCAGAAAAAAAACAAGAAAGATATAGCTATCGGTTTAGCTGTTGCTAAGGCTTTTCTAGATAATGGAATGACTGCGGAGGCGACGAAGGCTATTCAGGAACTCCGTAAGGCAGATAAAAAATCTCCTTATTCTTATATTCTTGAAGGTGATATGTTAGCTAAAGAAAATAAACCTGGAGAAGCTGCTGCTCAGTATGATCAGGCTATATACAACGATGCTAATAGTGTATTAGCATACATGAAAGGTGCAAAGGTTTACGAGTTTATCAATCGTAAAACAGCTACTGAGTTGTTGAGAAAAGCAATAGAGATTCGTCCAGATTATAAAATTGCATACAAAGACTTGGCTGATCTGAATTACAGAGAAGGTGTGTATGCAGAAGCTATCGCTGCTTATAAAGAATTCTTTAGTGGCGGTGACTATACAGTGGATGATATTCGCCGTTATGCAGGTGCTCAATTCTTTACAGGAAACTACGAAGATGCGAAAAAAGTTATCGCAGAAGGAATGCAAAAAGAACCAAACGATTTTGTATTGAATCGTCTGTTGATGTATAGCTTAAATGACTCTAAAGATTATCAAAAAGGACTGGAAGTAGGAGACAAATTCTTTAGCTTACCTCTTAGACCTGGGATCGATACAGCCAAATATATTGTTCAGGATTATTTAATTTATGGTAATTTGAAGAGTGAGAACGGAGATAAGAAAGGTGCTGTTGAACAATTCAAAAAAGCAATTGAATTAGACCCTTCAAAAGTTTCTTTACTGAAATCAATTGCTTCGGCAAGTGCGGGTGAAAAAGATTTTGAAGCTGCTGCTGAATATTACAACCAATATCTAAACATGGCAGGTGTAACAGCAACTGCTGAAGATTATTTCCAATTAGGTAGCTATTATACTTCTGCCGGAGTAAAAGTGACATCTGATACGACTATTACTGATTCAAAAGTAAAAGGACTTGAATTATTAAAGAAAGCAGATGGTGCATATACCAAAGTGGCCGAACTTAAACCTGATAGTTATCTGGGCAATTATATGAGAGCACGTGTGAATTACCAGATGGACCCGACTTCAGATCAGGGGTTGGCTAGACCTTTCTATGAGAAGACTATAGAAACACTCCTTGCTGATGCTGAGCCAAATAAAAATGTGCTTATTGAAGCATACAGTTACTTAAGCTACTATTATTATTTGCAATTTGATAAACATAAAAAAGCAGATGATAAGGCTAAAGTGAAAGAATATGCTGGTAAAGTTCTGGAATTAGATCCAGAAAACGGTAACGGCAAACAATTGTTTGATTGGGCAAGTGGCAAACAATAAAATAATAGAATAATAGTGAGCCTGTACTTTTCAGTACAGGCTTATTTTTTTTATGAATATTATGATTCTGAGATACAGAAAAAGTAGTATCTTTGCATTCAATTGAGTGGATAGATTTGTATAGATTGCAACCACATGAAAAAATGCTAAAACATTTTCTACTGCACATACATCTCTTCCTGTTTTTATTAACAGTTTAATTAATTGCACAATGAGTTATTTATTTACATCTGAGTCGGTTTCGGAAGGACATCCGGATAAAGTTGCCGATCAGATATCAGATTCCTTGCTGGATGAGTTTTTGGCTTATGATGAAAACTCTAAAGTAGCATGCGAAACATTGGTTACTACAGGTCAAGTTGTTTTGGCTGGAGAAGTAAAATCGAAAGCATATATAGATATTCCTGAAACAACACGCAGGGTAATAGAACGTATCGGATATACAAAAAGTGAATATCAATTCGAAGCTCAATCATGTGGCGTATTATCCGCTATACATGAGCAATCGGATGATATAAACAGAGGTGTCGACGGTAAATCTGATCCAATGGATCAAGGAGCCGGAGATCAAGGTATGATGTTTGGTTATGCAACCAGTGAAACCGACAATTATATGCCATTGGCCTTGGATCTATCACACGCTTTATTACTTGAGCTTGCCGCAATACGGAAGAATGAGTTGTCTTTGATGCCATACCTTCGTCCGGATGCAAAATCTCAGGTGACTATCGAGTATGATGATGATGGGAAACCGTTGCGTATAGATACTATTGTTATTTCTACCCAGCATGACGATTTTGCAGACGATGATACTATGCAAAATAAGATCAAAGAGGATGTGATTAATATTCTCATTCCTCGCGTCAAGGCAAAATACAGTTTTAGAGAAGATATTGTAAAATTATTTACAGGCAATATTACTTATCATGTTAATCCTACCGGACGTTTTGTTATAGGAGGACCCCATGGCGACACTGGACTTACCGGACGTAAGATCATCGTAGATACTTATGGGGGCAAAGGTGCACACGGAGGTGGAGCATTTTCGGGAAAAGATCCTTCTAAGGTTGACCGTTCAGCAGCTTATGCAGCTCGCCATATTGCTAAAAATTTGGTAGCCGCAGGTGTATCGTCGGAGATATTAGTACAGGTTTCTTATGCTATAGGTGTGGCTAAACCAATGAATATTTATGTGAATACATATGGTAAAAGCAACCAGACTCTGACAGATGGCGAGATCGCTAAAAAAGTAGAGACTCTATTTGATATGCGTCCGAAAGCTATCGAGCAACGTTTGAAACTAAGAAATCCAATCTATGCGGAAACTGCGGCATACGGACATATGGGCCGTAATCCGGAAGTAGTCGTTAAACAATTCAAATCTCGTTACAATCCTGAGGGAATGGCCAGAGAAGTAGAATTGTTTACATGGGAAAAACTGGATTATGTAGATGTAATAAAGAAAGAATTTAATTTGTAATAATCAAAGGAGGCATATGTTCGCTTAAAGGGGGAATATATGCCTTTTGATACATATAATGAAAGACTCCATCTCGTATATAAATTCTATTGTAGCAGATAGCCTTGCGCTGCAAGACTCTTTGCCTCAACAGAATTTTAATCCTTTCAAGGGAGAGATGGCCCAAATTGTAACGGCTTATACTCAAAAGGACAGCAAAATAGATACGTCAAGGCATTATGGTAGCAAATTGCCATTCAGCATGGAGAGTATAGACGGTATCTTTGTCTTAATTCTGTTCTGTTTTTTATGCTTTACGCATATATATAATGGTGGCATTTCTTTTCTTAAAGAGAATCTTTCACTTCTATTTCGATCCGAGAAAGAAAAGCGAATACATAAGCAAACTACAGTTAAAGATATGCTGTATGGGTATTTTCTTCTTTTTCAGGCTATAATTCTGGTTGCTATTTGTGTCTACGATGTGTTTGTCGAATATGATTCGTCTGTGATTGTTCACACTCCTTTTTTTACCATTATTACTTTTATTCTGACAATAGGTCTTTTTCTGGGAGTTAAGGATTTTATTTATAAGAGTATTGGATATGTATTTGATCAGCAAAATCTTATGCGATCATGGCGAAGGGTTTCTGTAGTCAGCATTGAAATATTAGGAGTATTATATTTTATTCCAACGCTGTTACTTATATACTCTAATTATTACCATTTAGAAATCCTAGTTTTCATGTTGCTATTGTTTCTTATAGTTCAAATAACGCTTTTTTATCAAATAATTATTTTTTTTGTCAATCAAAAATTTAACTTTTTGTATTTGATTGCATACCTTTGCACTTTCGAAATATTACCGTATATATTTTTATCAACAGGATTGATTTATTTATATAGAACAGACATATTTAACACATTATGGCTTTAAAGATAAAAAAAATTATGATATCGCAGCCGGCGCCATCTACAGAGAAGTCGCCGTATTATGATATTGCCGAAAAATATCATTTACAGCTGGATTTTCGCCCTTTTATCAGAGTCGAAGGCTTAGATGCCAAAGATTTCAGACAACAACGTATCAATATACAGGATTATACAGCTATTGTATTTACTGCAAGAGTTGCCATTGATCACTTTTTTGCATTGTGCGAGGAGCTTAGAATCACAATGCCTGAAACAATGAAATATTTCTGTATATCTGAAGCCATAGCTCTATATCTTCAGAAGTATATTGTATACAGAAAACGCAAAATATTTTTCAGTACAACCGGCAAAATGGACGGCTTATCCTCCGCCCTGACTAAGCATAACAAAGAGAAATTCTTGGTTCCGGTATCGGATGTTCATTCCGAAGATTTGACATTAGTATTAGATGAAAAGAAGGTAGATTACACCAAATCTATTATGTACCGTACAGTAAGTAATGAATTTACTGAAGAAGAAGTACTCTCTTACGACATGCTGATTTTCTTTAGTCCGGCAGGTATCGTTTCTTTATTTAAAAATGCCCCCAATTTTGAACAAGGAGAAAAAGCTATAGGTGCATTTGGCGCATCTACAGCAAAATCGGTACGTGATGCTGGGTTAAGACTTGATTGTGAAGCACCGTTACCAGGAGTTACATCAATGACAGCTGCTCTTGAAGCTTTTATAAAAGAAAACCATAAGTCGAAATAAAAACTGAGGAATCAAATACGAGAAGCTTAACTTGATATGGGTTAAGCTTTTTTTATATATGCTTATGATTATTAATGATAAAGAACTAGGCGAAATCAGGCTTGTTAAGAATACCCGCGCACGCAAGATAATTGTCAGAAAAAAAGAGGGTTATCTGCAACTTACACATCCTTCTTCTGTGACTATATCTTATATCGAAAAAACAATAGAGGAAATGCGTCCTCGTCTTATTTCATTGATTGAGAAGAATAATAATAAATTAAAGTTTTCGCCCCAAGCAGAACTTCATACATATAGTTTTTCTCTGAGAATTGTAGAGAGTAATTCCACTTCTAATTTCTACACTAGCCTAAAAGATGGTATATTATCTATTTCCTGTCCATCAGGTACAGATTTTGAAAAAACATCTGTCCAAAACCTGCTTCTAAGTCATGTGGAAAAAGCTTTACGCTACGAGGCTAATCGTTTACTGCCGGCAAAGGTAAAACTCTTTGCTCAAAAATATGGCTTCACTGTCTCTGATGTAAAAATAAATAAAAGCCGAACCCGATGGGGTAGCTGCTCTTCAAAAAAAAGTATAAATCTTTCATATTATTGTATGCTCTTGCCTGAACACCTTATTAATCATGTTGTTTTGCATGAGCTTTGCCATACTGTAGAAATGAATCACAGCGATCGTTTCTGGCTGTTACTGGATAAAGTTACAGAGGGCAAATCGAAAGAGCATACAAAAGAACTGAAAGCTTTTAAAACTCTTATATAAATCAATCGAATAAAGAATCGGCACCAAAACCTACAGGTAACAATGCTTTAGCAGATTCTAATTCGTAAATTTTACTGTCTCCATACAAAATCACTTTTATTGGACGATTGTATCTATTTTCTACTTCCAGTAAAACTTGTCTGCATCCACCGCAAGGGCTGCAAGGGTTAGCCGTAAACTCACCTTCACTATTGCATGCAGCAACAGCTATCGCTTCTACTGCAATATCTGGATATTGGGCATTAGCATGGAAAACAGTCACTCTCTCTGCGCATAATCCTGAGGGATAGGCTGCATTTTCTTGGTTATTCCCACTTATAACTTCGCCATTGGAGAGAAGGATCGCTGCTCCTACATGAAAATTGGAATAAGGGGCATATGCTCTTTTTGTGGCGGATTTGGCTTCATTTATAAGTTTTTTTATAGCTTCGGGGCTTTCTTCGTAGTTGTAAACGAGTATCTTTGTTGTTAGATTTAAACTTTCCATATTTTGCTGCTGTTATTATATAAACATTAAATATATGAAAAAAGTAGATACCTCTTGCAAAACAATTATACTTTCTGTCCTTATTTCCTTTATCTCTATTTCTTCTTTTTCACAAGCAAAGCGTTATAAGATTTACGATGAATATATTAGCACCTATAAGGGGATAGCAATAGATCATATGAGACGATATAAAATACCGGCTAGCATAACTCTTGCGCAAGGGCTATTAGAGTCAGGTGCCGGGAGGAGCTCTCTTACTGTTAGCTCGAATAATCATTTTGGTATAAAATGTCATAATGACTGGACAGGCGAGAAGGTCTATAAAGCTGATGATGGGCCAAATGATTGTTTTAGAAAATATAAAAAAGCCGAAGATTCGTTTGAAGACCATTCTAAATTTTTGACCAGAGCCAGATATAAAAACTTGTTTGATCTGGAAATAACAGATTACCGCGGATGGGCAAGGGGGTTACAGCAGGCTGGATATGCAACGGATAAGGCTTATGCCAATAAGCTGATAAAACTTATTGAAGATTATGAATTATATCAGCACGACAAAGGTAGTTCTGGTAAGAGTAAAGCAAAAGATGATACACGTCCATCCAGATCGGAATATAATCATACTCCGTACAAGACGCATAATCTGATATATGTTATTGCTATAGATGGAGATAATTATGAAGCTATTGCTGCTGAATTCGACTTTAAGCCAAAAGACTTGTATAAATATAATGAGGTGCCGGAGGGATTCCCTTTAAAGAAAGGAGATCTGGTCTATTTCCAGAAAAAGAAATCGAAAGCAGATAAGCCTTATTATGACCATGTGGTTCAGGTGGGCGAATCAATGCATAGTATTTCGCAGTTGTATGGAATAAAAGTGAAGAACCTGTATAAAATGAACAAAAAAGACTTTGAATACGTTCCAGTGGAAGGAGATGTATTGAGATTAAGATAATGCTAAACGAAACAAACTAAAACAAATTATTGATGAAACGTTTATTGTTCATATCTATTTTGGTTTCTCTTGTTGCTGTAGCGAATGCACAAGATGATAAAAATAAATTGGAAGATGGAAAGTGGTACTTGAAAGGGGTGACAGGTTTAAATCTGTCGCAGACTGCATTAAGTAATTGGTCGGCTGGTGGAGAAAGTTCTGTTGCCGGAACAGCATACTTGAACGGAACACTCACTCGCAAGACTGGAAATTGGCTATGGTCAAATGCTTTAGCTCTCGAGTATGGTTTGACGAATACAAAAACACAGGGTAACCGGAAGGTGAGCGATAAGATAGATTTTACCACACAGTTAGGCTACTCTACAAATGATAAATGGTTCTATACAGTGATGGGAGACTTTAAATCGCAATTTGCAAAAGGATACAATTATTCAAAGGATGGTGAACGAAGCGAATATATATCCAAGTTCATGGCTCCCGGTTACTCGAATATTTCTTTAGGTATAGAGTATCGTCCGAATACAATTTATTCTATTTATCTTTCTCCTGCAGCAGGTAAACTAACTTTTGTTCAGGATGATTATCTTTCAGACTTAGGTTCTTTTGGTGTTGATCCGGGTGATAAATTTAAGGCTGAATTCGGAGCCTATTTAAAAGGGCGTTTGCAGAAAAAAATAATAGAGAATATAGAAGTGATATCTACTGCTGATTTTTTTACAGCTTATAATAAATCGTTTGGCAATATAGATATTAATTGGGACGTATTACTAAGTATGAAAATTACTAAGTTCTTATCGACAACGATTAATACTACATTGAAATATGATGATGATGTAAAATCCATAAAGGTAGAAGATGATGGTACGGAGGTAAAACGCGGCCCAAGAATACAATTTAAAGAAATGTTAGGGATAGGTCTTGCTTATAACTTTTAAATAGAGAGTAGTTAATAAATATAAAACAATAGGCTGTCTTAATTAGACAGCCTATTGTTATTTATATAGAGAACTTGAATTAATAAATAATTTACAAAGTCGTAAAGATATTCACGATTCTATAATAAGAAAAGATTTTTGTGTTTAGTTTTGTATATTATGTTTGCATACAGTAAAATAAATATTTACTATTTCTCCGGAACAGGTAATTCCAAAAGGATTTCGATATGGATACAGAACTTCGCTTTGTCCGAAGGAATCGACTGTCAGCTAGTGGATATTTCAAAAATTGATGCTAGCCACGAACATCCAGAATCAGAATCTTTAATCATCATTATCTCTGCTGTTCATGGATTTAATTATCCTAAAATTACACTAGATTTTATTCGACACTTACCTAAAGGACAAAATGACATTGTATTGATGAATACAAGAGGAGGTGCAAGGATAGGCAAGATCGAGACTCCGGGACTCACTGGTATTGCTTTTATCTTATCATCAGTTATATTAAAGAGTAAAGGCTATAAAATCAGAGGTCAAATTCCGTTTGACATGCCCTCAAACTGGATATCTATTCATCCTGCATTGAACCAAAAGTCAACAAAAATCATCCACGAAAAAAATTATTTTTTAACAGAAAAATTCTGTCGCAAGATATTTGCAGGTAAATCTACTTTTGTTGCTCGACGAGATCTGATTCAAGATATATTAATATCACCCATATCATTAGGATATTACATAGCAGGAAGATTTTTCCTTGCAAAATCATATTATGCCTCAGTCGATTGTGATAATTGCGGATTATGTATCAAACAATGTCCGGTCAAAGCCATCAAACAAGTCAACAACCGACCTTTCTGGACTTTTAAATGTGAAAGTTGTATGAGGTGTATGTCCAACTGTCCTAAAAAAGCAATTGAAACGGCTCATGGATTATTTTTAGGGATAGGTATTATCTGCTCTTTGCTAGGATCGCATATATTGAATCAATTATTCCAAAATGATATACAATCTACACTTCTCCGATTCACCTATTATAGCGCTGTATTTCTAATATTGCTACCAGTCTTTTACTTATTACAACATACACTATTAAAAAACAAATTAATAGGTAAAATCATCTCTTTCGCATCCCTTACTCATTACAAGTTTTGGGGACGATATAAATCTATCGATGATAGTAAATGGAGGAAATAGTAAATAATTTATGGAATTTATCTTTTGTCTTCCTCTAAAGGACAAAAGCCTTAAAATGAAAACCATTGTCACAACATTATTTATCCTGTTTATTCTAGTGTCTTGCAATAAGCCTGCTGTACCTGAGATTTCAAAACCCTCTATAAATTGGGATTATATCATCATAGAATCGGGAAGCCAATCTATTATTATTGATAAATTTGAAGATTACGGTGTCTGCGACACCTGTGCTTTTAAAAAAGTAGAAAAGAAAGGGCATATCATTTATGAACCAATAAACAGAGGGCAATACTATTTCGATATCAACGAACAAGAAAAAGATTCTATTTTTGCATGTGTTCATGACATTGTGACAAGTCCCGTTTATACAGAACAGTCTGCGACTTGTTATGCTGGAAATATATCAATAGGTTTCAGAAGCAGAAATACTACTTTAATATGTAAATATAATTCTGTTGGGAATTGGAGTACAATTTCTCCCTCAACACAAAAGTTATACGCCTTATTACAAGACAAAACAAAAGTATTCGGATACTAATTTTGGATAAAATTTAACAGCTCATCGATATATTGTCGGTTATTTGATAATCGGGGAACTTTATTTTGTCCGCCAAGTTTTCCTATCGATGCTAGCCATCTATTAAATATCCCTCTTGGAAGGCTGTGTACTATTGGTGAACCTAAGGATAGATTGTAAGATCGCTTGGCTTCATAGTCCGAATTTACTTTCTTTAGATTTGCATCCAACTCTTCAATAAACTTACTCAGATTATCCGGTTCTACAGAAAACTCTATCAACCACTCGTGAGCTCCGGTATTATTATCTCCAAAATAGACAGGAGCAGCCGTATATTCCAAAATCTGTGCTCCCGTAGCTTTACAAGCTTCCGATAATGCTTTCTCTGCATTATCGATAATCAGTTCTTCACCAAAAGCATTAATAAAGTGCTTGGTACGCCCTGTTATACGGAATAAATAAGGATTGGTGGAAGTAAATTCAATAGTATCCCCTATCATATATCGCCAAAGCCCACCATTAGTGGAGATTAAGATAGCATAATTCTGACCTGTTTCAACTTCGTCTAACGTCAAAGATTTAGGATTTTCACTATCCCATTCACTCATGGGAACAAATTCGTAATAGATGCCGCTATCCAACATCAGAAGCATATCTTTAGAATCGTTGGAAAACTGAGTACCGAAAAAGCCTTCCGATGCATTATACGTTTCCCAATAATACATATCAGGTTTGTTTATCAACTTTTTATATTGCTCTTCAAAAGGCGTAAAGCTTACCCCTCCATGAAAGAAAACTTCCAGATTAGGCCATATATCAGTTAATTCACGCCCTGTATCAGTTTTTATTTTTTTCAGTAAGACAAGCAACCACGACGGAACTCCCATAAAAGCTCTGACGTCCTTCTTTACTGCATAGTCGGTCAATGCTTGCAATTTATCTTCCCAGTCAGGCAAGAGCGAAATACTCTCTGGAGTACGGCTTCTTTTTGCCCAGAAGTAAAGATTTTTAATCAGAATAGCTGATATATCACCTGTAAAAACACCACCTCCTATATTGTTTATCTGTTTACTTCCTCCCAACACAAGCGTTTTTCCGAAAAAGAACTTAGCTTCCGGGTTAGCTTGCCCGTATATCGCCAGCATTTGCTCTCCACATTTGTAATGCCCCTTTGTCAAAGATTCCTTCGTAACAGGTATATATTTACTCTTATCTTCGGTTGTTCCCGACGACATAGCAAACCATTCTATAGGTTTATTCCAAAGCACATTTTGCTGCTTATCAACCAATATTTTATCCAAATATAGGCGTAAATCTTCATAATGAAATACAGGAAGTTTGTTCCTGAAATCATCTTTATTTCTAATATTTGAAAAATGGAATTGTTGTCCTATATAAGTATGTGCACCATTTTTGAGGAGATAAGACAGAATTTTATCCTGTGTATCAATAGGGTTATTAATAAATCGTTCGACTTCTTTATACTTAAAGTCCAGATATTTGTGTGCTATGCTGGTAATCATCCGATTTTGCTAATTCTTCGTAGCTTATCTTCGTCTATAACCTTTATCTTACGACCGTCCATGGTAATAATATGTTCATCCACAAAAGTAGATAAGGTACGTATAGCATTTGATGTCGTCATATTTGACAAATTAGCCAAATCTTCACGCGAAAGATAAATACTGATAGTAGCACCGTCCTCTTCCAAACCATAATTTTCAATAAGGAATATAAGAGACTCAGCCAAACGCCCCCTGATGTGTTTTTGAGTAAGATTAACAACTCTTTCATCTGCAATACCGAGGTCAGTAGAAAGCTCTCGTATAAAAAACATTCCCAATTTTGGATTCGAAAAAAGAATATCTTCTATTATTTTCATTGGAATAAAACAGATCGTAGAGGGTTCAAAAGCTGACGCAGCTGTCACATAAGGTTGGTCAGCAAAAAAGGCTCGATAACCAAAATATTGCGTTGGACGTATCATCCTTATTATTTGGCTTCGGCCTCCCACTCCATCTTTATATATCTTCACTTTGCCTTTACAAAGACACATAAGTTCCTGAGATGCTTCTTCTTCCCGATATATCACCTCATTTTTTTTGTAATTAAGTATCTTTGCGTTTGCCGAAACAAGAGAACGTTCTTTATCATTCAGCAAATTCCATATTTCAGGGATACTTTCCGACAATCTAATAACATTACCGTTATCTGTAACCATACTTAGCACAATGATATTGGATCAAGTTTTTACTCTTCTTAAAAACAAAGTTAATACTTTTTTACAATGAAACATGTTGCAAAACATATTTTTAACTCATCCCTTCTCCAATTATTCATTTCCCAGATATAAAACGATAGATAATAAAATGACATTTCTCTTTGAATATTACAATAATAAGAGTATTTTTGCACCACAAAAAATAAAAGCGTTCCGACGCACTTTATCTATATAGAAATAATCGTATAACAATAACTAAAATAACCCGTTAAGATGAACGTATCTCTAACAAATACTGATAGCGTAAATGCAATTTTGCA
>POVV01000280.1_pt1 | contig 38258 bp, 29 predicted proteins | sample 1560271 | NCBI WGS metagenome assembly POVV01 (sample SAMN08337232, study PRJNA429181) | Bioreactor metagenome, whole genome shotgun sequencing project. | biome: cows' rumen and soil; feature: anaerobic; isolation source: anaerobic chemostat enrichment culture, galacturonate as sole carbon... | reverse complement strand
TTGACGACAGCAGCCTGGAAGTCTCGGCCTGCAATCAATATTCTGTCGAAGACAGGTTAAGCAGGTTTATTTATATTGGTGATTATCACAATATTGTTGCAAGGTATGTAGCCGGCGCTAAAATTGAACAGCCGCAATTATAGCAACACCGGTTTATGGTTAGCAGGCTGCATGGATACAAAAAAAGAGCCCGAAGGCTCTGAATTACTATAAACATTTGTGGTTATGTTTTTCTAAATATGTTTCAATGGCGATTACCAGAGCTAGGAAAATAACGAAGACCACCAACGTTATCGCTATCCCCGTAATCATTGTTCGCACCTCCTTATTTAACTAGTTTTGTTACCTTAATTATATAAAAAGCTGCATTGATTTTCAATATCTATATCTATAACGGCAGGCGGTTGGCTTCCAGTCCTTTGTCATAACTGGCCTATGTTAAAAGCCGCCATTCCATAATCATCGGAATAGCGGCGGAATGGGACAAGGGGACAGGTCCCTTGTCCCAGTGTTTAAACTAACTTGAATTGATCCAGAACCGAGAAGACAGCCATTGCAATCAGAAAGATACCTGATAATGCTACACAAACTACAACCCAGGAAGACATCCTGTATTCAGGCGGCAATACTTTGCGCTCAGCATAAATCTGTGCTAAGCACCAAAGCCCGCAAGATAATGCTCCGCCAAGGATTGAGCCGACCATTACAATTGTGACCACATTGAAGCCTGCCCAATTATAGGCTAAACCGCCAAGGCTCATATAGAGCCAGACATATTTGGCGACACCGGTCTTGCCTTTCTCTCGTACCCAGTTGGAGGCGGGTCTGAAGGCTTCGTAGACGGTTGATGGGTATAGCTCATAAATGCTGGAGAGAACTCCCCATAATGCACACCATACTGCCAGCCAATACAGGTAAACCAGCCCGGGGTGAATAACCGTAAGGAAAGCACTTTGATGTTCAAGCAGTTTCATGCCGGAAGGTATGAGCTGTTGCGTATGCAGCACTGCTGAACCGAGAGCTGTGAAAACCACAGTAATTAAGAGTAATGTACCAAAACTGACAATAGTATCAATTTGTGCGGCCTTAAGCCAGGTTTTGGCTTTGGCAATTTCTCCTTTGGAGGTAGGCAAGGGGAACTGGCCCTCAATAATGCGGAGCTTTTCTTCAATCTCTTTTTGATTAGGCAAACCCATTGCGCCCCAGCCTTTGTTACGATACAACCCGACATAACCTATGTAATCATAGGTGCCACCGCCTATGGCACCTACATATGCCACCATTTCCATACCAATGCTGCGACTGGCGATTTCTGGGTATTTGGCGGCTATCCATGGCTCATAAGTCGGCATGTTGGGAATAAGGCCAAGCAGAAGTTGACCCCAGTCAGGGTTAACAGCAAAGAGGGCTACAAATGATGTAATCACTTTGGCAATTACAATGTAGGTCTGTGTTGTCTCAACATGCTGGTAGGTACCTGATGCCACGATGGCAAGAGTTCCCACGATATAGATTGTTGCCCATATCGGAACAGATAACGCCCCGTTTGTGAGGTACATCATCATATTGGCAAGTAAATTAGCTACTCCGCCAACCCAGGAAGGCATACTTAGGACCGCTAGTACACCCAGTAAGATAGGAAACCAGTTTTTGGGACCGGGGAAAATATGTCCCCAGCGGGTGATGGGATGCTCACCTGTTAAAACAATATAACGGGTACCGGTGTAACTCATAAAGCCTTTGGAAAGAGCACCTAATAATAGGCACCAAAGAATGCCATAACCAAATATTGCAGCTCCGCGGGGGGCAAAGAATACTTCACCGGAGCCAACAGTTGCTGAAGCAAGTATAATACCAGGCCCAAGGAACCCTAATAGCCCTTTCCAGCCTAATAATAGCTTTTTGTCAGGTTCAGGATAACTAAACAAAGCTTCTTTGGGTTTATTATCTGATGCAGGAGTCACAGGATTTGCAGGACTTGGGTTAATAACAATTTTAGTGTCGGGCATAATTACACCTCCAGGTTTTTTAAAAACTAATGACTAGTGCTGACGCCTCAGCCTTTTCCCCTCCTCTCCCCTCCCCATCATTGATGGTGATGTCACAATCAGATGTACAGCCTGGCGGCATCTGAAGAGTGCATATGTGGAATAGCAGGCAAGTCCTATGGGAAGTATGACTACTATACTTCGGGCATAAATGAACAAGCAAAGGGAAAGGACCCACCCAAAAACTGCTATCCATTTCCAGCTATTCAATAGCTTTTTATAGTAACCAAGCATATGTAAAAGTTCTTCTTTAGTCTCCGCAAAGCTGGATACTGGCCGTGAACTCATAGAAGGACCTTTGGGGAAATGCGGTTTTTTTGATAATAATTTTCGAAGATAATACAGGCAAAGCAAAAAGAATAAAGGTGCAAAAACAACATTTTTTTCCAGGACTGCCATGGCTGTAAGTGCTGCAAAACCTATAATTGCAATACTGCGTGCAGCAATCTGCCCCTGCGGTTGTCCTTTTAAGCGTTCACTAATAGTTTTAAAAATCATACCGTCATTCCTCCATAATTATTTATATACATATACAAGAACAATGTTCATACATTAGAACAATAATTTTTCCTCCGATCGGAGGAAAAGTTATTTTAATATAATGGACTCAACGGAGTAATGAAAAATCCCTTAGTAGAATTATAATATTTTTAATTATTTGATAATATTAAACTAATACAAAAATGTGAAAAATGCAAGCAGTATTTTTGGTTAATAGTGCAAAATATAAAAAAAAGGTAAGACAATTAGTGTATTCTTCCGTATGTAAGCTATTTCTAATGAGTGAAAATTAACAATTGTAAAAAGATACTGGAAAAAAAACAATTATTGAAGTATAATAAGGGCATAAAAAGAGAACAAAGTTCTCATATAAGAACAAAAGCAATGTTGTGTGGTACAGAAAATTGCTTTTAGTCAAAAATTTATTATTTGTCGATTATCAAAAACTTTGTTCTTACATGAGAGCAAAGTAAAAAAATCATCATTATACAGAACAAAGTTCTCATATAAGAACTACAAGGGGGTGAATTTTATTGAAACACAATGCAAAAGAGCAAGAACTTTTTAGTCACAGGTTGACGCCTTGCGGATGGGGATAAATTGGGTGAGAGGCTATAGAAAAAACTTTCATGTCTGGTGGATGATATTTAGGTAAATACCAGCCCTGTTGTTAACGTCCGGCTATCCAACACCTAGGAGTGGACAGCGGAGAAGGTAGCAACGGGAAGAACCAAAGAAAATTTAGGAGGGGAACCCATGAATGATAAAGTATATGAAAAAAGTGTAATTAATAAAGTGACTTGGCGCCTCATTCCGTTTCTGGTTTTAAGCTATCTGCTATGTTACATTGACCGGGTAAATCTTGGTTTTGCTGCGCTAACCATGAATAAAGAATTAGGGTTTTCTGCGACTGTTTTTGGCTGGGGAGCCGGCTTGTTGTTTGTAGGTTATTTCCTGTTTGAAGTACCGAGCAATCTTGCACTGCAAAGATTCGGCGCCCGGATTTGGATTGCCCGGATTATGATTACCTGGGGCATTATTTCCGCCGCTATGGCTTTGATTCAGGGAACGGTAAGTTTTTATGTTATGAGATTTCTCCTCGGAGCAGCTGAGGCCGGCTTTTTTCCAGGTATTATTCTGTATCTGACCTATTGGTTTCCGGCAGAATACCGGGGCGTGATTATTTCTCGGTTTATGTTCGCCCAGCCCATTGCTCTCATGCTTGGTTCTGCTATTTCCGGCTGGCTGCTTAATCTGGATGGCGTTTGGGGGATTTCCGGCTGGAAGTGGATGTTTGTGTTGGAAGGGCTGCCGTCAGTACTGCTGGGTATTGTCACACTATTCTATCTTACCGATAAACCGGAAAAAGCTGAATGGCTAAAACCGGATGAGCGCAAATGGCTGCAAGCCCGGCTGGATGCGGAACGGAGCAAAGTGGAAGCGGTTCGTAAATACGGCTTCTGGGAAACCCTGCTGAATCCGCGGGTTTTATTGCTAGGCTTTACTTATGTGTGCATTGTTATCGGTATATATGGCGTGAATATGTGGCTGCCGCAAATTGTAAAAACGTTTAGTTCTCAGCTTAGCAACACCCAGATCGGATTAATCAGTGCCATTCCATTCGTATCCGCTGCCATTGGTATGTTGTTTATCGGTATAAGTTCAGACCATTTCCAGGAACGCAAGTGGCATTTGACCATCACCACCGTTCTGGCAGGCCTTACGCTTTTGGCCAGTGCGTATACCGGCAGCAGCAGCCCGGCCTGGACCATATTCTTCCTGTCTGTATCCAGTATTTGCCTGTATGGCTGTATGCCTATCTTCTGGACTTATCCGCCGGCTTTCCTAACAGGAACTGCAGCGGCGGCGGGTATTGCTTTGATTAATTCAATCGGCAATCTCGGCGGCTTCGCCGGTCCTTTCGCTGTCGGCTGGATTAAAGATACTACCGGCGATTTCCTTTATGGTTTGATTTTCCTAGGCTTTAGTGCAATCATCGGTGCTTTGGTAGCTTATATAGTATGTACAAAAACCGAACAAACCCAGGCAAAAGCCGCCGTCAGCCGGGCGGAATCTGTTAATTAATCCGCCAAACAAAAAAATGCAGATTGCGCCGTCAGCCGGCAGATGGCGGCGCAATCAAAAGATTACGTAAATCAAAGGAAGGGAATACCATGGGAAATGTTGATAGTCGAATAGTGACTAATAGCGATGAACTACAAGAAATTTTACTTCTGGCGCAACAGCTGAAAACAGCAGTCCATTTATACCGGCAAGGAAATGGCGGGATTCAGTTAGACTTTAGCCAGTGGAAAGAAATAGAGCAATTTGATGCCGATAATCTGATGATCATTGCGCCGCCGGGTTTGAAGCTGCAGGACTTAAACGCCGCTATCGCCGCGCAAGGGTTGCGCTTCATCCCGGCCGATTCACCGGCTTTTGCCCAACTCAGTGTTGGAGAGTGGGCTTATCGGGGTTGCCCGAATTTGTCCGCCTGGAAATACGGTGTTGGAAAACACTTTTTATTAGGTGCCAGTTATGTTTTACCAAATGGCGAAATAGTGCCGGTGGGCGGGAAATGCATCAAAAATGTGAGCGGTTATGATTTTACCCGTTTTTTGACCGGGGCTTACGCCGACCTGGCTGTAGGTGTACAGTACGTCATAAAGCTTATGCCGCAGCCTGCCTGTCGCATCGCTTACCATGTGGAGCTGGCTTCCTTGTCTGACGCAATTAAGCTGGTTGGAATGTTGCATAATCGTCCGGTACCACCTGTCTGGCTATTCTGGATGGACCAAGTGACAGGGGAAAAGCTGACCGGCAGAGCCCAGGCCGGCCACCGCATTATGTTTGAATTGGACGGCAATGAAGCCGAAGTGCGAGAGTACGCCGAGACTGTGGAGCGCATTTTTATTGACTGCAATGTAAAAATTGTGGAGGGCCAGGCAGCGCCGCCGGATTTGTCAGGACTGGAGAAAGAGCTGGATGAGTTTTGGCTGCTGGATGAATTTAAAATTCCTTATCCACAAGTGGGTCATTTTGCCGCAGAGACGGACAGGTTGCTGGTTAAAGCTGGTTGCAGAGGCGGACTGTTCGGACAACTGGCCGATGGAAAAATCCATTTATATGCGGCAAAAGAGGAGAAAACGCTGACTGAACTAGTCCATTCTCTGCAGAATGTTGCCCGGAACCTGGGAGGCACCGCCAGTGGCAAGTACCAACGCTTATATCAAAGCAGCCTGGCGGGAAAACTGATAGATTTGGAAAAGGCCTTTAAGCGGCGGTATGATCCGGCGGGGATCCTTAACCGGTCCGAGGAGGTGTCGCAATGAAAGAACAAGATTTGATGCAAGAAATTGCCCGGGAAGTGGTCAAATGCAGCCGTTGCGGTAATTGCCGGTCTATTTGTCCGGTTTTTCTGGAAGAAAACAATGAGAATACCACTCCCCGCAGCAAAGCCCGAATGATGGAAGCGGTGGCAGACGGAGAACTGGAGTTGACGCCCGGGATGCAGGAACGGTTTGCCAAGTGTTTGTTTTGCAAAGCCTGCAAGGCTCATTGCGGTTCCGGTGTAGGTACTGATGCCCTGATTTTGGGGGGGCGGACCGCTCTGGCGAAACAGAATGGTATTCCTTTTTTGAAGAAGGCAGCCTTTACCGGGTTGCGCTACCGCAAATTCTTTGATTTGTTTTTACGGAGCGGTGCTCTGTTTCAGGGACTCATGTTCAAAAAAATGCCGGATGGCCGCGGCCGGATTGCCCGTTTTCCTCTGCCAGGTGCTGGCTTCAGTGTCCGCCGGGTGATACCGGATCTGGCGTCCCGGCCTTTCCGGTTTGCGGCCGGCGGATTGGTAAAGGCCAAAACGCCTGCCGGCAAGGGACGGGTTATCTTTTTTACCGGCTGTACGCTGAACTATATTTATCCCCAGGTTGGTGATGCTGTGATAAATATCCTGACAGGTGCCGGCTGGGATGTAGTCATTCCCGCAGAGCAGTGCTGTTGCGGCACGCCGGCTTTTACCAGCGGGGACTTGGACACCGGCCGGATGCTGGCAGAACAAAATATTAAAATTCTGGCAGAAGCGAACGGTGATTATATTGTTACCGCCTGCGGCACCTGCGGCGCTGCTTTGCGGGACGAGTATTCACTGGTGTTGGCAGACTCGCCCCAGCTTAAGACCTGGAACGGTTTATCCGGCAAGGTGCTGGATATCGCGGAATTTGCCGTGCAGCACTGCGATTTGTCACAATTGGGCCCTGTGCCGCTTAAAGTGACCTATCACGACCCCTGTCATCTGGTGCGGGGAATGAATGTATCGGCTGAACCCCGCCGGCTTCTCCAGGCCATTCCGGGAGTGGAATACATAGAAATGCAGGATGCCAACCGCTGCTGTGGCGCCGGTGGCAGCTTCAGTGCTTCCTACTATGAATTATCCCGGAAGATCAATGACAAGAAACTGAATTGTGCCGAAGCTACTGGCGCGGATATTCTGGTTACCGGCTGCTCGTCTTGCCGGATGCATATTACCGACGGCCTGAGTCAGCGGGGCAGCGCCATGAAAGTGCTGCATACTGCTGAAATTCTTGCCATGGCTGCTGCTGCCGGCCGAAAGGAGTAAAAAATATGTTGAGTGACAAAGTCATCAATGAACTGGCTGCCATTGTGGGGAAAGCCGAGATATTACTGGCACCGGAGGATATGATCGCGTACTCCCATGATGCCACTATGTTCAGCCATAAGCCGGAAGCAGTTGTACGGCCGGCGAACCGGGATGAGGTAGCGGCGGTCGTCCGAATTGCGGCTCGTCACCGGATTCCGCTAACCTGCCGCGGAGCGGCCACTTGCTTGTCAGGAGGGGCAGTTCCTTTGAAAGGAGGCATCGTATTAGAGCTGACCCGCATGAACCGTATTCATAAAATTGACCCGGTAAACCGGATTGCCGTGGTGGAGCCGGGAGTCATTACCTTTGATTTGATTTCCCGGGTTGCCGCTGAAGGGCTGTTGTATCCTCCTGATCCTTCCAGCATGAAGGAGTCCACCATTGGCGGTAATGTAGCTGAATGTGCCGGCGGGCCCAAAGGTGTAAAATACGGTATTACCCGGAATTTCGTTTTGGGGCTGGAAGCGGTATTGGCCGACGGGAGCATTGTGGAAACAGGTAATGATGTGGACGGCGACATGTGCGGGCCGGACTGGACGATGCTATTTACCGGCTCAGAAGGGACAATGGCTGTCATCACCCGCATTTCATTGCGCTTGGTCCAACTGCCGCAGACCAAAAAAACCTTGCTGGCAATTTACGACCGGCTGGAAGACGCCGCCCTGACAGTTAGCAGGACCATGGCCGGCGGCATTGTGCCCACAACTTTGGAGATTATGAATGACCGGACTATTGTGGCTGTGGAAAACTATTTAAAAATAGGCCTGCCGGTTAACGCCGGCGGATTATTGCTGATTGAGGTGGACGGTGTACCCTCTACGGTGGAAGAGAACGCTGTGAAAATTAGTGAAATATGCCGGCAGTGCGGCGCTACGGAAGTAAAAATAGCGCAAACGGCTGAAGACGCGGAAGACTTGTGGCGGGCCCGGCGGGCCATCGGCGCGGCTTTCGGGCGGGTGGCGCCAAGTAAATTCGCCGAGGACTCCACTGTTCCCCGCAGCCTGGTGCCCGAACTGGTGAACCGCATGCTTACCATTCAGGAAAAGTACGATGTTCCGGTATTTATCTGCGGGCATGCCGGTGATGGCAACATGCATCCTACTATATTATTTGACCGGCGGAATAAAGACCAGACAGAACGGGCTGAAAAAGCCCTGGAAGAACTGCATTTTATTACCCTTGAACTAGGAGGGACATTAAGCGGTGAACACGGCATCGGGTTTGCCAAAGCTCCGTTCTTGCGGGCCGAGGCAGGAGAAACAGGCTATCAAATGGGCCGGGAGGTTAAAACGATACTTGATCCGTCAGGTATTATGAATCCGGGCAAAATGTTCTTTTATGAAGGCAAGTTGCACTAATAAAATAAAGCGTTTTATATTGGGTGAGGAGTGTTCCTTATGTCTAAACGTTTAATGAAAACAATGGACGGCAATACCGCCGCCGCCCATGTAGCCTATGCGTTTACCGAAATGGCGGCTATCTACCCGATTACTCCCTCATCGCCAATGGCCGAGCTGACAGACCTCTGGTCCTCCCAAGGCAGAAAAAATCTATTCGGACAGCCGGTGCGAGTGGTTGAAATGCAATCAGAGGGCGGTGCTGCCGGAACATTACACGGCTCTTTGCAGGCGGGAGCGTTGACGACAACCTATACCGCTTCCCAAGGTTTATTGCTGATGATTCCCAATATGTATAAAATCGCCGGTGAATTGCTGCCCGGGGTGTTTCATGTCAGCGCCCGGGCATTGGCGGCTAATGCCCTGAGTATTTTCGGCGATCACCAGGATGTGATGGCTGCCCGGCAAACCGGCTTTGCTCTCCTGGCTGCAGGCAGTGTCCAGGAAGTCATGGATCTGGCGGCTGTGGCTCATTTGTCGGCCATCCAAAGCCGTATTCCCTTTCTGCATTTCTTTGATGGGTTCCGGACTTCGCATGAGGTACAGAAAATTGAAGTTCTGTCCTATGAAGAACTGGCGGCTTTGCTGGACTGGGAAGCTGTCCGGGAATTCCGGCGGCGGGCACTGAATCCGGATCATCCTGTGGTTCGTGGCACGACCCAAAATCCTGATATCTATTTCCAGACCCGCGAGGCTGTAAATAAATTCTATCAATCGCTGCCCGCCATTGTGGAAGAAAATATGAAGAAAATCAACAGCCTTACCGGCCGCTGCTATCAACCGTTCAATTATTATGGCGTGCCGGATGCCGAACGGATTATTGTCGCTATGGGTTCAGGCTGTGATGTCATCCGGGAAACGATAGCCTACCTGAATGCCCGGGGCGAAAAAACCGGCCTGGTGGATGTTCATTTATACCGGCCATTTTCTATCAGCCATTTACTTAACGTTATTCCCGGCAGTGTCAGAAAAATTGCCGTGCTGGACCGTACCAAGGAACCGGGAGCAGCGGGCGAACCTCTCTATCTGGATGTCAGAAATGCATTGTTTGGCCGGGCAAACTCCCCGGTTATCGTGGGCGGTCGTTACGGCTTGGGTTCAAAAGATTTTACGCCGGCTCAAGTTGCGGCGGTTTATGAAAATCTGAACCGAGAGCGGCCGCAGGACGGGTTTACTGTAGGGATTGTGGATGATGTGACACTTACTTCGTTGCCGGAATATCCGGCAGACCTGGACACTACGCCGCCGGGAACAAAAAATTGCAAGTTTTGGGGTATGGGCTCTGACGGAACAGTTGGTGCCAACAAGAACAGCATTAAAATCATCGGCGATCACACCGATTTATATGCTCAGGCCTATTTTGCCTATGATTCCAGAAAATCCGGCGGCCTGACCGTTTCTCACCTGCGTTTTGGCCCCAAACCTATTTCCTCTTCCTACCTGATTACCCGGGCGGATTTTGTGGCTTGCCATAATCAGAGCTATGTCCACCAGTATGATGTGCTGGCCGGTTTGAAGCCGGGAGGAAAATTCCTTTTGAATTGCCTGTGGAACAGGCAGGAGCTTGAAGCATATATTCCGGCGGCGATGAAACGCTATATAGCTGAAAAGCAGATCGAATTTTATACAGTCAACGCTGTGGATATTGCCAGGGAAATAGGTCTTGGCGGACGGATCAATATGGTGATGCAGGCGGCTTTCTTCAAATTGACCGAAATTATTCCCCTGGAAGATGCTGTCCGTTACCTGCGGCAGGCGGTGACGGAATCCTACGGCAAGCAGGGACAAACCGCCATTGACATGAATTTTGCCGCTATTGAGCAGGGTATCCAGAGGCTGGTGCGGCTTGAAGTGCCGCCGGCGTGGAAAAACGCGGTGGCGGAAAAAAGTGGGCAAACGGTGAAGCCGGTGCCTGCATTTATTGAACAGGTGGTTTTCCCCATGAATCGCCAGGAAGGCGACAACCTGCCTGTCAGCGTGTTTAACGGACGGGAAGACGGGACCTTTCCGCTGGGGGTGACTGCCTGGGAGAAAAGAGGCATTGCTGTGCAAACGCCTGAATGGCAGCCGGCAGCCTGTATTCAGTGCAATCAATGCGCCTTTGTCTGTCCCCATGGGGTCATCCGGCCGATGCTGGTCAGGGAGGAAGATGTAAAAGCGGCGCCGGCAGGCTTTGCCGTCAAGCAGGCAAGCGGCGACTCCGGCCGCCGGTTCCATTTGGCGATTTCCGCTTTGGATTGCACTGGCTGCGGTAATTGCGTGGATGTTTGCCCGGCCAGGGAAAAGGCTCTGGTTATGGCGGATTTGGCCGGACAGCAGCCTGGCTGTGAAATGCGTTGGGATTTTGCCCGGACCCTGGCTGACAAATTTGTGGCCGAGAGCCAGCCCTTGACAGTAAAAAGCAGTCAGTTTGCACCGCCGTTACTGGAATTCTCCGGCGCCTGTGCCGGCTGCGGCGAAACCCCCTACGCCAAACTGGTTACCCAGCTGTTTGGCGATCGGATGATGATTGCCAATGCTGCCGGCTGTTCCACTGTCTGGGGAGCCAGTGCTCCGTCCATAGCCTATACGGTAAACGCCAAAGGCCGCGGACCGGCCTGGGGCTTTTCCCTCTTTGAGGATAATGCTGAGTACGGTCTGGGGATGCATTTGGGAACAGCCCAGGTTCGCAAGGTCTTGGCTGGCGAAGTGGAACAGGCTTTGCGGGAAAATATAAGTGATGAGCTGAAAGACGCCTTGACAGACTGGCTTGTCAATCTGAATCAGGGAGCAGAAAGTCGCCGGCGGGCTGACAATATGATTGCCGCTCTGGCAAAGGAAAAAGGGGATCATGCTCTTTTGAACCGGATTTATGAACAAAGAGATTTTCTGGTGAAGCGATCCCAGTGGATTTTCGGCGGCGACGGCTGGGCTTATGATATAGGTTACGGCGGTTTAGATCACGTGCTGGCCGCCGGGGAAGATGTGAATGTGCTTGTTTTCGATACCGAGGTATATTCCAATACCGGCGGACAATCCTCAAAGGCCACGCCGACGGCGGCTATTGCCCAATTTGCTGCTGCCGGCAAGCAAATGCGCAAAAAGGATCTGGGCATGATGATGATGTCTTATGGTTATATTTATGTGGCGCAAATTGCCATGGGTGCGGATAAAAGCCAGACGCTGAAAGCCATTACTGAAGCTGAGGCCTATCCCGGCCCCTCGCTGATCATAGCTTATGCTCCCTGCGTCAACCACGGTATTGCCGCCGGCATGGGCAAAAGCCAGGAACAGGCCAAGCGGGCAGTCGCAGCCGGGTATTGGTCTTTGTACCGGTACAATCCTCAACTGAAAGAACAAGGGAAAAATCCATTTACGCTGGATTCAAGGGAACCGGAGGCCAGCTTCCAGGAGTTTCTTCAAAGTGAAGTGAGATATTCGGCTCTGTTCCGGCGGTTTCCTGAAGCGGCCCGAAACTTGTTTGACAGAGCGGAGCAGGATGCTAAAGACAGACTGGCTCAGTATAAGCGCCTGGCAAAACAGTGAGGATAATGATTCCTTTTTCTTACACGAAATTAGTTCGTTAGAGTAAGAGGATGTGGTTATTAAGGGAGGCAGGAATATGTTTTGGCGCAGTAAAGGGTTTATCGGCGATCGTGACAGAGGAGCTCTGGCTCGTAGTCTTTACCGGTCCATGGGCTATACGGACAGTGATTTTAAGAAGCCGTTTATTGCTATCGTCAATACCTGGAATGATATTTGCCCAGGTCAGTTTATGCTGCGAAATATTGCCGCTGCTGTTAGAGAAGGAATTAGAGAAGCCGGCGGCACAGCAGTCGAGTTCGGAACCATCGGTCCGTGTGACGGAATTGCTCAATCACATGCCGGGATGCATTACATTTTGCCCAGCCGTGAGCTTATCGCCAATAGTATAGAACTCATGGTTCAGGCACACATGCTTGACGGCATGGTTCTCCTGGGTTCCTGTGACAAAGTTGTCCCCGGTTTGCTGATGGCGGCGGCCAGAATTAATTTGCCGGCAATACTGGTCAATGCCGGTCCCATGTATCCGGGTACTCATAACGGCAGGCACATTGATGTCAATGCCACGCAAATATATCTTGGCAAATGTAAGGGAGGCAGCATATCGGCGGAAGAATTCCGGCAGGTGGAATGTTCGGCGTGCCCGACCCCCGGCTCCTGTACGATGATTGGTACTGCTAATACCATTGTCCTGTCTGGCGGAAGCAATGGGCATGTCTTTGACCGGTTGCGGCACGATACCGGCCGTAGACAGCGCCCGGCTTGCAATTGCCAGGCAGTCGGGCCGGCGAGCAATGGAATTGGTCATGGAAAATATCAAGGCGCGAGATATAATCACCCGTGCCGGTTTGCTCAATGCCGGCCGCGTGGGAATGGCCATCGGCGGCTCGACGAATTTGATTATGCACATGCTGGCAATTGCCCACGAAGCCCAGGTTCAGTTTAGTATTGATGATTTTGAGGAACTAAGCGGTACTACGCCTTACCTGGCTTCCATAATGTCGGCAAGCGAGTATGATATGGTTGATTTCCATCAGGCAGGCGGTGTCCCGGCGGTAATGAATCAGTTGGGAGAATTGCTTTATCGGGAAGCTATGACTGTTACAGGAAAAAGCATAGGTGAAAATATTGCCGGGATGACGATTAAGAATCACAAGGTGATTCACCCTAGCAGCAATCCCTTTATGCCTACAGGGGGTATAGCCATCTTAAAAGGCAATCTGGCGGCTCAGTCGGCCGTATGCAAACCTGCGGCGATGAAAGCGGAACGCCTGTGCGTAAGCGGTCCGGCCAAGGTATTTGACAGTGAAGAGGAATTAGTTGCCGCTATCTACCAAAAGGATATTCGACCCAATGATATTATCGTGGTACGTTACGAGGGGCCATGCGGCGGCCCTGGCATGCGGGAAATGTACACGCCGCTTGAACTGCTTGATGGCTACGGACTTGCCGAATCGGTATTCTTAATCACAGACGGCCGGTTTTCAGGCTCCAACAAAGGTGGCTTTGTCGGGCATGTTTCCCCGGAGGCGGCTGAAGGCGGCGTAATCGCCGTAGTGCGCGACGGTGATACTATTACAGTGGATATACCACAGCGAAAAATCACGCTGGATGTTCCTGCAAGGGAAATTCAAAAACGACTACAGATGTGGGTGAAGCCTGAGCCCAAAATCAAGCAGGGCTACTTGGCTACCTATGCCCGTATAGTAAAGTCTGCACATTACGGCGCTATTGCGGAATAAGTTTGCGGAGAACTTATTGTTTGCTGAAACAGTGTAGCTGATAAACAAGAGTTGGTTCACTGAGGGAATTCTAATTTTTGTTCATAATAAAGAACTAAATTCACATACATAACTACTGAGAATGGGAGGTTATCATTATGTTTAAACCATCAGGGGTTTACGCGGCTATGCTGACGCCGTTTAAGGCCGACGGTGAAGTCAATGAAGAAGTACTGCGGCAAATGGTTGATTTCATGATTGCCAAGGGGCTGCACGGGGTGTTTCCGATTAGCTCGGTAGGCGAATTTGTTCATATGTCGCTGGAGCAATGTTATCGGTTTATGGAGGTAGTCGCTCTGCAGGCAAAGGGAAAAATAACAGTAACACCCGGGGCTAGTTCGACCTGTGCGGAGAATTCGATCAAGTTGGCGCGCAAGGCAGAGGAATTGGGATGTGATGGTGTAGTTATTTGTCCGCCGTATTATTACCCGATCAGCCAGGAGAATATGGAAAAGCATTTTGAGCTTATTGCCGATGCTATCACACTTCCTGTCATTTTATATAATATACCACTATTTGCTACCCCGATTTCCGGTGATGTTGTTGAAAGGCTGAGCCGCCGCGCCAATATAATCGGCATGAAAGATTCAAGCGGCAATATGGTGGAGCTAATGCATTACATAGATAAAGTTCGCCGGACCGGCTCTGCTATGAATTTCTTGGTTGGCAGAGAAGAGATACTGGCACCGGCCCTTACGGTAGGTGCATGTGGCTGCATGACGGCCAGTGCGGGTATTATTCCTGAAATCATGGTAGGTATCTGGGATGCCCATCAAGCCGGTGACTATGAAAAGGCCAACCGGATTCAAAGAGCCATGCTGCCCTTGATCCGGGCAATGTTTGCAGCGCCCTTCCCAGCCGGTTTTAAAGCAGCCCTCGAATTGCGCGGCTTTGCAATGGGGCCGCAAAAACAACCCCTTTCTGCTGTTGAGGAACAAAAACTGGGCAGTGTAAAAGCTGAAATAAAGATAATCTTAGATGACTTACTTAAGTTTATTCAGCAAGAAAGATTAGATAAAGCTGAGTAACAGCGAAGGAGCCGGCTCAGGCTGAATAAAGCGCCGGAAGCTTCGAAAATCCCCAAAAACATTAATCAAGGAGGTTATTTTTTAACATGGAATCGCTAACAAATCAGCAACGTCTCGCTAATTTGGCTATGGACAAGGCCCAAAAAAAGCTTGTTCCCTTTATCTTGCTTATGTATGTGCTGGCATTTTTAGACAGGGCAAATATCGGGTTTGCGAAACAAGCCTTTCAGCTTAGTACCGGGATTAGTGACGCCGCCTTTGCTCTCGGTGCCGGGATTTTTTTCATAGGCTATGCCGTGTTCGAGGTGCCAAGCAATATTATCATGCACCATGTCGGGGCCAGGATATGGCTGGCCAGGATTATGATTACCTGGGGTATCGTTGCTGCCGGCTTTGCCCTGGTCACTACCGAGATGCAGTTTTTAGTGCTGCGCGTTTTACTGGGGATTTGTGAAGCCGGTTTCTTTCCCGGGATTATCTACTATTTCACCTATTGGTTTACTGCCAGCAGGCGCAGTACCGTTATGGGCATGTTTTATTTTGGTGCGCCGTTGTCCTTTATCTTCGGTTCGCCGTTATCCGGCCTGCTTATGGACATGGATGGAATGCTCGGTTTTACCGGCTGGCAGTGGATGTTTGCCGTGGAAGGTTTGCTGGCTTCAGTAGTTGGCATTTGGGCTTTATGGTACCTTGTTGACAGACCGGAAAAAGCAACTTTTATTCCGGCAGAAGAAAAACAGGCACTGATTGCTGAGTTAGAGGAAGAAAATGCCGGAAAGGCGGAAGGTCATGTCAGTGCCTTACAAGCGCTTGCCAATCCTAAAGTACTATATCTTTGCACTATTTATTTTATGATTCAAATTGGTGTGTATGGGGTTACCTTTTATTTACCTACTCAGGTAGCCGGGTTATTGGGCAAGAAAGTAGGTCTGATGGTGGGCTTTGTCAGTGCTATTCCCTGGGTTTGCGCGCTTCTGGCCAACGCTACTATTCCGCGCTATTCTGACAGATCAGGCAAGCGGGGGAGTTTAGCGGCAGGACTTATGATCGCGGCTGCCTTGGGTGTTGTCCTGTCGGCATCCGGTTCGCCGGTAATTGGCATTGCGGCTTTATGTGTGGCTGCTTCAGGCTTTTTCGCCTGTCAGCCGGTTTTCTGGACTATGCCTACCCGGTTTTTAAGCGGGATAGCTGCTGCCAGTGCAATTGCGCTTATCAACTCAATCGGCAATCTTGGCGGCTTTGTGGCTCCTAACCTGCGCGTGTGGGCGGAACAGAGCTTCCATAGCCCGGCGGCAGGGTTATATGTATTAGGGGCAGCATCCTTAATCGGGGCAGTGCTGTTTCTGGCTTCCATTCCGATGGGTATTGGCAGTAAAACTAAGCCGGCCGTACATGACAGTGTGTCAGGGAACCAAAGCTGTTAGTGAACTTGTTTCAGCAGAACTGACGACGCCTGTTCGGTCAAAATAAAGTAAAAATGCCACCGCCCGTGAACTTTAGCAGCGGTGGCATTTTTGTGTTATATTCTAAATAAGACAAATTGGACTTCTTATTAGAATTTGGCGGGGTGAGGCAAGTGGGTAAGATTCTCTTTTTTCTTCCTAAACCTGAGGATAGGGAAGTTGTTTCAGAACTCTTTGCAGATATTAATGATGGCAATTGGGAATTGGAGCTGCGGCATGTTACCGGCGCTAATGCAGTACTGCCGTTTTGTAATGAAACTTGTCAGGCAGATGCGATTATTGCCCGGGGTGTTACCGCTGCAGCGGTAAAGTTGTCTGCTGGCAATGTGCCGGTAGTGGACTTGTCGGTGACTGGCTATGATATTATAGATGCTGTTGTGGAATGCAGTACGCGTTATCAAACCAGAAACATTGGCTTAGTTGGTGCTCAAAGTATGATTTTTGGCGGGAAGAAAATCGAAAAGTTTATGAAGGTTACGATAACACCGGTAGCTGTTGATAAAGAAGATGACGCTGAGCTTAAAATAAAAGAGCTAAAGGCTGCCGGCATTACCGCCATGATTGGGGGAGGTATGTCTGTCCAGCTCGGGGCAAAACTGGGTATGAATACTGTCTTTATTCCTTCGGGGCCTGAAGCTATTTACCAAGCCATGAGGGAAGCCACACGAGTCGCTACGGTAAGGCGTATTGAGCAGGAGCGCACGGAACAGCTTCGTGCCATTCTTGATTATTCGGTTGAGGGAATTGTTGCTGTTGATAAAGACGGACAATTAAGTCTGATGAATAAAGCTGCAGCTAAGCAGTTTGGCAGAGAATGTTACCGGCAGGCCTGCCGAGGAGGTTATTCCTCAGTTGCAGTTCAAATCGGTCATTGATGGCGGCAAGGCCAAGCTGGGCTATTTTCAAACCATCGGCAAATTACCTATGGTAATTAATTGTGTTCCGATAAAAATCAATGATCAAATCGCAGGGGCGGTGGCAACCTTCCAGCCGGTCACCATGATTCAGGAGGTTGAAGGGGATTTCCGGCGCAAACTGCATCAAAAAGGTCTTGTCGCCAAACTAACATTTAATCATATATTGGCTGAAAGTGAAATTATGCGAAAGACGGTGGCTTTGGCAAAGGAGTATAGTGCTGTGGATTCCAATGTGCTGATTGTTGGGGAAACAGGTACAGGCAAAGAGATTTTTGCCCAGAGTATTCACAATGCCAGTGTGCGCAAGCAAGGCCCTTTTGTACCGGTAAATTGTGCGGCATTGCCGGAGAATCTACTGGAAAGCGAACTTTTTGGTTACACGGAAGGCGCTTTTACCGGTGCTGTAAAAGGCGGAAAAATGGGGTTGTTCGAACAGGCACATAAAGGGACAATTTTTCTTGATGAAATATCAGAAATCTCACCGAGGATACAAGGGCAGCTGCTCAGGGTTTTGCAGGAGCGGGAGATAAGACGTCTCGGGGATGACCGGGTGATTCCTGTAGATGTACGGGTAATAGCGGCAACTAACAGAGGTTTGCGCCAACTGAGCCGGGAGGGGCGGTTCCGTTCTGATCTTTATTACCGCCTGGATGTTCTGCAGCTCAGCATTCCGCCACTTTGTGAGCGGACTGAGGATATATTGCTCCTATTACGGTATTTCATGGAGCAATATGCCAGCCGCTTTAACCGGCCGTGTACAGAATTGTCGGTGGAGGCGCAAGAGTTGCTATTAGGCTATTCTTGGCCGGGGAATGTCAGGGAATTATGCAATATTGCCGAACGGTTAATTGTAATTAACAAAAACACGGCTGCTGTAATTCAGGCAGGTCATATGCAGGCAATTCTGGCGGCAACAACAGAGGTAGCAACAGGACATAATTCAAGAGCCGTAAAGACCGCCACAATTCAGGGGCTTAAACAGGAAGCTGACCTGGAGCGAATACAACAGGCTTTACTTGAAACCAATTTTAACATAGGCAAGACTGCACAAATATTAGGTTTGAGCAGAACAACACTGTGGCGGCGTGTGAAACTTCTGAATCTTGTCAGGTAACATGGAAAGAATAAAATGAAACAAAATGAAATAAAATGGGGAGTTTAGCAATAAACTGTTTGAACTATCGAAATATTTTAAAATAGATAAGCGTATTTAAAACTAATGAAACATAGCGCAGACAAGGGTTCTGCGCTTTTTTTACGGCCAATTTCAATTTTGGCATAGAACTTGCTCTGTTATTGTTTGAAAGTTTGAATAACTATAGGGGGAATACCATGAAACCAATTTTGGGAGTTATGTTAGGAGAAGCGACAGGCATTGGCCCTGAGCTGGTGGCTAAACTTGTCGCTGAAGACAGATTGAAAAAGTATTGTCGGCCGGTACTCATCGGTGATGCCCGGGTGCTATCCATGGGAAAAAAAATTGCCGGTGTAGAATTTCCATTTTCCATAGTAAAACAGATTCACCAGGTGGAGTGGGATGGGCCTATTGCAATTATTGAATTAGAAAACCATGATCCAAGTAATCTTGTGCTGGGAAAGATTGATGTAAATTCCGGGCGGATTACGGGAGACAATTTAGTAACCTGTTTGCAGTTGCTGCAGAATAAGGACATCGATGGGTTGGTCTTTGCTCCCTTAAACAAAGAGGCAATGAAGCGCGGTGGTCATAAGTTCGAGGACGAACACCGGATGTTTGCGCATTATCTTAACTGGGATAAGCCCTTTGGCGAATTAAACGTGCTGAATAAGTTATGGACATCAAGGGTTACCAGCCATATTCCCATAAGCAGTGTTGCCGAGCGGTTGACGGTTGATAGCGTGCTCAGAGCCATCCGGCTTATTGACCAGTCATTAAAAAGGGCCGGTTATGAAAAACCAAATATCGCCGTTGCAGCGCTCAATCCCCATGCTGGCGAAGGCGGGCTGTGCGGACGTGAGGAGCTTGATAGTATCGGGCCGGCTATCGCGGCCGCGTGTGAGGAAGGAATTGCGGCATGCGGGCCGTATCCGTCTGATACCATCTTTATTAATGCCTTCAAGGGCAACTATGATGCTGTTGTGACCATGTTCCATGACCAGGGGCAAATTGCCATTAAGCTGATGGGTTTTCAGTTTGGTGTAACGGTTGCCGGCGGCTTGCCTTATGCTATTACCACCCCGGCACATGGGACGGCCTTTGACATTGCGGGGAAAGGGGTGGCCAATCCGGACGCATCAGAGCAGGCCGTAATGCTGGCAGCCAGGTTGGCCGGCTGGCGCGGATAGGAGAGAAATATTAGAGAGGGGACAAGAGTATAATGACATCCAATACTATTCCAAGACAAAGATGGTTTCGGATTCTGCCATTTATATTTTTTATGTATATGACAAATATGATGGACAGAAATAATATTGGTTTTGGCTTTGCCGGGATGGAAAAGGATTTAGGCATTAGCGCTACCTATGCCGGGCTGGCTGGCGGGATTTTTGCCATTGGTTATATGTTTTTGCAGGTGCATGGCGGTCTGTGGGCAGAACGGTGGAGTGCTAAAAAATTGATAACCATCGCTATGGTTTCATGGGGGGTTCTTGCTACTCTGACAGGCTTTGTGCAAAACTTAACCCAACTGTTAATTATCCGGTTTATGATTGGCTTTGTAGAAGGCTGTATTCTGCCGGCTACAGTCCTCTTGTTAAAACGCTGGTTTCCTTTGACCGAACGGGGGCGTGCTAATTCCTTCTGGATGTTGTCGATACCTGCCTCTGCTGTGATTATGTCCCCTTTATGCGGCTATATTCTTACGGTGTCCAACTGGCGCACCATGTTTATTATCGAGGGGCTGATTCCCATTGTCTTTGCTATTATTTGGTGGCTCAATGTGGAAGATTACCCAGCCCAGGCCAAATGGCTGTCGCCGGCAGAAAAGAAATATATTGAAGATGCCACCAAGGAAGAAGTGAAAAATATCCAGCCGCAAGCTTCGGCAGCGATTGTTGACGTGTTACGCAACCGCAATGTAATTGTGCTTATTCTGATCTGGTTCTTAACGCAAACAGGCTTTAGCGGCTATACCATCTGGCTGCCGACCATGATTCGCGAATTTACCGGTGCCAGCAATTTATCTGTCGGTTTTATTGCCGCACTGCCATGGGTAGCAGCTATGATTGGTATTATCGTCAACTCGCGCCATTCGGACAAAACCGGAGAACGAAAATGGCATGTTATCATTCCGGCTATTACTGCCACCTTGTTTTTACTGGCATCAACCTTTGCCGCTCAGGCTGGCTATAAGACATTAGCGGTGGTATTCCTGGTTTGCTGCGGCGGGTTTATCCAATCGTATTATGGAATATGGTGGGCTATCCCTACCACATTTTTGACAGCCGAGGTGTTGGCAGTAACCTTGGGACTTGTTAATGCCTTAGGCAATGTCGGCGGCTTTTTCGGTCCTTTCTTGTTCGGTTTCTTCAAAACTCTGACTAACAGCAATATGGGAGGAATGCTATTCTTAGTTACAGCCTCCATATTGGCACCACTGCTGCTTTTGTTGCTTCGCCCGGAAGAGCAGAAAACCAATACAACTGCCACCACTATTGCTGTTGATAAATAGCCGGAAAGGAAGGTATTGACCATGAAACTGATTGATTTATCCATGACCATTACAGAGCATTGGCGCTGGGGGTATAGCCGGTCTCTGCGGCATACGCTGGAAAATGGCGATGATTTTAGAACCTCTGTTTTGCAACTGCCTGCACATGCCTTTACCCATGTGGATACTCCCCTGCACTGCAAACAGGGAGCACCGGCCTTAGAGCAATTGGATGTCGGCTGTTACAGCGGCGAGGCTGCCGTGATTGACTTGTCTGACAGTAAACCAGATCAGGAAATTACTGTTGAAAGAATCAAACAACATGCTGAGCATGTTAAGTCAGGCGATATTATTCTCTTAAAAACCTGCTGGGATACCCGGCGTGATCCCCAGACTAAAGAATACTGGACAGATGCTCCGTTTGTTTCTGAAGCGGCAGCGGTCTGGCTTTATGAGCAAAAGCCGAAAGCTGTTGGCTTTGATTTTCCGCAGGATGTTATTTTGAAACAGGCAGCCACCTATGTGGGATGCTTGCCGATGAGTCAATCGCCAACACACATCCATCTGTTAATGAAGGATATTGTGCTGATTGAATATCTGGCCGGTATGTCGCAGATAACCCAAAAACGCATACAGTTCCTGGCTTTGCCGCTAAAACTGGCAGGGGTCGAGGGCTGCCCGGTGCGGGCGGTTGCTATTGACAACTGGCAAGAATAAACAAAACACATCAGCCGCTGCTCTTATAAGCAGCGGCTGATGTGTTTTGTCATTTTATCTGTTCAAGCAAATCCTCCATGGCTGCAGGCATGTGCTATAAGAGTGAGAAAACTTATACGCCCTTGGCGGTATGCCGGCACACCTGTCCGCCTTTCATCACAAAACAGATGCTGCGCAGCTGCTCAATGTCGTTTGCCAAATCACCGCTTACAGCAACAAAATCAGCATACTTACCGGCAGAGATGGAGCCTGTGTCAGCATCAATCTCAGAGACTCTTGCGGCAGATATTGTAGCCGCCTGCAAGGCGCTCTCGATGGTATTACCCAGTTTTGTCAATAGAATAATATCTTCTGCAAACTCGCCGTGGGAAGCATCGGTACCGACAGCGAATTTTACTCCAGAACGGATTAGCTTTTGGTGCCTTTCCACAACTTCTTCACGATTATACTGAAACTCGGCTACTGATTGCTGGCTTACTGTTGACCAACGGGCGTCATTGAAGAAGATTCGGGGTGTCAGCACTACCCAGCGATTGAGTGCAACTAATTGCTCAATCTGTTCATCTGTGGCGAAATAAGCATGCTCAATTACGTCCACGCCTTGTTCAAGGCAATGGGTAAGGCCGTCGCCGCCGATGCAATGGACAGCTACCTTCTTTCCGGCCTGATGCGTTTCCTGGACAGCGATGCCGATCTCAGCAGGACTGAGATAATAGGGCAAAAACCCGGTGCTTTTCGTATTGCCTGTAACAAACAGCTTCGTAAGATCAGCGCCGCGTCTTAGATTTTCGCGGACAGCCATTCTTACAGCTTCCACTCCGTCATAAGGCGTGCCGACAAAGCCGTGGGCATGGCTAGCCTTGATGCCGCGGCCGGCAACAACAAGTCTTGGCCCGGCAATGCTGCCTTGATTGATGGCGGCTTTTATATAAAAATCAATGAAGTTTTTTTCTCCCAAGCAGCGAGACGAGGTAACGCCTGACATCAAATCTGTTGTCAGATTGGTTATGGCCCGCATAACCAATACCGGGTCAGGATCAAACATGAGATAGGGGTGATTGTTAAGCTGCGGCGATAGTGACAGATGATTATGGGCGTCAATGAGTCCTGGCAGCAGTGTACAGCCAGACATGTCGATTACCGGTATGCCGGCGGGTATGGCGGCAGTGCCAAAAGCTACCTTTTCAATTCTGTCACCCTTAATCAGGATCCAGGGATTCTTTACAAATACACCGTTGATACTGTCAAACATACTGTCTGCTGTAAGATAAGTCAATGCTTGCATGAAGGTTCCTCCTCAATGTCACATTAATTTTTTTTCAGGACGAATTCCGAGTGTTGCCACAATACCGATACAGGCTACGACTACCAATGCCAGCAAGGTGCTGTTCCAGCCGTAATGAATGCCGATATAAGCGCTCAGGGTGGCCATGATGGCTGCGCCTATTTGTCCCCAATTGTTCATCCAGGAAGATACAATCCCGGTAAATTCACCGCCGATATCACTGGCGATGGCCCAGGGAATGGTCATGTTAAAGCCGATGAAGCCCAGAGAAAAGCTGAGCAGCAGAACAACTGTCCAGGGGTCGGTAACAAAGGTGCTAATATACATGAAGATGGCCGAACCGACAAAGCCCAGCAGGATTAAGCCGTTGCGGGCGATGAATAAAGGATAGTTATGGCGAAACAGCCAATCGCTGATACGTCCGACAGATAAGCCTGCCAGGAAGATGAATATCCAGGGTATTGATGCGGCATACCCCATGGTTTTAATACTCATATTGAGCTGGTTCTGCAAATAAAAGGGCAGCCAGTATACGAAGTATTGCAGCATGTACACAGAACAAAAATAAGTCACTGCGATACACCAAAAAGAGCGGGAGCGGAAGAATTTACCCCAGGGTATTTTGCCGGAATGCTTAACCGGAGCGACGGCCTCGCCGCTTTGAATATATGCCAATTCAGCCTGATTGACTCCAGGATGTTCTTCCGGGACATTGCGGGTAAGCCAGTACCATAGCGCCGCACCCAGGAAGCCGGCGCCGGCGCACAGGTAAAATACCCAGCGCCAGCCAAATAATTGAAGCAGCCAGACCATGAGCGGCGGGGCGATAATGAGTGCCAGCCATGACCCGGCATTAGGAATAGAGTTGGCAAAAGCACGGTCTTTTTGCGGGAACCAGTGCAAGTTGTACTTGTTTGTTGCCGGAAAAACGGGAGCTTCAGCAAACCCAAAAAACATGCGGGCAATCACCAGTGAGAGAAATCCTGTCGAGAAACCGGTAGCCAAGGTAAACAGCGACCATAATGCCACCGAGAGGGCAATCATGGCGCGGGTGCCATAACGGCGGACAATGATTGAGCCGGGAATCTGCATAACGGCATAGGCTAATGAAAACACGGTGGTAGCCTGCCCCATTTCAATAACCGTCAAATTTAGATCCTTCATGATGGATGAGGTGCAAACACCATAATTGGCGCGGTCTAACAAGCAAATAAAGGTCATCAGAAATACCAGAGCCAGACCGGTGTTGCGGACATTTGTCGGAGCCTTGTTTTCCATATTCGCGATACCTCCTATTCATTTTGCGCCGAATCTGTACGAGAGGAAATAACTATTACTTGACAATTACATGCTCGCCTCCTTTTAGCAGACATAGAGAGCAAGAAATATGCCAATTTATCTGAATATAAAGAAATATAGATAGGAACAGTGCCGACCCGCTGTTTGTCCGGTGTTTTAGCATTATAGATGTCAGGGTTGCCGTACTCCCGGATACATTAAAACTCAGAAACCATTCACGATTTTTCAAAATCTTTCGCAACCGTTTATTTTGTTTCAAATTTATGATGCCGGCTTTTTGCCGGTACTTAAAGCTATTGTCCGGGATGGTCTTGCTGCAGTATTATATAGAAAAAGGCTCAGCAGCAACGATAAGGAGACGCGCAGATGAACATAACAATCATTGCTCCGCAGGAAGGCATATATAATACAGCTCATGAAGTCCTGAAAAGTGAAAAATTCGGCTGGCAGGAAAACTTCGAGGTAGTTATGGGAGATCTGGAGGCTGGCTTAGAGCAGGCTTGCCTTGCTGCCAAACGGGGTACTGATGCAATTATTAGCCGCGGAGGAACAGCCACTTTAATAGCACGGCATATTTCAATCCCGGTTGTTGAGATTCAGGTTACAGCCTTTGATGTTCTTCAGTCATTAAAATGCATAGACGCTATATCCGGTATTGTCGGGGTTGTATTTGCCAGACGCTTTTTATTTGAATGTGAGAAGCTTGGCAAGCTGATTGGTATCCCAATCCGTGAATATCTGATTGAAAATGAAACAAATCAGCAAGCTATTATTCAGCAGGCTATTGATGAAGGCATTACAACCTTCCTGGGAGATGGCTACTCAGTAAATTTACTGCGCCAGCAAGGATTGAAGGTATATCCCATTGAGTCCAGCACAGATGCGGTGGTTAAAGCGGTTAATGAAGCAGTGATACTTGCCCGGGTGCGCCGCCGGGAGCAGGAAAAGGCCGAGCTTTTTCGCACAATTATTGATTTTTCGGCCGAGGGAATTGTCGCTATCGACAACCGGGGGTATGTAACCACTTTTAATCCGGTTGCCGAACAGATTTTTCAGATTTCAAGTTCTGACGCTGTGGGAAGGTATATCGGTGAACTTGTTCCGGATGACAAACTGAGAGCGTCCTTAGCTGGTGAAAAATGTGACAACGAGGATGTGAAACACATCGGGGACAGGATATATGCCATTAAGCGCATTTCGATCAAGGTGAACGGAGAGATTGTGGGAGCCATAGCCAATTTGCAGGATGTTACCCAGCTCCAGCGATTTGAGCAAGTGGTTCGCCAAAAGTTAAATAGTAAAGGTCTTGTGGCAAAGTTTCAACTGGAACAGGTGATTGGCTCCTCTCAGGCTGTACAGGACGCGAAAGAGCGTGTTCGCCAATATGCTGCCACTGACACTACGGTGCTGATTACCGGTGAGTCTGGGACAGGCAAGGAACGGATGGCGCATAGTATTCATAATCTGAGCAGCAGAAAGAAAGGTCCCTTTGTTGCGGTAAATTGCGCTGCCTTACCGGAAAATCTGTTGGAAAGTGAACTGTTTGGTTACGAAGACGGTGCGTTTACCGGCGCGAAAAAAGGGGGCAAGCCAGGCTTGTTCGAACTTGCCCATGGCGGCACCATTTTTTTAGATGAAATCGGTGAAACCCCGCTGTCATTGCAAGCCAGACTGCTGCGGGTTTTACAGGAAAAAGAAACCATGCGACTGGGAGGGGATAAAATCATACCAGTTGATGTACGTGTGGTGGCCGCTACTAACCAGAAGCTGAGGAAATTGGTAGACCAAAAAGAATTTCGTGAGGATTTATATTATCGCCTGGATGTTCTCCGGCTGCATCTTCCGCCACTTAGGGAACGGCCGGAAGATATTCCTGAATTGGTAAGACATTTCTTAAAGAAGCATTCGGGAAAAATTATTGGCGTTACAGATGCAGCCATACTATTGCTGCAAAGATACCCCTGGCATGGAAATATAAGGGAATTGGAAAATGTCATAGAACGATTGGCATTATTAGTTAAAAAACAGATGATTGACGAAAAGGATATTGGACGGGAACTTTGTGACGAAAGATTTTTATTAAAAAATGATTCGGTTACAAGCGGAGATAACCTGAACCTGTGGGAGCGGCAAAAAATTGAACAGATACTGCTCGAAGAACGGTACAACTATACACGGGCTGCGAAACGGTTAGGTGTTAGCCGTACTACCCTCTGGCGGAAACTGAAGGAGTGGGCTCAAGCCTGATAATAGGTTATCTGATGACCCATCCGCGCCGAGACTCTTCAACTCCTAAGCAGGAGTACCAGGAGTTGGAGGATTACCTTTTAAACAGGGATAGAACCCCACCGGAAGCTAAGTCTGTGTGTTTTAACTTGAAACGAAAAGTTAGGACGTATTGTTACAAAATGTAACGATACGTCCTTTTGCTGCTTAGTGCGCCTTAGCGGCAGCTACCTTGATATAGGGCCAGACAGGCCGGTTTTTCTTATCGGGTTAAAAAAAATGACTGAAATACTTGGTTTGGCATGGTAATTGCGATTGTAGGTAGTGGAATCTAATTTATATTAGGAGGGGAAACAAGATGAGTAAGTCTCAAGTAATTGTCATGAAGGCTATTGACAATGTGGCAACAGCAACACAAGAAATTTTGCCGGACACAGACCTGATGGTAAGCATTAACGGGAGCAGGGTTGGCATTCATGTCACTGAGAAAATCCCTTTTGGTCATAAAGTTGCCATCAGGGAAATTGCAAAAGGGGACAAGATTATTAAATATGGTGAGGTGATCGGTGAAGCCACAGCACACATTCACCCGGGGCAGCATACCCATGTGCATAATTTGGGCGGGTGCCGCGGCCGAGGTGACTTATCCGATGGCTAACCCGCTCTAAGACTCCCATTTTCTATAAATGGGAGTTATACCCCTACGGGCACAGGCGAGCGGTTAAGCCCCTGGATAAGGGCGACTAACCTTCAGATGGGTTAAAACCCACCTGAAGCTAAGTCTACTTTATAGGCAGGTAAGCGTTACTGGAAATAGTAATATAATACTGACAGGAGTGGAGCAGATATGGAATTTATGGGATATCGCCGTCCGGACGGAACGGTTGGCATTCGCAACCATGTATTAGTTATACCTACTGTGGTGTGTGCAAATCAGGTAGCCAGGGGAATTTCCCAGGCAGTTAAAGGCAGCGTATGGGTTGAGCATCAGCATGGCTGTTCACAGCTTGCGCCAGATGCCGCACAAACGGCACGGGTATTTGTGGGGCACGGTACTAATCCCAATGTGTATGGTGTAGTTGTCGTTGGCTTAGGGTGTGAAGTGGTACGGGCGCAGGATGTAGCGGCGGAAATAAAGAAACAATGTCCTTATAAACCGGTGCATTGTGTAATTATTCAAGAGGCAGGCGGTTCATATAAAGCCATTGCAGAAGGTTCAATTGAAGCTCACCAGATGGTTGAACAAGCTTCGGCACTTTCGCGCGAGCCAATTGATATATCTGAATTAATTTTAGGAACCGAATGCGGCGGCTCTGACGCCTGTTCAGGACTTTCAGCCAATCCGGCATTAGGAGCGGCAAGTGATCTTCTGGTTGATGCCGGCGGTACATCCATTATCTCGGAAACACCGGAACTTATCGGGGCAGAACATATTCTTGCAGGCAGAGCAGTCAGCCAGGATGTAGCCAACCGTTGCATTGCAACTATCAAAGCCTTCGAAGATAATGCCAACGCCATTGGGGTTGATATGCGCGGCGGTAATCCGACACCGGGGAATATTGAAGGAGGACTGTCGTCCATAGAAGAAAAATCATTAGGCTGCGTTTATAAAGGTGGCACCAGGCCGCTGGTGGACGTTATCGGGTATGCCGAAAAGATTATGAAAAAAGGACTTGTTTATATGGATACTCCCGGTAATGATATCGAACAATTAACTGGTATGGCTGCAGGCGGCTGCCACATTTGTGTTTTCACCACAGGCCGTGGCACACCTACCGGTTCTGCAATTGTCCCGACAATGAAAGTTGCCTCAAATACCGCTATGTATAACAACATGGCAGGTAACATGGACATTAATGCCGGCACAATTGTCGACGGAGATGAAAGCATAGAGCAAGTGGGGCGGCGGATTTTTGAGGAAATGATCCGGGTAGCCTCCGGTAAGCGAACTAAGGCTGAGATTTTGGGACATAATGACTTTGGCATTCAGCGGATCGGGCCTACTTTGTAGAGGGTAAAAGGGGAAAGCAGCTTATGCGGCTGAAAAGATGGTATCCGGGATCTATTTCAGCTGAATAAGTTCCCCGCACACGGTGTTGCTATTCGACTGACAGGTGAGTTATGCGGAAACTTATACGGAAAGTACAGGAGTCTGGGTAAAAAGTATAGTGACAATTTGAAAAAATTAAAGAATTTTTTCAAATATGGCAGGAGAATAAGAAAAAATATAGTATATATATCTTTATCTAAATGTAAGTTGTGACTAAAATGATGAACTGTGTTCACAAACGAGAACTTAATTAAGAATCAGCTGGTTTATTTAGTGGTGACGAAGGGCTGCAACGCGTTATCTCTATCTCAAGTTGCTGAAGCCGACTAGATCGAGGTAATACAGTCAATGAAAAATGTGTTCTTATTAATGAACTCGCTTCAGAAAAGAGAACAAAGGTAATAAAGTTTACTTGATTATTTGGGGAGGTGGCGACAATAGGCATTATTCAGGAACTTTTAGCTGATATCCCTATGCCGCGAATGGTCAAAGTACGTCAAAATTTCATTGCGCCCGAATTGGATAATGTGGTAGAAGCATTGGGGCAAGAGTTTCAAAAAACCGGTGTTGGCGACCGTATTATGCCTGGTATGCGCATAGCTATCGCTGTTGGCAGCCGGGGAGTCGCGGAAATTTCCGCGATTACACGGGCGACTGTTGCTGAAATTAAAAAACGGGGCGGGCAGCCCTTTGTGGTTCCCGGCATGGGAAGTCACGGCGGCGCAACCGCTGAAGGACAAGAGCAAGTGCTTAAAGAGTTAGGAGTAACAGCAGACAGTGTCGGTTGTCCGATTATCTCCTCCATGGAGGTGGTCGAGGTTGGCAAATTAGCAAACGGGCTTGCGGTATTAATTGATAAGCATGCCTATGAGGCAGACGGTATCGTGGTTATTAACCGGGTTAAACCACACACCGCCTACCGTGGTCCCTGTGAAAGCGGATTGGCAAAAATGCTTACAATTGGCTTGGGAAAACAAAAAGGCGCTGATTCATGTCACGCTTATAGTTTTAAACATATGGCCGAGCATGTTGTTGAAATGGCAAAAATCAAGATTGCACAAACTCCTGTACTATTCGGTATTGCTACAGTGGAAAATGCCTATGACAGGGTGGCAAAGATTGTCGCAGTACCGGCGGAAAAAATCATTGAAGTGGATCAAAAACTGCTTATTGAGGCCAAAGAGAGAATGCCCAGGATTTTGTTTGAACAAATTGACGTGCTGATTGTCGACCGGATTGGCAAAGAAATATCCGGTGACGGCATGGACCCGAATATTACAGGCCGTTATGCTACTCCTTATGCCAGTGGCGGGCCGGAGGTTGTTAAGCTGGTTGTGCTGGATTTAACGCCGCAAACCCATGGTAACGCCAATGGCATGGGAACCGCTGACTTTACGACCCGCAAGCTGTTTCATAAGATTGATTTTGAAAGCACCTATGCCAATTGTCTGACATCGACCATTGCCGTCCCCGCCCGGATTCCGCTTATTATGGAAACAGACAAGGAAGCTGTCCGGGCGGCGATAAAGACCTGCAATGCGCGCGACCTGAGCAAGGCTAAAATTGTGCGGATTAAAGATACACTGCACTTGGGTGAGATTTATATTTCCGAAGCCTTGCTGGCCGAAGCTGCAGACAATCCGGCTATTGAGGTAAGCAGTCAACCGGCGAATATGCAGTTTGATACTGCCGGCAACCTAATCTGGTAGTCTTGCGAATATAGACAGAGGAGTGTAGAGAAAATGGCGCTATTGAAAGAAAGGTTAAAAAGAGGTGACATGGTCTTCGGGCCTTTTGTAAACCTATGTCATCCGGCTGTATTAGAAGTTGCCGGTTTTGCAGGCTTTGATTTTGCGATCATTGATACCGAGCATGGTGAGTTATCCTCCGACCGGGCTGTTGACATGATCCGGGCAGCCAAACTCGCGGGGATTAGCCCGGTAGTCAGGGTTTACGGCAACCAGCCGGAACTAATTGCCAAGGCTTTGGACATCGGGGCCGAGGGTGTGCAAGTTCCCCAAATTGGCAATAAACAAGAAGCGCAAGCTGCCGTAAATGCAGCTAAGTTTTCCCCGGAAGGGGCTCGCGGCTGTAACCGCTATGTACGGGCGGCAGGCTATTCCTCTATGGATAAGTTTACCTACTTCAGCGCTGCCAATCAGGAAACGGCCGTAATTCTCCAGGTTGAGGGCAAGGAAGGAATAGAGAATTTATCTGAGATTCTTACGGTTAAGGGTATTGATGTACTGTTTATCGGTCCGTACGATTTGTCGGCTTCGTTAGGTATACCCGGGCAGGTGGATCATCCGGACCTGGTGGCAGAGATGCAAAAGAATATGAAATTAGCCGGCGAGGCCGGTATTGCCATCGGTTTCTTTGTCGATGATGTCGAAACAGCTATCAAATGGAAGCGTTGGGGAATACAGTATATATCCTTTGCCGCTGATGTCGGTTTGTTGTATCAAGCCTTTAGCAAAGCGGTTAAAGCTTTTCAGGAAGAAAAAGTACAGGCGTAAAGGAGGATAACAATGCAGCAAAAATGTCAAGACGCCCGTAATTTATGGGCTCAGGTAGACGCTTTGCGGATGGGTATGAACTGGTCGGAAGACGATATTGAAAAACCGCAGATTCTCATTGATGATGTTTTTGGCGAAAGCCATCCCGGCAGTTTTCATCTGGATGTTCTTAGTGATGAAGCCGCGATTGGCATTTATGAAAGCGGCGGCAGGCCGGCAAAGCATCATGTTACCGACATTTGTGACGGCTGGGGCCAAGGCCATGACGGCATGAATTATATTTTGGCATCCCGGGAAGCTATCGCCGATATGGTGGAAATACACGCTTCGGTCATTCCCTGGGACGGCATGATCCTGATTTCCAGCTGCGATAAAGCAGGGCCTGCCCATCTGATGGCCGCTGCCCGTATGGATATTCCCACAATCCATATTCCTGGCGGTTCCATGCGGGTGGGACCGGATATGGGAACCTCCGGTCTGGCTGGACCATTGTCGGCCAAATCGAAAAAAGGTCAGGTCACCAATGTTGAGATGCGAAATTACAAGCTTACCGGCTGTCCGTCCTGCGGCGCTTGTCAGTTCATGGGAACTGCCAGTACCATGCAATGTATGTCGGAAGCATTGGGGTTGGCCTTACCGGGCAGCGCTTTGATGCCTTCGACTTTTGCCGAGATTCGCCGCAACGCCCGGCGTGCCGGGCGGCAGGTCCTTTACCTGGCGCAGCAGGGGATAACCGCTGGTAAGATACTTACCAAAGCTGCTTTTGAAAATGCCATTAAAGTGCATGCAGCCATTGGCGGCAGCACAAATGCCTTGATTCACCTGCCGGCCATCGCCCATGAACTGGGAATACAGATTGATCCGGAGCTGTTTGACAAATGCAGCCGTGAAATTCCCTATTTAACCAATATCCAGCCAAGTGGGAAATATGTAACCGAATTGCTCTGGTTTGCCGGTGGTATCCCGATGGTTCAGTGGCATATCAAGGACTATCTGAACCTGGATGTTATGACGGTAACCGGCCGGACACTGGGAGAAAACCTGGAGCATTTGCAGCAGGAAGGTTTCTTTGAGCGCGGCCTCGATTATCTTAAAAGCTATAATGTGCCTGCCGAAGAAATAATCAAGCCGGTGGCCAAAGCAAAGCAATATGGCTCAATTGCTGTACTTAAAGGTAATATCGCGCCAGAAGGTTCTGTCATCAAATACTCGGCTGTCGTGCCGGCTATGCACCAGCACGTTGGTCCGGCAGCTGTATTTAATAGCGAAGAAGACGCGCAAAAAGCAATTATTACCGGCGCAGTTAAACCAGGCAATATCGTGATTATTCGTTATGAGGGACCTAAAGGGTCGGGTATGCCGGAAATGTTTATGACAACAGACGCCATTGTCTTTGATGAAACCCTCAACGGCACGGTGGCGTTAATAACCGATGGGCGCTTTTCCGGTGCCAGCCGGGGACCTTGTGTGGGTCATGTTTCGCCAGAAGCAGTGGAAGGCGGTCCGATTGCGCTTATTGAAAATAATGACCTCATCGAGATTGACATACCGGCCCGTCAACTTAATATTGTAGGTATTGCCGGGGAAAGAAAAACGCTGGAGGAAGTTGCACAAATATTGGTGCGAAGAAAGGAAGAGTGGCAGCTTCCTGAACGAAAGCCAAGAAAGGGCGTCCTGAAAAAGTATACGGAAAGAGCCGTTTCGGCCATGTCCGGGGCCTATATGAAGTAACCGTAAAGGCCAAAAAAACTGCGGAAAATCCAGGGCTTTTGGTTGGAACTTTGGCCATACAAGGAAAAAAACTCTACCCTTTACATTGAACTTAGTTCCAAATAAAGAACAATAATTTGCAGTACGATCTGGGACAAACAACCGTTAAGTTCCAGTGTGGCTGAATCCTGGTTTGCATGCAGGCCGGGTAGATCAGGCAAATAGAAAAAAAGATTTATGATTCTCAGAATTGGGGGAGACAGAAAGATGCAAAAACAGTTTATGCTGGGCAATGAGGCTATCGCCCGGGGCGCAGTGGAGTCCGGAGTTAAAGTAGTTGCAGGGTATCCCGGTACTCCGGCTACAGAAATCGTGGATCACTGTGCCGAATTCGGGGTTTATGCCGAATGGTCCACTAACGAAAAACATGCCTTTGAGGTTGCGGCTGCCGGCTCGCTTACCAACCAGCGTGCCATGGCGGTTATGAAACACAACGGCACTAACGCTGCCGCCGATTTTCTCATGCATATCAATTTTACCGGTATCAAAGCAGGCATGGTCCTGATTTCCGCTGATGATCCGGGTGGACTTTCCTCCCAGTGCGAGGAAGATACCCGGATTCTGATTCACAATTATGCGCATATACCTGTTTTTGATCCGGCCAGTGTGCAGGAAGCCTATGAAATGACCAAGGCTGCGATTGAACTGTCCGAGAAGACCGAAGTGTTGTTTGCTTTGCGTCCGGTCATGAGAATCAATCATGCCGGCAGTATGGTTACCTTTAATCCCGACGCTAAGCCGGAAGTGAAAAAGCCTGATTTTGTTATTGACCGCAGCCGGTATGTCATGTCAGCCGTAGTGGAAAAAGAACTTGGCGGCGAGCTTCGACCCAAAATGCGTCACCGCTGGCTGAATGAAAAACAGGTTGAACTTAAGGCCATTATGGAAACATCCCCCTTCAACTGGGTGGAAGCAGGCGAAGGTGAAATCGGCTTTATCGGCTGTGGCATCGGTTATGCATTCCTGAAAGAAGCAGAACAAATTTACGGTAAAAAACTGCCGATACTGAAGCTTTCCACTTTGCCGCTGCCGGAAAAGAAAGTGCTTGAATTTGTAAAAGGTCTGAAAAAGCTAGTTGTTTTTGAAGAAATCGAACCGGTTGTAGAAACCTTGATTAAAGAGCTCTGCTTTGAAAATAACATTCAGCTGGAGATTCTCGGCAGAGATACTTATTTGCCGAAAGAAGGCGAACTGTCTGCCGGCTTTGTTCTTACTGCGATTGAGAATGTTTTTGCCGATAAGGCGTATCCTGTGCCGGTTTCGCAATATATCCCGGCCCGTACCAGGACCCAGTGCTCCGGCTGCAGCCATCGCGGCCTCTTAATCGCGCTCAAGGAAGTAGTCAAGAAAAACGGCGGCGTGGTTACCGGCGATATTGGCTGCCATGACGCCGGCACCTTTGAACCGATGAAGCTGCAGGCAACCATTTATTGTATGGGCTCTTCCATTCCCATGGCATACGGCATCAAAGCCGCCGGTTTTGACAAGCCCACGTACGCCCTGATTGGGGATTCCACTTTCTATCATAATGGCCTGACCGGCCTGGCAAGCGCCATCTTCAATAAAGCCAATATTACTGTTATTATCGGCTACAATTCCACCACCGCCATGACTGGTTTCCAACCGCATCCCGGCAGTGAGAACAACCTGACCCAGGATGGGCTGCAACCGATGGACCCGGGTGTTGTGGCTGCTGCTATGGGGGCCAAGGTTTTCCGCTGCAACCCCTATAATGTGGAAGAAACAATTAAGGTAATCAACGAAGCAACCGCCGAAACAGGCGTTAAAGTCGTAATCGCCGAAGCGCTGTGCTACCTTAAATTTGGTCGCGAAAACAAAATTTCCTATACTTTCCGCAATATTACCGTAGATGAGGAGGTTTGCAACGGCTGCAGCCTTTGTGTCCGCACCTTCGGCTGTCCGTCAATTACCATTGTCAACGAAAAGGCAACAATCGATTACAGCAGTTGCAACGGCTGCGGGGTTTGTGTATCAGTGTGCAAAAGGGGGGCCCTCAAGTGAAATTTGATTTAGTTATTGCCGGTGTTGGCGGGCAAGGTAACATATTAGCATCCCAGGTTATCGCCAAATGCGCCATGGATGCCGGCTACAATGTTGTAAATACGGAAACCAAGGGAGCTGCCCAGCGCGGTGGTTCGGTACTTTCCCATGTGCGCATCGCCGACAGCGAAATCTATTCACCGCTTGTTCCCCAGGGGCAAGCCGATATTCTTCTTGGCTTTGAGCCGCTGGAAGCGCTGCGATATATTAACATGCTAAGCAAAAAGGGCACCTATATCATCAACACCGCACCGGTGCCGACCATACTGGCTAACCTGAAGGTAGACGAGTATCCATCACAGGAGCAAATGATTGCTGCTATTAAGGAGAAGGGAGTCAGCGGCTATTTCCTCAATGCTACCCAGGCTGCCAAGGATATCGGCAATGTGCTGCTCACCAATGTGATCATGCTGGGGGCCTTCACCAGAATCAGCAAGCTGCTGCCGCCTGACGCCATTTTGCAGATGCTGCTTAGCATGGTAAAGGAAAAATTCCATGCCGACGACAAAAAAGCGTTTGAATGCGGTCAACGCCTGATCCAGGTTTAACTGACGATAAAGCAGCAGAGCGCTGGCGTAACCGGGATAATAGGAGACAGCGTATCCTATTATCCCATGATATAACCTACCGGTATTTTCGTATCCTGAACCCAAAGTTATTACACATGGGAGGAATTGTACATGAGATTTGACTTTACGGAAGAACAGCTTATGATGCAGAAGATGGTCCGCGAATTTGCGGAAAAAGAGGTTGCCCCAGGAGCGGCTGAACGGGATGAAAAAGAGGAATTTTCCCGGGAACTCTATGACGCCATGGGGGAAATGGGACTGACCGGCATCTGCTTTCCCGAACAGTACGGCGGTGCCGACGGCGATTACCTAAGCTACATCATGGCAGTTGAAGAAATATCCCGTGCCGATGACAGCGTGGGTGTCACTCTGGCTACGTCAGTATCCCTGTGCCAGGGGCCTATTTTCGCCTACGGCACGGAAGAACAGAAAGAAAAATATTTGACCCCGCTGGTGGAAGGCAGCAAACTGGGCGCATTCGGCTTGACTGAGCCCAATGCCGGCACTGACGCTGCCTCGCAGCAGACCGTGGCGGTGGATCAAGGCGACCACTACCTGATCAACGGCAGCAAGATCTTCATCACCAACGGCGGTGAAGCTGAAACCTACGTCATCTTTGCCATGACTGACAAAACCAAGGGAGTCAAAGGCATTACCGCGTTCATTATTGAAAAAGGCATGCCTGGTTTTACTTTTGGCAAGAAAGAACACAAGCTGGGTATTCGCGGCTCGATCACCATGGAATTGATTTTCCAGGACTTGAAAGTGCCGAAAGAAAATCGTCTGGGTAAAGAAGGCGAGGGCTTTAAAATTGCCATGAGCACGCTGGACGGCGGCCGGATCGGTATTGCTGCGCAAGCCCTGGGCATTGCGCAGGCCGCACTTGATGCTTCTGTCAAATACTCCAAAGAAAGAATCCAGTTCGGCAAGCCCATTGCCAGCAATCAGGCCGTTGCTTTTATGCTGGCCGATATGGCTACCAAAATCGATGCGGCCCGGTTCCTGGTATACCGGGCGGCCTATCTGAAGGATCAGGGCAAATCCTTTAGCAAAGAAGCGGCCATGGCCAAAATGTACGCTTCTGATATTGCCATGGCAGTGACCACCGACGCTGTCCAGATTTTCGGCGGTTACGGCTATATCCGCGAATATCCGGTGGAGCGCCTGATGCGCAACGCCAAAATCACCCAGATATACGAAGGAACTAACCAAGTGCAGCGGATTGTTATTTCAAGTTCCCTGCTCAGGTAACCGGATAAAACCCCTATCTCACTTCGGGAGGATAAGCAATGGAAATAGTCGTATGTGTCAAGCAAGTGCCTGATACAACAGAAGTAAAGATCGATCCTCAGACTAACACCCTGATCCGGCAGGGAGTGCCGAGTATTGTCAATCCCTTTGACAAAAACGCGGTGGAAGCTGCCATTCAGCTTAAAGAAAAGCATGGCGGCAAGGTGACGGTTATCAGCATGGGACCGCCTCAGGCCAAGGATGCCCTAAAAGAGTGCCTGGCTATGGGAGCCGATGAGGCGGTGCTGGTGAGTGACCGCGCCTTCGGTGGTGCCGATACGCTGGCAACCAGCTATACGCTGGCCGCCGCCATCCGGAAAATTGGCAATGTGGACCTGATCATTTGTGGCAAGCAGGCTATTGACGGCGATACTGCCCAAGTCGGGCCGGAGGCTGCCGAACATCTCGGCCTGCCTCAGGTCACCTGTGCCGCCAAGATTGAAGTCGAGGCCGGCAAGGCCCGGGTAGAGCGCGAGCACGAGGAAGGTTATGAAGTCATTGAGGCGCAATTGCCGCTCCTGATTACTGTTGTGAAATCCATCAACGAACCACGCTTCCCCACTGTAAAAGGCACGATGAAGGCCAACCGTAAAGAGATACCGGTGTGGACGGTCGAGGAGCTTACTGTTGATCCGGCAAAGCTGGGACTCAAGGGTTCACCGACCCAGGTTCGCCGTATCTTTACTCCCCAGCAGCGCACCCAGGGTGAAATCATCCAGGCAGATACCGCCAGAGAAGCAGTGCTGGCGCTGATGGGAAAACTAGCTGACGCGAAGATCATCTGACAGGGGGGAAATACATGGCAGTACATGTAACAAACGAATGTGTCGCCTGCGGCAGCTGTGTCGCAGCTTGTCCATTCGGTGCGATTGAGATGGCAAATGAAACGGCCCGGATCACCGAGACCTGCACCGCCTGCGGCGCCTGTATCGAGACCTGTCCGGTCGCCGCCATTGTCCGTGACGATGAGGGACAGTCCGCCGTGGTTGTTGACAAAGACGCCTACCAGGGTGTCTGGGTATATATGGAAACCTATGAAGGGAAAATTCGTGGTGTCGGGCATGAACTGCTGGGCCAGGGGCGTATCCTGGCTGAAGCCCTGGGGCAGGAACTGGCAGCCGTTATTATTGGTGACAGTGTGGCAGCCCTGACTAAAGAAGCCTTTGCCAGCGGCGCAGCCAAGGTTTATCTGGTGGAAGGGCCGGAATACCAGCACTATAATACGGACACCTATACTGCTGCTTTTACCAATCTAATCAAGCGGTACCAGCCTACGGTTATTTTAATGGGCGCCACCAATGATGGCCGCGATCTCGGGCCGCGGGTGGCCTGCAGGGTTGGTACCGGCCTGACAGCCGACTGTACCAATCTTGGCATTGACGAGCAAACAGGCCTGGTAGCCTGGACCCGTCCCGCGTTCGGCGGCAATATCATGGCCACCATCCTCTGTCCGGAACACCGGCCCCAGATGGGCACCGTCCGGCCAAAAGTGTTCAAGCGTCCGGAGCAGGACTTTAGCCGTACCGGCG